>ENA-OWPN01000654-OWPN01000654.1-human-gut-metagenome-genome-assembly--contig:-NODE-654-length-43628-cov-3.456406_pt1 | contig 43628 bp, 38 predicted proteins | sample MGYA00248266_ERZ651850 | MGnify/ENA primary metagenome ERZ651850 (study PRJEB26924, sample SAMEA4378296) | human gut metagenome | biome: human gut; feature: human-associated habitat; material: faeces... | reverse complement strand
TGATCCGGCATCAGCAGTGTACCTTTCTTTATACGCCAGCGTACCAGAGCTTCAGCACCTGCTATTTCTCCTGTCTGCACATCGATTTTCGGCTGATAGTAAACAAGAAACTGATGGTTTTTCAAGGCCTCCTCCATACCGCTTTCAATAGATTTTTCTTCCAGCAGATGCTGTCGGATGCTTTCATCATAAAAGCAGTAGTTGTTTAGTTCATGACCGTCCTTTACCATTTTCCTTGCAAAATTCGCCCGATTCAGCAATTCATGCAGGCTCAGCTTTTCATCAACGTCCTCCATACAGCAAATCCCGCAGCATATGGAAAGTGATTGCTTTTCAAGGTGTGAGCGCATATATTCGCGAATTCTGGCATCTACAGCAGATTGCCTTTTTGTCAGCTCTGTTCTGTTTTCATAATGCCGTAAAATAATAAAATTATCTGCATTGATCCTTCCAACTAGCTCATAGGCTTTCTTATCTTCAATCAATAAGGCCGCATACTGCCGCAGCATGTCATCTCCTCTTGCATAACCGAAAACATCATTGATATATTTAAAATCTGAGAAATCCACATAAAAGAGAGCATAGTTCAACTCTGTCTGCTGCTTCATCAATTCCTGTGCCTGTGAAATAAAATATTCCAGTGTATAGGCCCTTGTCAGTGAGTCTCTACCTGCTGTATCCTTCAATTCACGATTGGAGGTTTCCAGCAGCAGGATCTTTCGGATATTCGTAATAAAAATGAAAATCCATAAGGCCAGCACACATGCAAACATGATGATATCCAGCAGCATTAACCGCCTTGCATGTTGATTTGTAAAGGATTCCGCCGCAAATACCATATCATTAGTAGTATTAAAGAATTGCTCACTATCCTGCAGCAGCTGATTTTTCGCTGCCATATTGCCGGAGTCTTTTCTATTGATATAAATCTGCTTTTTTATCTGTTCCCAGGCTTCTTTTGTCTTGCCTAATTTGCTTTGATAGTTTTCATCATCGGGCAGTGGAAGATCATAGACGCCGCTTCCTTCCGTAAGACTGTCCAAAATTTCATCAATATAAAGAATCAGGTCATCCCCCTGTATATCATTCAGCTCCATTTTAATTAGCTTTTGAGATGCGCCACGCACAATACCGGTATAATTTATCAGACTGCCGTGTCGTTGGATACGATAGATGGAATTGATAGTGACGCCGCCAAGTGTCAGCAGACAGAGGAAGATTCCAAGCAGGGAGTACAGCCAGCCCTTTTTCATATTATACCTTCTTTCATGTGAGTGCTTTACCGCAGGAATATAGGAGCCATCATCGCCAAAATAACAGAACCATGAAAGAATGAAGTGTACTGTTGGGCTAATGCAACCTGCAATTGTAATTGTTAAGTACATTATATACGTTTCCCAAGTGTTTATCAATGTGAGAGCTTGTTTTCTTCCCTGTTTCCATAGAAAAATCAGGCTTTTTGTATGAGGAATTCGCGAAAAATTTCCTAGTATATATGTATGCTTTGCATTACAGTGCAGTTATTTGTATAGTATGGTCGTTTTATGAATACTGAAGCTACGTTTATTTTCATATGATAAGGAATTCTATCCCATCATTTACATACTAATAAAAATCCTGCTATCGCATATTCCTACGTCTTGCCCCCGCTCGTTGAAGATCTGGAGGAAGGAAGCTTGAAAACTGGTAGGTATTTTCCCGTTTCATCCGGGTTCCTCCGCTGATGATGGAGCAGCATGGTAAATACCGGAGGTCAAATTCCGGTGTTTCCCCTTCCCTCCGCTTATATCATAAGAAAAAACCACTCATTTCTGAGTGGTTACATTTCGTCAAATGGTGGTCCCGGTCGGAATCGAACCAACGACACATGGATTTTCAGTCCATTGCTCTACCGACTGAGCTACGGGACCATTTGGTTGCGGGGGAAGGATTTGAACCAACGACCTCCGGGTTATGAGCCCGACGAGCTACCAGGCTGCTCTACCCCGCGATGTTTAATGAGCAATTCTTTTTTAGTTGAAGATTTAAATGGCGGAGGAACTGGGATTCGAACCCAGGCGCCAGTTTCCCGACCTACCGGTTTTCAAGACCGGACCCTTCAACCACTTGGGTATTCCTCCAGATGTTCGGTAACATAATGGTGGACCCTGTAGGACTCGAACCTACGACCCACCGGTTATGAGCCGGATGCTCTGACCAACTGAGCTAAGGGTCCAATTAGCAAAATTGGTGGCGGGGGCGAGACTCGAACTCGCGACCTTCCGGGTATGAACCGGATGCTCTAGCCAACTAAGCTACCCAGCCGTGTTTACAATTTTACAATGGTCGGGATGACAGGATTTGAACCTGCGACCCCTTGATCCCAAATCAAGTGCACTACCAAGCTGTGCTACATCCCGAAAAATAATGGCGCGCCCAGCAGGAATCGAACCCACAACCTTTTGATCCGTAGTCAAACGCTCTATCCAGTTGAGCTATGGGCGCATCGTTTTCGTTTTCTTTCTTTGCGCTGTTCTCATCAGCGCTCATATATAATACAACAGAAAGACCATTTATGCAAGACTTTTTTTGAATTTTTTTCGTTTTTTTTATCTTTTTCAGCAATACTGCAAAATCCCCTGATAAATAAAGGTCTTGTGCCCTTTTCTTTGCTTACCTTTGTACTCTTTTCGATAAAAATCCGATGCATTTCCTTCCAACCTTTATAAAGCAAAAGAATCCTGTATATGGAAAGCAGCAAATGGTTAATCATTTAAAAACCGATGGATCACCAGCATTCTATATCATATAGAAAGAATCGTCCTATGCAAATACCGGGCCGCTACATACCCAAGTGAACATTCAATCTTTCGCAGTTCAGTAAAGCCATCTGATGTTGTCCAAGAAAATATCCTCAGATTCAGATTCATTCTCTTTTCTGCAGCCGGCACCAATTTGCCTCACTCCCGCACGCACATTCCCCCTTACACCATGCTGCAGCACATTCCCTGCATATATTCCTTGAACACAATTTGATTTTTCCTGCCAATAACCGTACTTATTCAGAGCCTGAGCGCTGCTCTTGGAATTTGAGCATGTTGAGCGTGAAAAAAAGAGCCGCTATGTTGCGGACTCTTCAGCTTTTTTTCGATCCTTCGTTGCCTTGATGACCTTCTGACGGGAAAACTCCTCCCGCTCCTTTTCCTCAAGCGCATCCGTTATGAACTTGATATTATGTTCAAAATCCGGAATCACGATGTTCTTCAGGGCGTTGGCACGCTTCTGCGCCTTGCGGATCGCATTTGCAAGCCGGTACACACTATTCTCCACCTCTGCCAGAATCACCGTCATTTCCTTTACCTTATAGAAACAGCGGTACGCATAATCCAGCTTGGAATTTGCATGATCCAAGCCATAGGTCAGCTTATACTCCTGCTTATCGTATTGAATCTTTGGAATCTCCACACCCATGACACTGCGATAGCTGATATGGATACCAGTATCCACCGGCACCGCTTCCACCAGATCACTGATGACACCCAAGGACATATTCGCCTGCTGCAAGGCATAATAAGCCTTCTGATACGTAATCGTAATCTTATCACGCAGCAGCTTTACATCATCCAGCAGCGACATCATCTCACGCGTCAGGATATTCCGTTTCCGATCCATCAGCTCATACCCCATATGTGCCAGATCGTTTGATTTCTTTGTCGCAATCAGATTTCCTTTGGTTGGAAACACCTGTTTATTGGCCATAATCAGTTACCCTGAGATGCCAGTTCCTTGATGATAGGCCCGCTTTTCAGGCCAAAACGTTTCACCGCACGCTCATGATCGTAATAGACCTCAAGAACCTCGTTATCTACACGGTCAAGCTCTGCACGCGGCAGGACACTGAGCAAATCCCAGCCCAGATCCAGCGTTTCTTCAATACTGCGGTTATCATCAAAGCCCTGATTCAGGAAATGCTCCTCAAATAACGTACCAAAGGACATATACTGCTTGTCGACATCACTCAGCTCATCCTCGCCGATAACAGAAGCCAGACTTCTGGCATCCTGCACCTTCGCATAGGCTGCGAACAGCTGATTTGATACATCAGAGTGATCCTTTCTTGTAAAGCCTTCACCGATTCCATCCTTCATCAAACGTGACAATGAAGGCAGGACACCAACCGGCGGATAAACTCCCATCTGGTTCAGATTACGATCCAGTACGATCTGTCCCTCGGTGATATACCCGGTAAGGTCAGGAATCGGGTGGGTGATATCATCATTCGGCATTGTCAGAATCGGAATCTGCGTGACAGACCCTCCGGCACCCTTGACAATACCTGCTCTTTCATACAGTGAAGCCAAATCAGAATACAGGTATCCAGGATAGCCACGGCGTCCGGGAACTTCCTTACGCGCGGCAGATACTTCACGGAGAGCGTCTGCATAGTTGGTGATATCCGTCAGGATAACCAGTACATGCATATCCTGCTCATATGCCAGATATTCCGCAGCCGTTAAGGCACAGCGCGGTGTCAGGGTACGCTCGATGATCGGGTCATTGGAAAGATTGATAAACATAACAACCTTTTCCATAACGCCTGCTTCCTCGAAGGAACGCTTGAAATAATCTGCGACATCGTTTTTAACACCCATAGCCGCAAAGACGATACAGAAATTCTTACCGTCCCCTTCCGATATCTTCGCCTGCTTTACAAGCTGAACTGCCAGCTCATTGTGCGGCATACCGGAGCCGGAGAAAATCGGCAGCTTCTGTCCGCGAATCAGTGTTGTTAAGGCATCGATACTGGAGATACCGGTATTGATATAATTTCGCGGGTACACACGGGAAACCGGATTCAGCGGCTGTCCGTTGATATCCGCACTTTTCTCGGCATAGATTTCTCCCAGCCCGTCGATTGGCTGTCCGCTTCCGTTAAAGGTACGCCCCAGCATCTCGCGTGATAACGCAAGCTCCATCGGCTTTCCTGTAAATTTTGTTTTTGTGTTTTTCAGGGAGATTCCGTTGGTTCCCTCAAACACCTGAATGGCAGCTTTTTTGCCCTCCAGCTGAACCACTCTTCCCAGACGTGTCGTTCCATCTCCACATTTGATTTCCACCATCTCTTCATAGCTGGCGTTTTCCACGTTATCCAGGAAGACAAGAGGCCCGTTAATTTCACTCAATCCTACATATTGAAGACTCATGCACTTTCCTCCTTACGCAACCTGTGAGACGGCCGCATCGATCTGTTGAAAATAGGTGTCCAGCAGTTCAATATGGTCATTCGGCACATCGTATTTCATTTTGGTTACCTTGTCGAAAATCCCAGAAGCCACTACCTGGCTCATCGGTTTTCCCTGTGCAACCAGATCCTTACAGCGTTTGTACAGATATAAGATTACATCCATCATTTTCAGCTGCTTTTCCAGCGGTACATACGTATCATCCTTATGGAACGCATTCTGCTGCAGATATCCAACACGGATAACCTTGCAGATTTCAATGACCAGCTTCTGATCCTCCGGCAGTACATCACTACCGATCAGCTTTACAATTTCCATCAGCTTCGCTTCCTCTGCCAGCAGACTCATGATCTCCTGACGGTTGCGAAGGAAACGCATATCCACATTCTTATTGTACCATTTTGTTAAATCCGTCACATATTCAGAATAGCTTTCCGTCCAGTTAATGGCGAAATAGTGACGTGCATAGGCAAGCTGCTTGTCCAGCGCCCAGAAGCAGCGTACAAACCGCTTGGTGTTCTGGGTAACCGGCTCGGAGAAGTCAGACCCCTGCGGAGATACGGCACCGATGATAGATACGGACCCTACCTGATCATTCAGTGTCTTCATATAGCCGGCACGCTCATAGAACTGTGAGATACGACTTGGCAGATATGCCGGGAAGCCTTCCTCAGCCGGCATTTCCTCCAGACGTCCACTGATTTCACGAAGCGCTTCTGCCCAGCGTGATGTGGAATCCGCCATGATGGCAACATGATAGCCCATATCACGATAATACTCTGCCAGTGTCAGACCGGTATAAATACTCGCCTCACGTGCCGCAACCGGCATGTTGGACGTATTGGCAATCAGCACGGTACGATCGGTCAGCGGACGATTGGATTTCGGGTCGATCAGCTCGGAGAATTCCTCCAGAACCTGTGTCATCTCGTTTCCACGCTCTCCGCAGCCGACATAGACGATGATATCCGCATCACACCATTTTGCCAGCTGATGCTGGGTCATGGTCTTTCCGGTACCAAAGCCGCCTGGAATTGCAGCCGTACCACCCTTGGCAATCGGGAACAGGGTATCAAAAATACGCTGTCCTGTAATCAGCGGTACACTGATTGGCAGACGCTCTGCCACAGGTCGTGCCGTTTTAATCGGCCATTTCTGTACCAGGGTCAGCTCATGAACCTTATCCTTATCATCCTTTACCTTCAGGATGCACTGATTGATGCTGTATTTTCCGTTTTCTGCAGCTTCCACAACCGTTCCATACAGGGTTGGCGGAATCATGCAGCGGTGCTCGATCAAATCCGTTTCCGGAAGTGTCGCAAAGATCTGTCCAGGAACAACCTCATCCCCTACAGAAGCCTTTACCGTTACATCCCATAAAGCATCTTCATCCAGCGGTGCCACATCGCTACCGGTCGCAATAAAAGCACCGGATTCCTTTGCAATCTCCTTCAGCGGACGTTCGATTCCGTCAAAGATATTACGCAGGATACCAGGCCCCAGTGTTACAGAAATCGGACTGCCCGTAGGCTCGACGGGTTCTCCCGGCTTTAATCCTGTTGTGGATTCATACACCTGAATCGTCGTTGCCTCCTTACTGATGGAAATAACCTCTCCCATCAGACGTTTATGACCGACATATACCTTCTCCAGCATGGAGAAGTCGACTGCATTTTGGACCTTTACGACTGGACCGTTGATGGAATATATAACATTTTCACTCACATTATCACCTCAATCATACGGTTTCGTATGCAATTTTTATTTTATAAACAATCCGGAGTTCGTATAGAACCAGTCTTTCTGTTCATCGATGCCGGTGTCAAAGGTTTCATCTACAACAATACCTTTTTCCTCACATTCCATGCGAAATCCTCCAAGCAGAATATCTGCATCGCATTTCCCCTCACAGGGCTTTCCATATGCTTCACAAATATCCTTCAAAACAGCCTGATCTCTCTGTGCGACATAAAATACAACATGCGCATAGTCCAGCTGTGCCAGGTCGGCAGCTTTTTTCTTCAGAAGCTCTGCATAATCCTTACGGCTGGCAAATTCCTGCAGCTGCTGCTTTGCGGCCTTGAATACCGCATCGGTAAGCTCACGGCGTTTTTTCATAAGTCTGCGGTTTGTTTCCTCATGTGCCTTGCTTAGACGAATGGCGTGCTCGCTGGCCATTTCCTTCAGCTCCTGTTCTCTGGTAAGTCCAGCCTCACGCTGTGCTTCCAGCTCCAGGCCCTCCATGGATTTTTTACGGATTTCATCAATTTCCTGTTCAATACCGGCAATCTCGATGTCGCTAACTCGTTTTATCTCTTCCTCAAAGTACTGCTCCAATTTAATTTTGTCATCTAGCATAGCAAACACCTCATAGTTTCACACCGATTGCCTCGGATACGTAGCGGTCAATGGTTTCTCCAATCTTGGCGGAGCCATGACGGTCGGGAATCTCGACAATCAGCGGTTTCTTTTGTTTCAGTTTTAATTCAGAAATAACCTCGGGGCAGGTTTCAATCAGCTTTGTCGTCATCAAAACGATGGCAACATCCTCCATATGCATCACACGCTCCAGCTCTTTAAGAACCTCATGACGCTCATGGACGACCACCCCTTCGATCCCTGCCAGACGCATCCCCATCTGGGTATCGATGTTATCACTGAGCAGGTAGAATTTCACGAAGGATCACCACCCGAATTACAGCTTCATGAAGATAATGAAGATAGAGATCAAAAGACCGTAGATAGCAACACCTTCACCCAGGGCAACGAAGATCATGGATTTACCGAAGTTTTTCTCGTTTTCAGAGAAGGCTCCGATTGCGGCAGGAGCAGCTGCAGCTACGGCGATACCTGCACCAAGTGCGGAAAGTCCGGTCGCAAGTGCAGCGGCGATGAAGCCAAGACCCTGACCGATGGAGCCTGCCATTTTCATTGTGACATCATCTGCACCGGCGGCATAAGCCTTTGTTGCGCTGAAGAACACCGTTCCCAGCACGATAGCGAAGAAGAAGCAAACGTGCGTAATCATACGGCGCTTTGCTACAGATACACTTTTCTTTCCTCTAAATACGTTTACCAGCGGTAAAGAGATCAATGCAATCAGAATAAGCGGCAATAAAAGTTCAAACATGTTTAACATGATAGTTCCTCCTTTAATCATTCAGTGATTTAAACACGATTCCGTTCCCCGTGAAATAACGGGAGAACATTTCATAGAATTCCAGACGAAGCACCTGGATTCCAACAATCATACCCTCCAGACACATGACGAAGATATTTCCCAGGATCAGCACGATCCATCCAGCACCTCCAGCCATGTCCATAATCAGCATGACAGCCATCATCATCCCCGCATGGGATAAGACGAAGCCGCCGACACGCAGATAGGAGATAGTATTGGTGATAAATGAAAGGCAGATTTCAAACAGCTCGAAGAAGCTTTCCACAAAGAAGCCTCCAAAGCCATCTGGGAACATCTCCCTGTTGTCCATTTTTCTCTCCAGCGCTTCTTTCAGGAAAATCAGTACTAGCGGTACAAGCAGAAAGATAACGGCAAAGATAGGATTGGTGATAACGCTTGTTCCGCTCATGAGCTGATAAGCGCCACCACCGATGAGAGATATATAAAAGACAAGACCGGCAATCCCGTTCTGTGAAAAGAACAGCTCACCATAATTTTTATTTTTAATCTGCAGATACAGATTGATGCCAATACTGATTACGATCAGAATCGCTCCCAGCCCCACTGCCATGACAAGCAGTACAGGGATGAAGTTGCTGGTCATAACCTCAACCGGCTTTTCGGAAAGACCAAATACCGTTTTATACAACGGGTTCAACAGCTCCTCGTTACCAAACACGGATCCGTATACAACACCAAAGATACTGGAGAAGATACCGATGCGCATGCCGATTTCCCCAAGGCGCATGCCTTTCCATTTATAAAATAGATAGCCGACCAGGATCAGGACGATTCCCTGTCCCAGATCGCCAAACATAATACCGAACAGAAGTGAATACGTAAACGCTACAAAGGGCGTTGGATCGATTCCCTCATATTCGGGGGTGCCATACATTTCTACAAACATCGAGAAGGGCCTGGCAAACCACCCATTCTTTAATTTGGTCGGAGGCGAAAGTCGCTTGTCGCTATGGGCAGGCCTGACTTCGATTTCCACCTCCTTCAAATTTGAGAATGTTTCCTTCAATTTTGGCACATCTTCTTCAACCACAAAACCTGTAATGGAGAATCTCTCACCGAGACCCAGTACATATTTTCTGGCTTCAAAGGTGTGGTTTATAAACTCCAGCTCCGCCTTGATGTCAGCGAAATTGTCCATGCATTCAGCCTTTAAGGCATCTATGACCTCATTCACATGCTGCAGCTGCTTGAGATCGTTGTCGATTTCCTCCTGCAGTGTTTCCTTGGCCTGTTTTGGATTTCCGTGTACAAACTCCGGAATCCGGATACGTTCAAAGTATAAGGAGGAAAAGATATTGTCCACATCTCCCTCGTATTTTGCTGTTGTGAAATACACACACCAGCTATACGTATCATCGGTACTGAACGATTTGAATACAAACGGTCGGTTGCGGTAATACTGCAGCTTTTCAACACTGTCGATCGGCAGTCTTCCAAACCGGATTTTAATATATTTGCATTCAAACAAATCATCCAGATTCAGGTCGATGCTTTCGATATTCTGTACCTGTGTTAGTGCATCGCGGTTTTCCTGGATCACGGTTTCCAGCTCGCGGCGTATCGCTGCACCGTTTTCAAAGCGCCCGTGGATTCCGTCTATATAGGAACGGATGCCTTCCAGATCATATTCCCCGTTTTTCACATCCTTTACAGGAAGTGTCATATCCATGTCCTGCAGCACCTCATGGAAATGCGTCAGCACATCGGTAATCGGATTTTCATCACTCAGCGTGGTAAGTCCGTGTACACTGTCCACAAACTTGCTGGCCGGTTCCGGATGAAAGTAATCCAGTTCCACGAATTTCAAAAGTACATCGTTGAGATATTCATTATCCGCAAGGATGTTGACCAGTTTCATTTTTGAAATTGCCATGAACATTCTCCTTTCTAGTAGATCAGCATGCGCTGCATATCCTCAATGGATACGTGGTAACGCACACCTTCGATAATATTGATGATATTTTCCAGCTCACGCTCTGCGGTATACAGATAGCTGGTAAATACCAGTGGGGCATCCAGAGAATAGTAAATATTCTTTTTTGCCTTTTCATACAGGAAGGAATCCGTATACTGTTCGATATATACGTAATCCTTTTCCATATCCTCGATTCCCAAACGGTACGTGCTGCTCTGCAGCAGCTTGATAAATGCGCGTGCATTGGGCTGTGCGATCAGCTCCTCCACAAAGGCAGCGGACAGATGCTCATGCACCGGTACCAGGGATTCGCGGATAATGTCTTCACGGGCGTTAAAGTATTTTTTGTAACGATAGATTTTCTCGATATTGCTGAGTTCGATCTGCATTGCAAAAAACTCCTTGACCGCTTTTCTGCTTTTTCCCTTCAGCGTCTTGTCAATCACCTGAAAGGTATGGGTGTAATGCTGCACCTGCAGCTGCGTTTCCATTTTTGTATAATCAATATCATTTTCCTGCCCCTTTTTTACACGGAAAGGAAGAAGTATTGCATAATACATGGTATTCTTTAAAACATCCAGCAGTTCATCAAAGCTGTGAACATTTCCAAGCCGCAGCAGATCAAAGCTGGTATACGGCTTCAGGAAAATAGGAAATTCCGCAATGGCTGCTTCATACTCCTGAGAAATCAAAACCCGGATACGGGACAGGATCAGATCAATTTCGATCTGCTGCATATGCAGCTTATAATACGGCTTCAAGGCCGCATCCGCATAACGGTACAGCTTCATCGTTTTTTTAAAAATCTCCTGACGCAGGATGCTTTCCAGCTGACCGCGGTGAATATTGTTTTCCCGCACATCCTTTAGGGCTGCCGCATAGGAGGTTTCATGCTTCAGGTAACCGGCGATTTCCGCCACGCTTTTCTTATGCAGCAGCTCCTGATACATTTCTTCATCCAGTGCTTCTCCGTGCATGCTTCTGGCTTTCGCCACAATAACACCTTCTGCCATACTCATATACACATCACCTCCCAACGTGTACAGGCTACCATTCAGCTACATTGCCAGTGTTCGATCCACAATCTGTGAGACCCATTCATCCTTATGCTCGTCAAATTTCTTTTGCAGAGCCTGCAATGCCTCCTCATAGACGGTTTCTTCCTGCTGCATAGCCTTTGACAGATCCGCGTCCATCTCTTCGCGTTTCTCTGCTATACAGCGTTCTGTTTCTTTTCGATACTTTTCTCTTATTTCCATACTCTGGTCCTGTATCAGATTCTGGATGTTGTGGCGTTCCTTCTGCTTCTGCTCGACACGCGCTCTTGCCTGCTTGTCGGCATCAACGATTTTACGAATGATTTCTTCCAAAAAACGACACCTCCTTTATCCTTATTATACCACCGAATCGTTTGGCCGTTCACCAAACTTCTAGAAGTATACACCTTTTTATTTTGGTGTGCAAGCGAAGAATTCACTCCTTTTTTTCATGAAATCGGTTCCGGAAATCCCCTGTAAAAATTGCGGTTTTCTATCCTTTTTCAATGTATTTTTTACCTTATGAAAATTTTGTAAACAAAGCATTTGTGAAACCCCTTTTTCTGTACACAAGGCCTGCTGTATGTTTCTGATTTAAAAAGTGTAGGATTTTCTGCATCATTTGCAGGAATTGTTTCTTTCAGGAGAAGAAAATCAGGAATGTAAAATATAAACAAAACATAAATTCTCACAATTTTAATATATGGTGAGGCAGCTTAGCGATGAACAAAGATGTATCCTCAGGATACAGCAGGCAAAAATGCTTTCCATACAGGACAGCTTAGAAGCCATATGTACAAAATGCCTTGTTTCTGATTTTGTTGCCGTAAGAGTGAGATTGCTTCCATATCCGAAACGTATAGGAATTGCGTTCATATAGACTCGATTAGATTAAGTAAAGCAGTCCACAAAAATCAACAGTTTCCCCTATACTATCATTTACTGAGCAGAATCTGCACATATACGATCCTATATACGCAGCAGTGATACCGATTCCTATTTGATCCAGGTTTTGCGTTTCTGAGCGTTTTTCGTATAGAAGTATTAAAGCACAGGCATCATATACGCATAGGATACAACGATTATTTCTCATACAGCATCAACAACAGCCTCATGCAGCATAAAAAAAAGCGGGCTATGCATTTCACAAAACCTGCTTCTCTATTTTACATATATTTTCCGATATATATATTCCTATACATACATTTCTACATATATATATTTTTACTTATATACCCTTTTACCGTGCACTCTCACTGTAAATTCTTACACGATATACTCTTATATATGTGTTCCTACACGCTTTCCATGACTTAAATCAAAATCAGCTCTGTTCCAGCACCTTCTGCGCCAGCTTTTCGTTCTGCTCGATTTTTTCATAATCCTCAATCAGCTCTGAAGATGCATAAACATCCGGATCATTTTCACGGCTTCTGAATACTATTTTCAACAAGATCGGTGTAACAACCGTTGTCAGTACGACCATAATGATGATCGGGCCGAAAAATGCATCATTCATCAAGCCAACCTTCATCCCCTTGCTGGCAACAATCAGCGCAACCTCTCCACGGGATACCATTCCGATTCCGATACGCAGACTCTGTATTGTTTCATACTTGCACAGCTTAGCCCCAAGTCCGCAGCCGACAATCTTCGTCAGAATCGCCAGCACCAGAAGCAGCACAGAGAAAATCATAATACTGGTGCTCATTTCAGGCAGGACAACCTTTAAACCGATGCTCGCAAAAAAGACCGGGGAAATCAATAGATACGATAAGGTTTCAATACGCATCTGCACATAATTGCAGCGGCTTGTACCGCTGATAATCAATCCTGCGATAAATGCCCCGGTAATATCCGCTACACCGAAGAAGGCTTCTGCCACATAGGCAAACAGCAGACAGAAGGCAAAGCTCAGAATGGAAAACCGGCGATGTACCTTCTGATAGCGGTCAAAGAATTTCTCAATCCCCTTGCGGGCAAAGATTCCAACAATTACCGCGAGAATAAAGAAGGCAACGATTTTCAGCATGACCTCTCCCAGCTGCACTGAGGTGTCCGCCATACCGGTAATGATCGTCAATGCAACGATTCCAAGAATATCATCAATCAAAGCAGCCCCCAGAATCGCATTTCCACTCGGGGTGGAGAGCTTTCCCATCTCCTTGAGCGTTTCAACGGAGATACTCACAGAGGTTGCCGTCAGGATAACACCGATAAACATATTCTGCAGGAATGCATCCGGCTCTGTATTAAAAAAGGATGCCAGAACATAACCTGCAAGCAGCGGTACCAGAACACCGATCAGTGCAATGACAAAGCTGTTTTTCCCGCTTTTCTTCAGCTCTGTGATATCTGTTTCCAGACCTGCAGAGAACATCAGTACGATAACACCGATTTCTGCAATATGATCCAGGAATTCCGATTCCTGTACGATATTAAAAAATGCCGGCCCCAGCAGTAAGCCTGCTACAAGCGCCCCAACGACCTGCGGCATTTCTATTCTTCTGGTAAGCAGTCCGAATACCTTCGTGCTGAGAAGAATCAGCGCCACGTCCAGCAGGTAACGATAAGATTCCATAAACTCTCTCCTTTTATTTTCAACTTAACTGATTATACACCTCTTTTTCATAAAAGCAAGCGATTGCATGTAATTTTTATATGGCAGTTCCTTCCAGCTTGATGCTTTTAAAGCTGCCTGTATCCGGCTGTTGTAAATATTTAACGGTGCTGTTTTCTTTTGCTATTTGAAATAGCAGAAAACCGGCGTTCCACATCTGTATCCGATAACTGAAATGTCTTCCCATTCAGATACTGCAGACAGCAATCCCCGTCATGAAAATGGAAAGCCACATAATAGGCACACAGCGCCTGATACTGCTTCTGTGCTGTTTTATCCGCCCCATACTTTACATCCCCAAGCAACGGATGTCCCAGCCAGCTCATAAGCGCGCGGATCTGATGACTTTTACCGCTGTGCAGTTCAACCTCAACAAGGGAATAGCTGCCTTTATCCTGTAAAACGCGATAGCTGGTTTCCATGCGGGCATAGCCTTCCTGTTCATGCTCGATGACCTCTGCAATGTTATCCTGCTCCTTTTTACGATGATACAGGACGATATGATCCTGCTGTTTGCGCAGACTTCCCTGTATGATGCACAGATATTTCTTTTCCACTTCCCTGGCAGCGATTTTCTCATTCATGCAGCGAAGGGCTGCCGCTGTTTTTGCGGCAATCACCAGTCCCTGCGTATTGCGGTCAATGCGGTGACACAGAGCCGGGGTAAAGCTTTGTTCATGAGCCGGATCATATTCCTGCGACTCATACAGATAATGCAGCAGGCGGTCAGCCAGATTATCCTGGACCTCACTGGTATCACTGTGGGCCCGCAAGCCCTTCGGCTTATTGATCAACAGGATGTGTTCATCCTCATACACGATATCAAGGGTGGAGGGCACCTGCAAAAACTGCCGCGTGCTTTGTGTTTCATAAAATTCCTCCGCTATGTAGCACTGCATGGTATCACCGAGTGCCAGCCGCTGCGATATTTCACAGCGTTTTCGATTCACCTTGATTTTCTTATTCCTTATATATTTATACATCAGGCTTTTGGGCATGGTTTTCATCGTCTTCTGGATGAATTTATCAACACGCTGATCTGCATCATTTTCTCCTATATAAAATTCTTTCATAGACATTCCTCACTTTTTACCAGTATATTATACCGTACTTGCATTGCATAATCCTACAAAAACGACTAAAATTACTATACAGAAGCTTTATAAAGGAGGGATCCATGTGTTTCACTGCAAAATGTCAGTACGTGCCCTGGTGGAATCGGTATGGGTTGGCGGAGATTTGGTAACAGCAGCACCATCCATAGAGCGGGCTAATCTTGGCAGCCGGATCCACCGTATGCTGCAAAGTGCAGCGCAGGGAGATTATGAGAGTGAGGTATTTTTGAAGCTGTCCAGTGAGCTGGATGATATCGTGTTTGAAATTGAAGGGCGTGCAGACGGTATCCGCAGGGAGGACGGTCATGTTACGATTGAGGAAATCAAGACAACGGCAATTTCGTTTTCCGAATTACAGGAGCCTGTCTTCGTACATGCAGCACAGGCTTACTGCTATGGACATATGTATCTGCAGGAGCATGATGCAGCATCACTCTGTATTCAGATGACCTATTATCAGATTGATACTGAGGAAATCAAGCAGTTTAATGAAGAAAAAACGCGGGAGGAGCTGGCAGCGTTTTATATGGATACCCTGCAGCGCTATGTAAAATGGGCGGCTTTGAGCAGAGATTTGAAAATCCGTGCATCCAGAACCTTAAAGGAGCTGAAGTTTCCATTTGCACAATACCGCAGCGGACAGCGTGATTTTGCTGTTGCTGTCTATAAGTCCATACTGGATCGGGAAAAGCTGTTCGCCTGTGCACCGACCGGTATCGGAAAAACGATTTCCACCTTATTTCCTGCATTAAAGGCTATCGGTGAAGGAAAGGCGGAAAAGGTGTTTTATCTATGTGCGAAAAATGTTACAGCCGCGGTTGCCTATGATACACTGCGTCTGCTGTACAAACAGGAGGTAGCCTTTAAGAGTGTGGCCATCACTGCCAAGGATAAAATCTGTTTTCAAGAGGTTCGCAACTGTGATCCCGAGGTCTGTCCCTATGCAAAGGGGTATTACGACCGCTGTCAGGATGCGCTGTATGAGCTGCTGCAGGAAACACAGTTCATTGACCGTAAGGCCGTTGAGAAAAAAGCACAGGAGCATAGCATCTGTCCCTTTGAGCTGAGTCTGGATGCCAGCCTGTATGGGGATGTCATCGTCTGTGATTATAATTATGTTTTTGATCCCCGAGTCTATTTGAAGCGTTTTTTCATGGAAAAGGGGGAGTATGTATTTCTAGTGGATGAAGCGCACAACCTGGTGGACCGCGCCCGCAGTATGTACAGCACAGAGCTGCATAAGGCTGCTTTTCTACAGGCAGCCCGCTGGATTCCCAAGCACCGAAAGCCCCTGCATGCCGCTCTGCGTGCGATCAATCGCGAATTTCTACAGCTGAAAAAGCAGTGTGAGGAGAAGGGGCAGGACTATCTATATCAAAAGGAGCCGCTTCTTTCTATCAAGCAGCGCCTGGCAGAGGTCATTGAACAAATGGACATCTATCTACAGAGTGAGCATGAGGATACGCAGGATGAGGAGCTGCGCGATTTGTATTTTACATGCATCAATCACAACCGGATTGCGGAGTTTTATGATGAGAATTTCATAACCTGGTATGAGAAGCAGGGTACAGATATCGTGCTGAAGCAGCTTTGTCTGAATCCAGCCCATCCGTTAAGGGAAACCTGCGCTCTAGGACGCAGTACGATTTTTTTCTCCGCTACTCTTTCCCCTGTCGATTATTATCAGGATTTGCTTGGAGCCACAAGAGAAACAAGAAGGCTGTTTCTTCCCTCTCCTTTTTCTGCACAAAACCGCTGCATTATAGTGTGCGATGCCATTTCTACCAGATATCGTAACCGCAGCTTTAGCCTTATCGCGATTGCCGCCATGATCCATGGGGCAGTGCGTGCCAAAAAAGGCAATTATATCGTATTTCTTCCCAGCTATACGTATATGAAGCAGGTTGCAGAGGTCTTTATGGAGCAGTTCACGGATATTCATGTCAGCATCCAGGAAAGTGGGATGAAGGAGGAGGAAAAGCAGTCATTTCTCGATCATTTCAATACGACAAAGGATCTGCATGTCCTGTTCTGCGTACTGGGTGGTATGTTTTCCGAGGGGATCGATTTGAAAGGGGAAAAGCTGATCGGCACAATTATCATCGGTGTCGGACTGCCCCAGGTGAATCCCCAGCAGGATTTGCTGCGTGATCATTTTGAGGAAGAGAACGCAATGGGATATGCCTATGCTTATCAGATTCCCGGTATGAACAAGGTATTGCAGGCAGCAGGCAGAGTCATTCGTTCCCATGCAGATAAAGGCATTGTATTATTGATTGACGAGCGTTTTACAACACCGTTTTATCAGCGGCTGCTGCCGGCGCATATGCGGCCGTTTCAGGTCATCAATGATCCCGAGCGGCTGCATGAGACTGTAAAACAATTCTGGCAGCAAAATAGCTGATGTATCGTAACATACACTTCCTTTTTTTAGGAATCCGCTGTTTTAAATATGTTCTTATATGCTTCCTCATTTTCAATGGGACATAATAGATATAAACACTTTCTGTACAATGAAATGCATCCTCCACCTTCATAACGAATTCTAATTCAATATAATAACTGGTGCCTCTTGCGGCTTTTCGGCAGTGCATAATGTACCTTCATCCGGTTTATCTTATCCCAGCTTAAAAACAGCCGTGGAGTATAGATACCATCCTTATTCAAGATTGCGACAAGTTTATTTCCTCTTAATTTTTTGTATATATAGTTCCTGTTTTTGAGATAAGCAGGCTACATAAAGACAAGATCATTGTAGCTACAAAAAAAGAGGAAAAAGTAAACAATCCGCCTCTTACAACAGAGCATATCAGTATCATGACGATGACAAATATAACAGGATACCATACAACATCAAATGATCGCCGCAGATACCTTGCTCCTTCGATATCTGCTATATCACTTTTATAGTTTTTTTCATTCGTTGCCGGACAATAATAGGGACAAAAGCCAGAATGAAATCCTGCCATAATCCTAAAGGCAGCCGTCTCTTTGGACAATATATAATAAAAAAGGCTCTGCCGCAAAATCCTCGTATTTACTTCTACGATTCCTTCTGTGCAGATGCCTTTTAAGTGTTTCAACAGTACCTTATTTTAATTGATTTAAACAGCTTGTTCCTATCGTATTTTCCGGCATAGCCACCTTGAAATTATCCGCAATGGTAGCTCCGATCAGTGCAAATGTATCACTTACCGGCAGCAGTCCGTGTCCTTCCATACGCGGGCTGTATGCCAGAAACGGAACCATTTCCTTAGTATGATCGCTTCCCTTATACGTAGGATCGTTTCCATGATCTGCAGTGATAATGAGCAGATCGTCCTCCTGCAGCTTATCCAGAACAACGCCCAGCAGCTTGTCAAAGCGTTCCAGCTCCTCACCATAACCGATTGGGTTTCTGCGGTGTCCCCACAGTGCATCGAAATCCACCAGATTTACAAAGCATAACCCGTGGAAGTCCTGATCCATGACCTCAATCGTCTGTTCCATGCCATGGACGCTGCTCTTGGATTTTAATGCCTGCGTGATACCCTCGCCATCGAAAATATCCTTGATTTTTCCGATGCTGATAACATCCAAACCGGCATCCTTCAGCGCATCCAGAGCAGTTTTTCCATAAGGCTTCAAGGCATAGTCATGACGGTTGCTCGTACGTTTAAATTCACCCTTTTTACTTCCGGTATACGGACGGGCAATGACTCTGCCTACCATCCATTCCGGCCGCATGGTCAGCTCACGCGCAATTTCACAGTAATGATACAGGGTTTCCACTCCCATGGTTTCTTCATTTCCACAAATCTGCAGTACGGAATCCGCTGATGTGTAAACAATCAAATCACCGTTATTGATTTCCTGCTCTGCCAGTTCATCCAGAATCTCTGTTCCGCTGGCTGATTTATTTCCAATGATATGACGGCCTGTTTGGCGTTCCAGCTCATCGATCAGATCCTGTGGAAAGCCCGTTTCAGTAAAGGTCTTAAACGGTGTAGTAATATGGAGTCCCATCATTTCCCAGTGTCCGGTCATCGTATCCTTTCCGACACTCGCCTCCAGCAGCTTCGTATAGTATCCCTTTGGCTCGGATACCGGGGCAACATGCTTGAGCGGATGCAGGTTCGCCAGTCCCAGCTTTGCCAGATTTGGTATGTTAAAGTCCAGCATATGAGCATCGATATGTCCCAGGGTGTCACAGCCTACATCATCGTATTCTGCGGCATTGGGCATCGCACCGACTCCGAGAGAATCGATGACGATGGTAAAAATTCTCTTATATGGTTTCATACGTAAAGCCTCCTTTATCTGTCTTATCCTGCCGGGTATCCCCCGGGGATGCTTATAGTGCTGCAGCTGTCTCCAGGGCAACCAGCATCATATCGTTAAAGGATGTCTGGCGTTCCTCTGCCGTTGTTTCGGCATGCGTTACTAAAGAGTCGGAAATGGTCAGAATGCACGCAGCACGCTTGTTCAGTACTCTGGCATTGTGAAACAGGGCAAAGCTTTCCATTTCCACACAGACACAGCCATGCTTTTCAAAAAAATCCTTATGCCCGTCTACGTTATCTTCGTGATAGAATACATCACTGGAATGGATTCTTGCCTTAGTCAGCGGTTTGTTCACTCTGGCTGCGGCAGCTTCGATTTCTGCATTCAGTTCAGCGCTCGGCTTTTGAATATCACCGTCTACATCCGCCTGTGCCTTGGCAAATGTGGATTCACTCCATGCACTGTCTGCCAGTACCAGGTCAAACAGCTTTAAGGTATCTGTATAGGCACCTGCACTTCCGATACGGATGATATTTTCAACATCGTAAAATTTATAAAGCTCATAGGAATAAATTCCGATGCTCGGCATTCCCATACCGCTTCCCATGACGGAAATCTTCTTTCCCTTATAGGTTCCTGTATATCCGAACATGTTGCGGACGGTGTTGAACTGTACCGGATTTTCCAGATAGGTCTCAGCGATGTACTTCGCACGCAGCGGATCTCCCGGCATTAAAACGGTTTTGGCGATATCGCCCTTCGTGGCAGCGTTATGTGGTGTTGACATAAGTAAATTCCTCCTTCAGTTAGGGTTTACGAGAATTGCCTTCTCATACATCCTGCTTGCTTTTTCTACAATATTATCATACTATAGGTGCAGGTGATAAAAAAGGACATTTGTCCTCTTTTTGTAAAGAAGGTGAACTTTTATGACAACCCTGAAGGAAGTGCTGGAGGAAACACAGGAATGCCATCATGACATGCTGAAGCAGCTGTTCGCAAACTGTCCCGCAAAAATTATGCAGCAAATGCAGCTGGTTCGTATGCGGAAGAATCGGAATCTGATTTCCACCTATCAGTCCAGCAGTGCCGTTTTTCTGCTGCTGAGTGGAAGGCTTCAGGCAATCGAGGAGCGCGTTGTGGATATCCCCTACAGCTTCACAGAGCTGCAGCCGGTGGATATCGTCGGTGATTTTGAGCTGTTTACCGGTATAGAGGGACATTACGTAACGCTGAAAACGATGGAAGCCTCCGTATGTGTAAAAATCAGTGCCACTGCCTATCTGCAATGGATGAAGCAGGATGCAAATGCCCTCTTTCTTCGGACACAAATGCTTATGCAGGAGCTGTCTGTTCAGACACAGCTTCAGCGCCAGTATCTATTTATGGATAACCGTACTCGGCTGCTGCTCTTTCTGACACGTTCCATTTCGCAAAAGGGAGGCCGGCTGAATGCAACAAGAGAGCGGATTGCCGCTTCCATCGGCTGCAGTGTCCGTACCTGCAATCGCATCATTCTCACCCTGTCACAGGAGGGGCTTGTGGATTGTATGCACGGAAAGCTGCAAATCAGTGAACAACAGATCACAGCCATAAAAAAAGAACTGGAGTCCTCCAGCTTCTCTCAGTAATTATGCCATAAGGGAACTGCAGTCACGAATGCTGTCAACAACCACACAGCCGGTCTGCTCCAGCTTCCCCTTATCCTCATGACCATTGGCAATCAGGATACAGTGACAGCCCGCACCATGGGCAACCTCACTGTCATGGACACTGTCTCCAATAAAAACGACCTCCTGCGGATTCAGCCTGCTTTCCTGTACAAAACGCTTTGCCAGCTCTGCCTTACTTGCCGCATGGATATTATCCAGACCGCGCACCTGTTCAAAATATTGTTTAATATCATAATTGTCCAGTTGTTCATGCAGAAAATGTAAATCACTGGCACTCAGTAGATACTGATGCAGTCCCTTCTGCTTCAGCTGAGCCAGCATTTCGGTAACACCCTCATGCAGGGAGCAGTCCATACTGTGCGGCTGATAATAACGCATATATTCCTTCGCTAATATAGGAAACGGCGTTTTATCAAAATCAAAGCCAACCTTCTTATAATATTCGATAACCGGAAACTGAAAATATTTCCGATACTCTGCCTTATCCAGTACCAGAGGCAGCTTTTCTTTTTTCAAAATCGTATTTAATGCATCCATACTGACATCAATATCATCCAGCAGAGTACCGTTCCAGTCCCAGACAACATGCTTTATAGTATCCATAGGAAACCTCCTTCGTATTATTGTATTAGATTGTTCCTTATTATATACAATAAAATATGGCAGTGCAACCTATTTACCATAAACATCGGCTGCTATTTTCAGTTTGCTGGGTGCGCATTATAAAATAAAATACAGGAATGTCTAAACAGCACGCTGTATACTTCAGCAAGCAAATAGTGTAATTTCCTCTTTCTAATAAAATAAAAAAGATGTCGGATCAGCATGTCAAGAATTTAAGTACGTGCTTTATTTCCACATCTTTTTATTCATATAGATAGGCTTATTTACACTCCAGTGATGCCACTAATTTTTTATTTAGCTTTATTATAGAGCTTGCCATATCCTTTAGAAGAATCGCATTCATTAAATGATCCTGCGCATGAACCATGATCAGCGAATACTCGCTCACACAGCCGCTTGCTTCTTTCTGCAATAATGCTGTCTGAATTTGATGAGCGGTTACAAGTGACGCATTACCTGTCTGCATCTGTATATCTGCCTCGGCAAAGCACGCTTGTTCTGCAGCCTTCACTGCCTGCAGGAATAAAGCGGATGCATTACCAGCCTCACTGATAATCTTAAATGCTTCCAGCATAAGCTCCTCCATGTTTATTCCCCCTTATTTTCTTTGTGTGCCTTCATAGCATCGAATGCCGCCAGCAATACCGGTACAGCCTCCATTGCACCGTAATGATCCTTATCTATGACCACTACCGGTACATCATAGCCGTTATCCAACGCTACCTTTTTTACTTCCTCCTGCAGCATGGAAACCTGTGGTCCCAGCATAATGATACGGGTATCATCCAGCTTTTCATAGTATTCTTCTTTTCCCCATGCTTCAATTACAATGTTTTTATCTCTGAGATTTTTCGATTCTGCAACTGCCGTTTTCATTCGATTCACCAGCATGGAAGTGGAAAGACCCCCATAACATACCAATAGTATTTTCATTTTTCTTCCTCCTAAAAGTCAAATTCAATATCTTCCAAGGTTCTTGTATCCTTTGTTTTACTCTGCTCTGTTTCCAAAGCCCGTTTCTCTACTATTTTGAAGAATGGATAATATAAGGCGACATTTATAAGTATAATAGCTGCCCATACAATCAGATATTTCCAGTCCATGCAGGCAATCCAAGCACCGAAAGGCAAAGGAATATACGGCCCGACCAGACTAAACGGTGCCATAAATCCGCCCTCTATCGCTAGCCATCCGATAATTGCAGCCAATGGGGTTGAAATCAGCCATGGAATAAACATAATCGGGTTTAAAATAACAGGTAACCCAAACAATACGGATTCTCCTATACCGAAGAACTCCGGTATAATGGACAGCCTACCAATGGATTTAAACCTTTTCGCTTTGGAAAATATCATTAGGATACAGATTGCCCCGCAGATTCCTGAGCCTGTGGTTCCTGCTATATCCCACATGAAATTTGGTGTTAATACACGAATAGCTTCTGTTGAGGTGCCTGCCGCGATCGCTGCATTGATATCCACATTGGCAAATGCGACCGCCATCCAGATCGGCGCCATAACAGCATAGCCATGAATACCGAACCACCATAACAGTTGTTGAATGAATAATATGAACACGAGTCCGCCCAGTGTATTCACAGAAGCAGTCAAAGGTGAAACCAGTTTTTCAATCAACTGAACCATGGCCACACCACTCAGGCTTTCTACACCATACTTAAAGACGATCAGAATCAGGATAGAAAACAAAATAGGCCATAAATTTTCAAAGCTCCTCAGAATCGGTGTAGGAACACCATCTCCAAGATTGATGGTAAAATGCAGCTTATTACGAAAGATATGCAGAATTTCAACTGATATAAGACCAAACACGATTGCTGTAAAAATTCCCGTTCCTCCATAATAGGTTGTAATCGTAGCACCTGTTTCAGGATCATACAATGTTCCCATAATAATAAACGCAATGATGGATGTCACGATGGATCCGATATCCCATACCTTCCTTTGCTGTGAATAATAGAACCCAACAAAGGCCGCTACATACAATGCCAGACACCCCATTGTGGCAAATTGCATAGGCTGTGTGATTTCCCCCAGAAATACAGTAGCGTCAACAAACCATTTCGGCATTCCAGGTATGGAAGGCAGTTGTGCGAAGATCGTTGGAATAGAGCCTACCAGCGTAACCGGCACCAGTGTCATCATTCCTCTTCTTACCGCAGCCAGCTGAGGGTTTTCTTCCAGTTTGGCCGCAATAGGCAAAAGCCATTTTGATAAAACCTGTTCTAACTTTTTCATACGTTTGCTCCTCTCTTTCTACTTCAATAGTAAAGCATGCGTGAATAATTTACGAATCTTAAATTGCACCTCATTCTTGTGCAATCCTGCGGTATTCAAAAGAATGCAAATACACAGGATATCTGGTATGATATACCTATACAGTATATCCCGCATCAGCAATTACTTATATATACAATTCAGGAGGTATCACCATGGCTTTATTAAAGCGTCAGGATGAAATCATCGTCTACTTGTACACACAGAAAAAATGGTATACAGGAAATGAGCTTGCCCATCTGTTTCATGTTAGTTTGCGGACGATCCGCAATGATATCAGCATCATCAATATGGAAAAAAGCGATTGTATTATATCCAATAAAAATAAAGGATATCATATATCCGACAGCTTTGTATATAACGAAGCAGGCAAAGCGGTCTATATGTCCAATGAACAGCGTATCCACCACCTGCTGCTGTTTTTGCTCATACATAATCAGGAGGAATTTTCATATTATGATTTAGCCGATGATTTCTTTATATCAGAGTATACGATGCTTCACGATCTTGAAACGATTAAGAATATTTTAACAGAATATTCCCAATTTGATATTTTCATTGTAAGAAAAGACGAATTTGTATATGCGCTTGATCAGAATAACAATGCCTCCTTATTACTAAACGCCTATTTTCAGAATAATGATCTCTACAATCAGATACTGGATTTTCAGCCCTGCTTCCTTCATGTGAATCTGAAATCCATGAAGCAGCATATAAACAGCAGGATATCACCCGCTGTGTTCAATAGATATCTCACCTATAATTCTCTGCTCATTATCAGCAGTGTCCTGACAGAGCAATTTATCTGTTATGAGCCTATCCCTGTAAAGCATAAGGATACACAGTTTCAAAGCTATCTGTATCAATTTCATGATTTTTTTTGCAGTGTAGCCGCTGAGTATTCTATCACAGACGATGCCGCTTTAGAGAGTGTGTTTGATTCTTTGATTTCCCCGTTTATAAGAATCAGTATGCTGGAATCCGACATCAAACAGCAGGAAAGCACAGCAGCTCCTGCCTATGCAGATATGCTTCATATCCTCAAGGAAGTGAAAAAACAATATAATTTAGATTTACTCAGTAATGAAAAGCTGATCTTTGATCTTATGACACACTTAAAAACAGCACTCATCCGTATTCAAAACGGCATCCATATCAATAATCCTCTGCTGGAGCATATCCGCATGAATTATACGTTTTTATTTGATGTTGCCTATTTTATATCCAATATGTACTCCAAACAGCAATCACTTCAATTTACCAATATAGAAATCAGCTATTTGGTTGTTTATCTCATCGGGCCGCTGAAAAGTTTAAGAGAGGATCTGTACGAATCCTTTGCTCTGGATATCCTTCTGTATGTCAATGAGGGCTATGCTATCCTGAAAAATCTTAAAGAAATGATTGCCGATTCCTTACACGATATCAGCTTTAAAATACAGCCGGTCGTAACGTATGCAGAGCTGGAGAATAAAACAGCAGCTATGCAGTATGATTTGCTTATCACCACTTCTCCGAATATATCCTTTCCAAGCATGGAAACGATATCTATATCCTCTGCTTTATCTTCCCTTGACCTGGCAAATATCAGTAAGGTGACACTGCCGTTATTCGAAATAAAACAAGCTGCATATTTCAATCGTGTATTCTCCTATTTTTTTAATGATGCCATCATGGATTTTCATAATACTTCCAAAACGGTATCCGGATTTTTTCACCAAAGCTGCGATAAACTAAAAGAGCTTCATTATGTCCATGACAATTTTTATTCTCAGCTCATGGAACGGGAGAAGCTGCTGTCAACATCTTTTGAAACCGGTATTGCCCTTCCCCATTCCACGGAAAATAATGCACGAAAATCCGGGATTCTGTTCGCCAAATTCGATACCCCCATACAGTGGCAGAGAAACAAGATCAAATGCGCGTTTCTCATTGTGACGGCAAAGGAGGATATCCATTTGCTAAATATCATATACAAGGTAATTGTCGATATCAGCTCCTCTCATCAGCATATCAATCAGTTGTATAAATGTCAGTCATCAGATGCTGTAAAGGATTTGATATTTACACACTTCAAAAAAATTCTTAAATAATACTGAAAGCATAAAAGCTCACCTTTCAGACAAAAGGAGAGCTTTTATTTTTTTATGACACTATATTTTAAAAGCATGAAATGCAGATTTGAATTTTTCAGATTTTGTTTACAAAACAAAAAGACACAGGACTTTTCATCATCGTGTTTGATGCACAGCCTCTTTAAAGAGCATTCCTTCCAGAATGCCCAGATTCACCAGCAATTTCTCGATGCCGTTTTCCGTTACGGAATCACAGATTACCTCTAGCTCCCTCAGTAGATAAGGATGTCCGTTTTTCATTGCAGCACCGATTCCCACAGACCTCAATACCGCGTAATCATTCATGCCATCACCAAAGGCTATCGTTTCCTTTGGCTTGATTTGCAATGCATCCAGAAGTACAAAAAGAGCATTGCCTTTATCTGCAGTACAGGCATTGATTTCATAATAGCGATAGCCTCCATGCACAAATACCAGATTCGGAAAGCTTTCTCTCCATTGTGGTGATTCCTCTTCTTCTAACTCCATGCATAAAGTATATACGGCATCCGCTGTAAGATCTGCAGCCACATATTGAAAGTTAACCCCGTTATCATAAAACAGATAGGGCGGGTAGGTGCCGTCATTGCAGTAGTAATAGCTCTGATACTTGGTTTTCAAAATAAAACTTTTTGACATACGCTCACACGTCTGAAAAAAACGCTGTACAGTCTTGGAATCAATAGGAATAGCGCTGAGGGTTTCACCTTTCGCATTACAGAGTACACCTCCGTTATTTAATATAAAGTACGTGAAGTATGGGACAATCGTAGCCGGAATATCTCTCCAGCATCTTCCTGTGTTCACCACTAAAATATAGCCTGCTGATTGCAGGCGTTCCAGGAGCGAAACAGTAGCTTTTGATATACCATACGCATGGGGATCATATGAGAACAGTGTACCGTCAATATCAAAGGAAATCAATTTATACATCAATACAGCCTCCTGAGAAGCTGTATCAGTAAGCGCAATATAACAGGAATTTTTTTCAAATCCTGCTGCACGACACTAACCTGCATTTTCCATAGCAGCCATGCAAACAGAACAATGCAAAGACCACACAAAATGCAGGAGACTGGCATGGCGGCCAGAATGGAACAGACTGCGCAATAGATAAAAAAGAGTAAGACACATAGGAAAACAAGCTGTGTAAACTGTATAATCTGTTGATATGCTTTATCATAGGGACGTGTAGCCATTTTAATCATCCTTTCACGTTTAAAGCGATCATAAGCGCACATGATATAACATCCAGACTGCTTTTATTTTTGTAATAGGCTTAACAGTTTTTTTCATCATCTGCATCATAGAGTTGGCAATCATTACGGTATTCAATGATTTTCTGTAATTCATTTTCTAAATGATAGGCACAAATTCGCTTTATTTTATCTTTTGGTACACGTTGATCAGCTTCTGCATGAAGCCTGTGGATCACAGATTCAGGGATGCTGTCCCAGGCCGCTTTACTTTCCCAATATATGATATGTGTAATCTGGTTGGGATACGTTTTACTGATCCAGGTATCCTTTCCGATATATCCTGGAAACTTACTTTCTCCAAGACTCCATACCTCATGATCCATTTTTAAATATTCCTTGCGATATTCCTCGTTAACTTCATATGTTAAAATTTCAAGCAGCTGCGGGTGCTGATATGTTTTATACATCTTCTCGGACCCCGTATAGCACCTTATGCCGGAAATACATGTAATGACTTGAATGCATGTAAACGCTGATTAACGAGGTGTGCGGATGCAGGTGACTGTCAAAGCTCTTAAAGCTCTGTCCAATCGTCAAGGAATCTCCCCCCAGATAGATACAGGAATAATTAAGGAACATTTCATCCAGCAGCTCCTCCTGAAGAAACAGGTGGGTCAGAGAAGGAGATTCAACCAGTACTGTCTGCAAACCCAATGCTTTTAGCATGTTCATTCCCTGAACATTATCCATAAGCGTATCTCCGGTTACAATGATGTAATTTTTATCCGTAAGCAGCGGCTGCCTGCATTTTTCTATGCTATCAATGACTTCTACAGGCTTTAATGAATTTTTCACACAGCGTGCGACTCCCTTTGGCGTTGTGTAAAACATCACTGGAATTTCCTTGCATGTAAATTCTTTATGCCCAAATGGAATATCCGATCCATCCAAGGTTGGTATGATGTTCCAAGGTATCCTTTGCCTGCCGCTTTTTACACGCGAAGCCTCCAGGGATGCATCGTAAATATGTCCGGTTCCATCAGGTTCATTGCGTAATGTTCCAGCACCGAATATAATAGCATCCGCACTGGCTCTTAATAGATTTAAGGTATACCAGTCTGTAACACTTCCCTCCTTCGCAAGATAATTTCTACTTGCTATAAGAGGACCCTGCGCAGCATCAGGAAAGGCAATTCTGCCATCAATCGAAGTGACAAGTGAACAGTAAATATAGGGACGTTCCGCTGGAAACGCCGGAAATTTCAATGCAGAATGATAGACCTTATCCAAATTATGATCCTCGATTCCCACATGAATAAGATCAATATTCTTATTTTTATACAGGCATGTCAAATTCATACGATCATAGGGAAACTCTGTTTTTATTAAATCACTCATTGCAGCGGCCCTCCACAAACAGGAAGCATGATGCCTGTAACCCAGGCGGATTGATCGCTGCTCAAATATAAAACACTGTTTACGATATCCTCTGTTGTACCTATTCTTTTCATTGGATAAAGCGCCTGATATTCCTCCAGCAGCTTATGTGCATCCGTACTGCTCTGCAAACGGCTCTGTATCATGGGTGTATCGATAATACCTGGTAACACAGCGTTGCACCGAATCATGGGTGCATATTCCAGCGCTATACATTCACTCAGCATATTGACTGCAGCCTTGCTTGGATTATAGGCAATCCTGTCGGCGAGTGGCTTTACACTCATATCACTTGAGATATTGACAATCGTGGATTTTTGTTTCTTCAAATAAGGAATGGATGCTTTGCATATATGAAATGTACCACAGGCGTTGATTTTCATCACTCTTTCAAAAGTCTCCGTATCTGTTGCTTCAAGACCTCCCTCATGTACGACTCCTGCACAGTTTACAAGAGCGTCCAGTTTTCCATATAATTTAATCGCCTGCGCAACCGCGGCGACACAGTCTGCATATTTTGTGATATCTCCTGCTATATAGGTATAATTTTCATGTACGATCCGTGACTCTTTCTCAAGAGAAAAGCCAATCACCTTTGCCCCCTGATCCAGAAAGCACCTTGCGACAGCCTCTCCCATTCCGCTGGCAGCACCGCTGATCAATGCCGTACGCCCTTCCATTTGTAGCTTTAACACACCTTACTCCTCCCATCTTTTTTCAATTTATTACAAAATGGCCTGTACGCCTCCTTACACTCTGCTCATTCACATAAGCAGCAGCGATTCATTTTTGACATACAGGCAAGCCATTTCTGCTTATATGCTACAGCTGATTTTTATAGATCCTGTTCATTTGACTTCTCCAATCGGTTACTGTCATACGCCATGTAATTCCATGAGCTGTATCCATAGGAACAATCTACACCCGCTGCCTTATCCTTTGCCCAGGCGTTTACAAGGCTTGCAACATGCCTGCACTGCTGTATAGCATATTTATTATCTGTGGATGGTAATATATCCGTTTTATTAGCATAGATACCTCCCAGCAATAAAGCATCCAGCTCATGGAAATAAAATTCTGTAGTCGCCTCCACAGACTTTGCCATGCTTTTCCAGCGTGCTCCAGTTGTCATAACAAGAACTCCGGCCTTATTCCATGCGTGTGTTCTGTCCTTACGTACTTCATAAGAGTTTCGCAGCACATTGAGACGGGAAAGAAATGACAGCATAGGCCCGGATACGTTTCCAAACCACATCGGGGCTGCTAAAATATAACAATCAGCCGCTTCTATTTTTTCAAGAATGGTCTGAAAATAATCATCCTGAACGCAATTGCTTTCTGTTTTACATCGGTGACAACCTAGACACGGCTTTAGTGGCATATAGTCATAGATATGGATAACCTCTACTTCACCCTGTATATTAGCAAGCAGAGCATTCGTTAACAGCATCGTCTGTCCACTTTTTTTAGGTGAACCATTAAACACGAGTATTTTCATTCTTCCTCCTTTCCCACACACAACAGGTGCGGACACAAATATTGTATAAAAGCTGTTTTTATATTTACCTTCATACTTCCTCCTGCTTTCTTTTGATGAAAGAGCTGCACTCATATAAATCCAGCTTTTCTGCATACGGATTTTTCACACGGTAGCTGAAGCCATATTCCCTTGTAAAGGATTGCTCAGTCTGCCTCCACTCCTCTTGTGCTATTTGTTCCCATTCCTCCTTTGATTGCCAGGCAATGATCATATGCAGTGTTTGAGGAGCAGCATCGTCGATCCAGATCTGCTTTGATAAAAAGCCAGGCTGTTGCTTCAGAAATGCTGTCCAGATTTCAGCATCCAGTTTAAGAAAGCATTCTCTGGTTTCCGGTTTTTCCAATTCCAGCACAAAATACTTCACCGGATATTCTTTTCCTCTTGTTCTCGTGTACATGACTACTCCTTTTCCAGACGGACATAATTCTCAGACGCATACCCGTATTTATAATACGCATTGGACATTTTATCAGCATACCAGGTATTTAAAGCAGCTGCGGCCCGTTTACACTTAACAACATCCTGTAAGGCTTCCCCTGCCGCTACCTGATTGACAGCCTGTGCATATACGGTATCCAATATCAGTGCATCAAAATGATTAAAAATAAATTCGGCAGTCGTTTCCATCGTTTTTGCCATACTGTGCCATTTTTCCTCTCCACACATTAGAAACACTCCTGCTTTATCAAATTTGTGTTGTAAATCCCGACGATAAATATGTCCGGATGTAATCGTCTGTAACCGGGAGAAAAATGACATCATAGGCCCGGATACATTTCCAAACCACATAGGGCTTGCGACAACAAAGCAATCAGCCGCAAAGCTTCGTTCCAGAATATCTGAAAATTCATCATGATAAATACAGCCGTAATTCGTATGACAATACCCGCAATCTATACAGGGTTTAACAGCTAAATAATCAAATACATTTATAATTTCATAGCTGCCCTGCAAATGCTTGCACAGCTCATTTACCAGAGCCATCGTATGGCCGTTTCGATTCGGAGAACCAACAAAGATCATCGTTTTCATCGCTCAATCACCTCACAATGCGAAATTTTGTGGCAGCCAAAATTATGTTCTATATGCAGGCGGGGGCCGTTTTTATACGGATAGGGGAAGACTTCATCAAATCGCTTTCCAATTCTGGACAGCTCCTCCTTTGGAACGGCAAACCATTCCTGTAATGTTTTCCATACAATGATAATATGTATTTCACCAGGATTTGCTTTATTGAGATAGGATGTAGTGGAAACAAATCCGTCATATTTTGATAGGGCAGTCGTCCAAATATCATTAGCTTCTATATATTGCCGTGCTTCCTGCTCATTGCGACAATAAAAAATTAAATGCTCAACAGGGTAATGCTTATTTTCATATTCCATCAGCATATATACACCTTCTTTCTTTATATTGCTTTACATAATACACAATCTGTTTCCAGACCATGGTATCGTCCTCCTTTCCTTACAGGATAATCATAGATTACACGCCTTGCTCTTACAAATCATCGTTTGCACTTCCTGCATAGGCAATACATAACGGCAGGGCCTTATGTGATGCGGAAATAGGAAGTTATCACAAAAAAGACCCCTGCACATTTGCACAGAGGTCTGCTTGATATATGAATCGCCTGAAAAAGGAATCAGCCTTTAATCGTTGTAATCCTCAAATTCCCCGTAGTTCCTATCCGTTTCCTCATAGTCGAATGCTTCCGCATAATCCTCACGCAGATCATCATCACGCAGTCGGCAGTTTCTCATGCAGCGGCGATACTGCTCACGGCAGCGATCCTCACAGCTTGGGCGTGGAGGACACGGTCTTGGCGGACATGGTCTTGGCGGGCATGGTCTCGGTGGACACGGTTTTGGTGGACATGGTTTTGGCGGACACGGTCTCGGTGGACATGGACGATGATTTCCGCAGTCGCAGCCCTGAGAATTTCCACTGCTTCCGCAACCACAGTCATTGCTGTGATGATTACAGCCACAGCTGTTGTGATTTCCTCCGCATCCCGGACGATAGGTGTTGACACAGGAGCAGCGGGAACGGCTTTCCGTATTGCAGCCTGACTGGTTTACCATAATTCTCTCTCCATTGCGTGCGCAGCTTGATCTGTGTCCGCTGTTGGAAGAACAATTACATCTTGAGTTATACATATAAGATTTCCTCCTTTATATGAGATTTCATCCATCTCAATCCACTATATGCAAATGTCCGATGCCCAACATAGGCGTATCACAATGGTGGAGGAAAAATCTGTGTTTTTTTCTTACCTGCTCTCGATCATCGCCCAAAATACATCCAATCTGGTATAGGCGTTGACATTGAAGCGCGGCAGTGCATAGGAATCATCACTGCGCTTTGCCTTCCGGTTTTCATTATATCCAAAAGCCAGCCGTGTTCCCTGCTCCTGTAATATCTTCTGTATTCGTTTGTTATATTTTCCATACGGATAGGCGTAATAAGCAATCGATCCCTGTTCAGCGGCCTGTTCGGTATCTTTACGCAGCTGCTTATTGCTTAATTGGTTGATACGGAATCCATTTTTATCCTTATGATGCAGATTATAGGAATGGGAGTAATACTGCAGGACCCGCTCATCCTTCATATCTGCGTGAGATGCATGCTGGCGTATGGAAGGCTTATAGGGGCCGTGGTGTTCATCGATAGCCGAGCCGATGACAAACACGGAGCCTGTAAAGCCATAGCGCTTCAATACTGGCTGCGCAAATTTTGTCGTGGAATAAAAGCCATCGTCAAAGGTGATAACGACACTTTTTGCATCCAGCTTTTTCTTGCCCTGCTTCCACGCATACACATCATCCAATGTAACGCTGTGATAGCCCTTTTCCTGCAGCAGCTTCATTTGCTGTTCAAATTCAGAGAGTGAAACCACCCACATATTGGTCGCAAAATATGCTTTTTTATCTGCATCCGGAACGATGTGGTGGTAACCGAGGATGGGAATGCTTTCCTCAGTTTCAAATGCATTGACTATTGCATTTCCCGCATACAAAACCAAAAGCACGCAGAAAAGAAGGAGCCCTTGTTTTCTCTGTCGCATATACGGCCTACTTCAGAAACATGCGGACAAGACGGTCTTTGCATTTTGTATATGGATGATAGCGAAACGGAAGATCGATCCAGTTCGCTTTTTTCACAATGCTCTTATTATGAGAAAAGGTTTTGAAGCTTTCCCGGCCGTGATAGCTTCCCATACCGCTTTGTCCAACACCGCCGAAGCCCATTGCACTCGTTGCCAGATGGATAATAGTATCATTGATACAGCCGCCGCCAAAGCTCAGTGTTGACAGCACCTTATGCTCTGCCTTTTTATTTTTTGTGAACAGATACAGCGCCAGCGGCTTTTCCTTATCCAGCAAGGTTTGTATGACCTCGTCCAGACTGGTAAAGGTCAGCACGGGAAGAAGCGGCCCAAAAATTTCCTCCTGCATGATTGGATGCTGCCAGGTGATATCCTCAAGTACCGTCGGTTCGATTTGCAGAGTTTCCTCACAGGTTCTCCCCCCTATACAAACGGAGCCGTCCTGCAGCAGGGCGCTGAGCCGCTTGAAATGCTTTTCATTCACAATACTTGGATAGCTGTCGCTGTACAGTGCCTCTCCCTGAAAAAATGTATACAGACTATCCTGCAGATAGGCCAGAAATTCATGCTTTACACACTCCTCCACATATACATAATCCGGTGCGACACAGGTCTGTCCGGCATTCAGAAATTTTCCAAAAGCAATGCGTCGTGCTGCCAGCTTCAGATCTGCTGTTTTATCGATGATACACGGACTCTTTCCTCCTAGCTCCAGCGTTACCGGCGTTAAATAGCGACTAGCCTTAGACATGACCAGACGGCCGACCTCAACACCACCGGTAAAGAAGATATAGTCAAAGCGCTGCTCCAGCAGCTCTGTATTCTCTTTGCGTCCTCCCTCTACAACAGCCACATATTCCTTGGAAAAGCAGTGCTGTATGAGCTTCGCGATTACAGCAGAGGTTGCCGGAGCATAGGCGCTCGGCTTAATAATGACCGTATTCCCTGCCGCGATTGCCCCAATAGCCGGTTCAAGTGCGAGCTGGAAGGGATAATTCCATGGAGCCATCACAAGCACAACGCCATATGGCTCACTCTGTGTCCAGCTTTTAGCGGAAAACTGTGCAAGCGGCGTACGAACCCGCTTCGGCCTTGCCCACTGCTCCATATGACGCAGCTGATAGGTCAGCTCACTCAGCACCATACCGGTCTCACTCATATAGGCTTCCATATCGGACTTATTGAGATCTTTACGCAGTGCTTCATGAATTTCCGCTTCCATTTCCCGCAGCGCTGCTTTCAGTCTTTTTAACGCCTGTCGGCGTGTATTTATATCCTTTGTCGCCTGTGTACGAAAATAGTTCCGCTGTTTTGTTACCAATGCTTTGATTTCCATAGTATCACCTGATTCCTTTGCTTCTGAAATTATAGCAGAATTAAGCAGCCTTGTGTACCGGGTTTACAGAAAATGCGTTCGTGTAAGTGGGAAGGTCATCCTCCTTTCTGCAATGTACTTTATTAGCACACCTCACACAGCAAGCCGTCATGATCATAAGGGATAAGGCTATAGCATTCATTTTAAATAGAGCTTTTCAAATAGAGCCTTTTATACAGAGCTTTTTATATAGAGTTTTTTAAACAGAGCTTATTAAACAGAGATTACAAATAGAGTCCTTCCTTTTCTATATCGCTTAACAGCCGTTCCTATAATAAGCATGTCCCTGCTACAACAGAGCCTGTTCGCTATGCCGTTACGGATGCAAGTGGTACCTGCGATATGAGACTTCTTTGAAATACCGTCAATTTCACTTATACAGCCCTGCTTGCTTCTTGAACAGCTAATGCTCTATGCGATTGAAATACCAAAGGCAGCCACGTATTCGGTTGGAATTTTCTCTGTATATTCAGGTAAAAGAAAAAATTCACAAATTTTCATTTCCTGCTTACAAATGAACATAAATACAGTATAATGGAATCGAGGTGAAACGTTATGAGAGGAATCTACAATTCAGTAACTGATATAAGAAGAAAGGTTTTTACAGAAATTGCCCGTCTTGCTTATGAAGGCGGAGATTATGCAGGTAATATCGAAAAGCTGCCATTTAAAATCATACCGGGAGAACGTGCAACATACCGCGACTCCATCTTCCTGGAGCGTGCCATTGTCGGTGAGCGTCTGCGCCTTGGAATCGGTCTGCCGCTGCGAAAAATGGATGAGCATTCTTCTTTAAGCGATGGGATCGAGGAAAGTGCCATTGCGGAAAAATATTATGATGACCCGCTGGTAAATGTTATCAAGTTTGCCTGCAACGCCTGCCCGGAGAAAACGGTTGTTGTAACCGATACGTGTCAGGGCTGTCTGGCACATCCGTGTAAAGAGGTTTGTCCAAAGGATGCTATTTCCATGGTGAATGGAAAATCCTATATCGATCAGGAGAAATGTATCAAATGCGGACGCTGTATGGATGTTTGTCCATATGGTGCCATCAATAAGCTGGAGCGTCCGTGTGCGCGCAGCTGTGGGATGGATGCGATTACCTCCGATGAGCTGGGACGTGCGGAGATTGATTATGATAAGTGTGTATCCTGCGGCATGTGCCTTGTCAACTGCCCGTTTGGTGCGATTGTTGATAAGGGACAGATTTTCCAGACCATTCATGCAATGAAATCTGGAAAGGAAGTCATTGCGGCGATTGCCCCTGCCTTTGTAGGCCAGTTCGGCCCTACGGTCACTCCGGAAAAGGTAAAGGGTGCTTTAAAGGAGCTGGGCTTTGCAGATGTTGTCGAGGTAGCGATCGGTGCGGATTTATGTACCGTGGAGGAGGCTGAGGATTTCCTGAGCAAGGTACCGGAGCAGCAGCCGTTTATGGCGACCTCTTGCTGTCCTGCCTGGTCAGTGATGGCGAAGAAGCTGTTCCCAGATTTCAAGCCGTATATCTCCATGGCTTTGACGCCGATGGTTTTAACCGGTCGTCTGATTAAGAAGCAGAAGCCAGATGCAAAGGTTGTCTTTATCGGGCCTTGCGCTGCCAAAAAGCTGGAAGCAAGCCGCAAGAGTGTGCGCAGTGATGTGGATTTTGTCTTAACCTTTGAGGAGGTTATGGGAATGTTTGAAGCAAAGGGTATTGATCTGCCACAGGTGGAAGCAGATGCACCGTTTGCGGAAGGTACAGCCAACGGTCGTGGCTTTGCGGTCAGCGGTGGAGTTGCGAACGCTGTTAAGCAGTGTATCCAGAAAGAGCATCCTGAAAAGGAGGTTCTGATTGATTCTGCGGAAGGACTGAAAAACTGCCGTACGATGCTGATGATGGCAAAGGCGGGCAAGCGAAACGGCTATCTGCTGGAGGGAATGGCATGTCCGGGAGGCTGTGTTGCCGGTGCTGGAACCTTACAGCCGGTAATCAAATCCAGTGCCCTTGTTAAGAAATATACAAGTGATGCAGATAAAAAGCTCGCATTTGAAAGTGATTATCTGGAAAACCTGGATCTGCTTACCAAAGAATAAGCAGCACGCATAGGAATTATCGAATAAGAAGTATAAGCTAGAAAGGACGCAGCATTTCCTGAAACAGGTAAACGCTGCGTTTTATTGCGTTCGCTGCTTAACAGCTATGAAGAACAGGGCCATTTTTCAATCCTGACCATTTGTATGAAATATGCTGTAACGCTTGTTAAGGCTACAAAGCTGCTCAAAATACGTTTATTCCTTCTGACCAGGCTCTCTCTAGGACAGATTTGCATATCATGATAGCTGTAAATGATCCTATACCATTCAAATAGCCAGATGAAACAGTCTGGATTTAGAGACACCGCTTTTAAGCAATAAAAAATATGTCTGCATAAACTGCCATTTCTCGTCTTTGGGTATATGAGAAGCATGAAATCAAAGCTCATCCATCCTTTTGTACCGTATGTTCCTTCTTTGTTAAAGTGAGTAACCTAATGCGCATGGTAAGTACTTTCCATATAAAAGGATGCAAAGCCTCTTCCCTGAGACCCTGCATCCTGCCGATGTCTATTCCTATAAATCATAAGCCCGCATCAGCGGCTTTTTTCATTTGGTGTAGCCATATCCGGAATATCCGGTGTAATTTCTACATATACATCGTCATAGCTATCCTGCAAAGCCTCATGTAACTGCTTCTGTATGACTGCAAGCTGTGTTACATTGATCATATTCGTATCGTTTTGAATATAAATTTCCACCCAGAGCCTGCGCCCGGTTTGAATGATATTGTAGAAGGTCGGTATATAGGAATACCGTTCAAATTCCTGATCCGCAAGCCCTCGGATATGCTGGATTACCTCATCCTTTGGGGCAAACAAAATCAGACTGCGAAACGCATCCTTCATCATGCGGCAGGGCTGTGGCAGCATAATCATAGCAATCATAATAGCGATGATCTGATCGACATAGGCAGACAGCCACGCAAAGGAGCTTTCCTTTAACAAATTGGCACATAAAAAGGCAATAGCGACTCCGATACTGCTGCAGACATCAATTTTCCATCCCAGCAATTCCGCCTTAATCAACGGGGAATCCACTTTGCGGTTCATAAGCATAAGCACGATAAGTATCGCTGCTGACAATACCGCAAGAAATAATTCAAACCAGCCAATCAATCCCTGATCTACATGGTTTCCGCCATTGACGATCATTTGTATGTTACCAACGATCAAGCCGATGGTAACGGCCGCAAGAAAACCGCCCTTTGCCAGCAGAAAGAACGATTCCAGTTGAGCATATCCATAGGGCTTGCGCTCTGAACAGGGACGATAGAATAATGGTACGAAGAATACCATCAGCGCGAGGACAACTGCCTCCGCTCCGTCATAGATACTGTCCATCAGCACCGCCTGTGAATTTGTATAGATTGCCATCATGACCTCAATTACGGAAAACAAAATTCCTGACGCTACGGTCAGATGCAACAGACGCTGTTCATAATTCATTTTTTCTTTGTTCATTTTTTCAGCCTCACATTTCCTGTATTGTATGCAATCAACTACCTTACAGGGCCCGGCTGAATATATTGTTTGGATGTACGCTTTTTTCTTTTGTCCGAGTGGACAAGCATAGTTTCACAATCCCTTCCTGACTTCATTGTAGCTCTTTTTCAAGGGAAAGACAAGCTGACAACAGCTGCCAGTGCATGAAATTGTTGTAATTTGCCGGCTTTTTGCTTATACTAAACACGAAAGTGAGGTCAACCCTTATGAAAAATTACGGATATTTGAAGGCTGCCTGTATCACTCCGGTTGTTTCCATCGCTGATGTGGACGCCAATCGCAAAGCCATACAGAGACTGCTTCAAGCATTGGATAAGGATGTACGGCTTGCAGTATTTCCTGAGCTGTCACTATGTGGCTATACCTGTCAGGATCTGCTATATCAGTCTGTTCTGCTGGATGAATGTCTTGCGGCTTTGAAAACGCTGCGGGATGAGAATGAAAGTGAAGCCATAATCGCAATCGGTCTGCCAGTCCGTCAGGGCAATCATTTATTTAACTGTGCAGCCTTTCTATATAAGCACAAGCTTCTCGGCATCGTTCCAAAAACCTATGTACCCAATTATAATGAATTTTATGAAAAGCGCTGGTTTTCCAGCAGCACGCAGCGTCTAGGAGACACCATTTCCCTGTTTGGCGAAACGATTCCCTTTACGGAGAATTTACTGATTCATGATGTGACAAGTGAAGCAATCATAGCTGGTGAGCTATGTGAGGATCTCTGGGTGCCTGTGCCACCCTCAACAAGGCATGTCTGTCATGGAGCGAATGTGATTGTTAATCTGTCCGCCAGCAATGAAATCATCGGAAAAAGTGACTACCGCAAGACCCTGATCACTACACACAGCGCAAAGACCATGTGCGGTTATGTGTATACCAGTGCCGGTGTCAGTGAAAGCACCAGTGATCTGGTATTCAGCGGACATGATATCATTGCGGATAACGGTGCCATAATATCAGAATCAGAAATTCTAAAGGAGGAGCATATCCTGTATGGTGAGATTGATCTGGAAAAGTGCCGCAGTGAACGTATGAAATTCCAGACAGCATTAGAGCTGCAGGATACACAGCCTTATACAAAGGTATGCATTCAGACGGCTCCTATCACCTCCCCGCTTCAGCTTGCACGCTCCATATCCCCTTATCCCTTCGTCCCATCCGACCCCACCCTGCGCAGCAGCCGCTGTATGCAGATTCTGAACATGCAGGCCGCAGGACTTTCTCAGCGACTGAAAAAAATACACTGTGAGCATCTGCTGATCGGTATCTCCGGCGGTCTGGATTCCACCTTGGCCCTTATAGTCGCAAGCATGGCTTTTGAACGAATCAAGCTCCCCAGCAAAAATATCATCGCTGTTACGATGCCCGGCTTTGGTACGACAAAGCGCACACAGGGCAATTCACATAAGCTCATGGAAGCACTGCATACCACCAGCAGGGAAATCTTAATCCATGACGCATGCCAGCAGCATTTCCAGGATATCGGACATGATGCAAGCCTTCAGGATATCACCTATGAAAACACGCAGGCGAGAGAGCGCACACAGATTCTGATGGATCTTGCCAATGCATATAACGGCATCGTACTGGGTACCGGAGACCTGAGTGAGCTTGCCCTTGGCTGGTGCACCTACAACGGGGATCACATGTCTATGTATGCGGTCAATGCATCCATTCCCAAAACACTTGTCCGCTATCTCGTGGAAACCTATGCAGAAGCTATGCAGGAACAGGGACGATCAGATATTGCTGCTGTATTAAGGGATATCTGCGCTACCCCTGTTTCACCGGAGCTGCTGCCGCCAAAGGATAATGGAGAAATTGCACAGATAACGGAGGATTCCATCGGCTCCTATGACTATCATGATTTCTTTCTCTATCATATGCTGCGAAACGGTTATGCTCCTGCAAAAATTCTGGAGCTTGCCTGCATCGCCTTCGGAACAGAAAAACGAGAGGCTATCATAAACACCATGCAAACGTTTTACCGTCGTTTCTTTAGCCAGCAATTTAAGCGGAATTGCCTTCCGGATGGTGTAAAAATCGGTTCCATCTGCCTATCCCCGCGTGGTGACTGGAGAATGCCAAGCGATGCCAGTGCTGCTCTTTGGCTGAGGCAGGTAGCTGCTTTGGAATAAGCGGTAAACCAGAAATACGGTCACAGCCATGGTTGAAAGCTGTCCTATATACATAATAAAAGCGTACAGCATGATGAATGCAGGACCAATGCATTTCATAGCACATCGACAAGCAATGAAAAAGAAGAAGGAACTTTCCTGAGCTAGGAGCTTTCCTTCTTCTTTTACTATACAGCATTTTCCATTTATACATAAGAACCACAGTACTACATTGCATCCCTTATGCTATGAATACTCACACATTATTCCTGGTGATTTCGTTCATGAATATACGCTTCAAAGTCCTTTACGCATAATGGCCTGGAATAATAATATCCCTGTATTTCATCACAGCCATGCGCCTTTAAAAAGGCAACCTCATCCTCCTGCTCGATTCCCTCCGCAACACTGTGGATACCAAGCGTTTTCGCAAGACTCAGAACACCGCCGACAATATCCCTGGCACGCTGTGTATTGCCATGATTCGTCTGGAAGAACACCTGATCCAGCTTAATCGTATCAATCGGTATGTCCTTAAGCATATTCAAAGAGGAATAACCGCTGCCAAAATCATCCATAGAAATACGGAAGCCATAGGAACGCAGCTCCTGAATGATGGCAAACAGCTCCGTACTGCGATCAAATATAACACTTTCTGTAATCTCAATTTCCAGCTGCTGCGCTGAGACTGCATTGCGCTCCACAATATCCAGCACACGCTTTGCAAAGCCCGGACGGAAAATATACATTCTGGAGACATTGATGGAAATACGCAGAGAAGGATATGTGTCCTGCCAGCCTTTCAGCAGCTTGCAGACCTCATCCATCATATACATATCGAGCTGTTCCAGAAAGCCGTTGCGTTCAAATAACGGTATGAACTGATACGGCGGCAGCATTCCAAACATCGAGGAATCCCAGCGTACCAGCGCCTCCGCACTATGAACGATTCCATCACACAGGGTAACCTTTGGCTGCAGATATACCTTGAACTCCTTGTTCTTGAGCGCCTGCTCCATCTGACCCTCCAGACGCTTCTGATGCAGCATCGTCGCATACATCTCCTCACTGAAGAAGGTACAATGCTGTTTCTTTTCTGATTTTCCCAATGTTTTCGCATGCACACAGCGATCATGGCATGGAGAAAATTCCCGGTCAGCTTCCTGCAGCAGATACACTCCTGCATAGAAATCTGCCTTAAACTGCTCTCTTTGCTTACGCATATGCTCCTGTATCTTGAACATGAGCATATCATAGCGCTCCGCTATGCTTTCTCGGTTACGCATTTTCCATAATACAATGAAACGATCAGCCGATATTCTCGCACACCGCTCATCATGTGTGCAGTTTTCCTCACATAGCCGCATGGTAGTAATCAACAGCTGATCTCCGCCCTGATAACCATACAGCTCATTCAATAGCTTAAAATCACTGACATCGAATTCGATCAGTGCATAATCCTTACCCAGACCTTTATCCAGCAGTAGCTGGACATCCATACGAAATTTGTTGTAATTATAGTGTGAGGTAAGATCATCATAGAATACCACCTTATCAATTTTCTTTTCATTGCGCATTCTTGACATATATAAATAAAAGATGATAGCACTTAGAACCAGCGCAACCAGAAACCAGGTCGCCGCCGCAATCAGAATCACATTATTGATCTGGCTGGTAACCACATTAACCGGAACGACGGAAAATACATACCAGTTATTATAGCCCAGCGGCTCATAAGCAAGATAGCGGTCCTCACCATTTACAGATTTGAATTTTACAATACCACTTTTCTGCTGCCGTAGCCGTTCCGTACTGAACGCATCGTAAAATGTGAGCTGATTCAGATTATGCATCTGCTGGCTGGCATTGGGACTATTGGAATTCAGGACGATATTTCCATCATTATCTCCAATCGCACTAAATCCTTTGCCATCATACAAATCCATCAGCAGTTTATCTGCCAGATCCTTTGTTTTACTCGAAGCAAACAGAACATTTTTTATACTGCCGTCATCGCCTCGAACCGGAACAGCAAAAACATTCAGATCATAGCCGCCGATTTTATCATGCAAGGTATCAGAAAAGGATGCATTCCCTTTTAATGCCTGTTTAAAATAATCACGGTCTCCTACATAAAACTGCACGCCATCCGTGGTCAGGCAGTTTCCTTTTTCGTCCGTGATTCCATATCGCATAAATTCACTGTTTTCACTGGCCGTCATGAGCGCATGAAGCAGCTGCTTGGTATCTGTGGTATGCTCATTTTGAAGCATATAGGAGATATTTTCCAGGGTTGACATATGATCGTGAATCCGTATTTCCACCGCCGTTGTAGTAGAAGCTGCTATTTCCTGAACATTGTTTTTTAAATCGGTTATCAGGCTATCCCGTATCCGATTGATATAAAACCCCGCGATACAGGCAAGAAACAGGAGACTGATGACAGCTATTGCAATCGCCTGTTTGATGGATCCGTGCTTTTTCATATTCCGGCTGCCTCCCTTCTTCTACTACGTTTATGTTTAATTTTATTTTATGGAAAGGATAAACTCCCCTTTTTTTGTTACATCCCTATTATAAGGTCATTTTAACGCATATACAACTGAAATTTGTCCAACCCTCTCCAGAAAATCATTTTATGAAAGGGATTGTGCAGTTTTTTATTTACTGAACAGATCAAACCTGTCTGGTGTAATAAATTTATCCGGTGAAAAAGCGGACAGATTAAAACCATTAGATAGATCCATATGTTTGTATAAGCTAGCTTATCCGATTAAATGAAATTGTCAGAAGGAATAAAATCGCCAGATAGTATAAATTTGTATGGATGAAATGAAACTGCCAGACAGGATAATACTGCCAAATAGGATCAAATTACCAGATAATATAAAACCACCAGATAATATAAAACTGCAGATTGTACTATATAAACAATCTGCAGTCTGCCTTTCTTACGGGTGCATTCCACCTCCCTGTCCACCCCCTCGCATACCGCCACTTCCATAAAGGGTGATCGTATCATTGACTGTAAGGGATGTCAGTTTAGTGCCGCCATCAGCTTTCGTAACAACACCGTTTTGTACTTTAGCCGGCGTACCTCCCACATAAACCTCATATGTGCTGCCCTTGCTCAGCGCAGAAGAACTAAGGACTACATTCTGCCAGCTTTTTGCTGGAGAAACTCCCAATATCAGATT
>ENA-OWPN01000653-OWPN01000653.1-human-gut-metagenome-genome-assembly--contig:-NODE-653-length-43723-cov-5.796373_pt1 | contig 43723 bp, 22 predicted proteins | sample MGYA00248266_ERZ651850 | MGnify/ENA primary metagenome ERZ651850 (study PRJEB26924, sample SAMEA4378296) | human gut metagenome | biome: human gut; feature: human-associated habitat; material: faeces... | reverse complement strand
AGAAGATATAGGATAGCGATGCACGTTCCATATTACTTGATTTCTTTAAAATATTGATCCCAGGTTTCTACCGGTACGTACACCGCCCGATAAGGAGCATAAAGCATCGTACTTTCCCAAAGAACATTACCTGATTGATCGGTCACCACCACTGAACCAGTCTTCGAACTACATTGCAACAGATTTCCATTAGGAAGCTGAAACGCATTTCCCATGCGGGATGTATACAAATTAGGAGGTAACATCGCATTGACTGTTGTCTCAGCAGTACGTGACTTTTCATCCAACCGGAAAGCTTTTGCTCCGGAACGCTGGTTGTATAAGCCATTATCAAAAAGCATTAAATCTCCATTCTCCATGACATAGGGTGAATGCTGGAATGAGAAATAAGCCGTTGTATCCATTTTAAAATCACCGGCACGCCCGAAGCGCCAAACCAGTTCGCCACTTTTGGCGTCCACTTTCCAAATCTGATCTTCAATCGGAGTCGACAACAAATAATTACTATCCTTATCGAAACAAAGTCCGTTGATATGAAAACGGTCATAGCGGTACCTGCCGATATAGGGATCTTTCTCTATGTCCCATACATCCCAGGCAGACCAGGTATTTAATACATTACCCAACGTATCGATCACCATAATCCCATCGCCCCCCAATGTATCCGTCACCATTTTGCCATCAACCGGAATTGTCGCCACTTTCGTAGGACGATATAAAGTATGTATATGGTGATTTTCATCCATTAATATATCATGATGAATCACCTGATAATCCTTTTCTTCATGTATTTTATTTAAGTCTATACGCCACATCGTTTCACCTGTCAGCGACACTTCCGTCAATCCGGTTCCACCGGCAAAGCCAATCGATCCCCGTCGCATCGGTTTCTTATGTTCATCATTACGGACTTGCTCAGGTGTCATTGTATAATCATCCACAAAGTCTTTGACGAACGGACGCAACATAGCCAGGAATGTTCCTTGTGGCGTAATAGAAACTGCACGCACGCCAATATCATCTACCTGCCAATACCAACGTACTTCGCCTTCATTGTCAATCAGCACCATATAACCGGGCAGTCGACCAAAACACAATAATATCATTCCATCTCCTAAAGCGGTCGTATCATGAGGTCGTTTATCTGTAAACCAATGGTTGACCAGCCAGGATGACTGTTCACGGGTTTTAAAGGTCAGTTCTTTGGATTTCTGTTTAAAGAAGTTGTCAATAATCACATTATATGAATATTCCGTATTCGCTTTCAAAAGCAATAAGTCAATATGATGAAGCGTATCGACAGGAGATATCCGGGTTCGATACGATTTTCCGGTACTCTTGTCTGTATATTCCACATACACCGGTGCAGGTTTGGCTAATGATACATCCACCCTGTTATACATAGCCGTATTACGTGGCGAAGTTAAAGTAATAGAAACTAATACATTTCTTTCTGTCCAATACAAATAAGCCAATGCACAGCAAATAATAACAACAACGATTCCAATCAAACGCTTCATGTCAATCTAGGTATTTATTATAAAAGAGAAAAAGCTAACTCTTCTCATAAGAAAAGAGTTAGCCTTGAATAATTATTTCGGCAAACGAGACGGATTCTCAGCTTCCAAATTCGGATTCAATTGAGCATCATTCAACGGATACGGGAAGTAACGCAACGCAGATGTTACATTTGTCGGTTTTGAAATACCCAATTTCCTTAAATGAGCATTTACGATATCTTCATATTTCCCGAAACGGATCAAGTCGGCACGACGTTGGAATTCAAATGCCAGTTCATAACCACGTTCCTTCAAAATAGCCAAATTCATATCTTCTACAGAAGAAGGAACAGGGAAACGATCATGTTTTCCATATTCCGGAGCACCGGCACGAGCACGGATCTGATTCAAATAAGGAAGAGCAGCAGCCGGGCCATTCAAGTTATTCTCAATTTCAGCTTTACACAAAATAACATCGGCCAAACGGAAAATACAGATTGTACGGCCATCATAATAAGCATCCGAAATCATATCATACGAATATTTCATTGTAGCTATGTTCTGTAGATATTTAGTCGTGTCATTCGGAACTTCCACAATTCCTTCTTCCGGTACCATATAATGGAAACCATATTTAGACTTATCATCACGATTAGCTCCTCCGGTATAATCATAGTAATAAAATTCACGACGTGGATCTTCCTTATCATAGCTGCGCCAGAACGGAAGAGATACACCGTAATACTGCCAACGGCCCGGTACATCCGGATGGTCATTCGGACCGAAATGGTTCGTGATTTCACCACCATTCTGGGAAGATTCATGCAAAATAGCAAAGATCATTTCCTTTCCGTATTTATTATTTTCAGACCAAACATACTTAAAGTCATTTTCCAGTTCATAATTACCACTATTCAATACCATATCGATATAAGTCTTTGCATTCGCGTAATCATGATTACGTAAATAAATCTTACCCAATAAAGTGGCTGCGGCACCACTGGTTGCACGAGCCAGATCCTGACCATCCCAGCTTGCCGGCAAAAGATTGATACATTCCTTTAAATCAGCAATTAAAGTCCCTTCTATTTCCGATACCGGTGTCAGAGTGGCATTACTCATACTAAACGGATCATCGATCAACGTTGTAAAGAAAGGAACCGGTCCAAAAGCATCCGTCAAATCACGATAACACAATGCACGCAAGAATTTAGCCTGTCCTTTTACCAGATTCTTGCTTTCTTCAGACATATCGACGGCATCGACCTTGTCCAGAATCACATTGGCATTTGAAATGACCTTATACATATCTTTCCAGTTACTGCTGAAATAGCGGTTATTGGAATCGTATGTCATTGTACTCATCTTAGTCGGATCACCGGCTGCCGTTGAATATCCCATATCAGTAGCATAGTCTGTAATCATGACTATATAACCGCCATAATACATATAAGCATCACCCGGCCCCGGGGTCATATCAGAGTATAACCCAACAAGAGCAGCCTGAATATCAGACTCTGTCCCGTATGCGTTGGCTGTCGTCAAATTACTATATATTTCCGGTTCCAGGTCGGTACAAGCTGTAAACAAGCCTGCTGTCACAACCAGTCCTAACAGACATTTTTTTATCTTCATATTTAAAATCTCCTATTTATTAGAATGTAATGTTCAAACCTACAGTATAGGTACGAGTAGCCGGATAAGCGTTAAAGTCCAAACCTGCACCGGCATTTGCAGTCTGCTGGCTACCGCCATCCTGACTTGCTTCATTTGCTTTGGTATCCACTTCAGAATCCCATCCGGAATAACCGGTGATAGTGAATAAGTTTTCAGCAGAGAAGTAAACCCTACAAGAACTAACCACCTTCTTGAAAGGAATTGTATAACCTAATGTCAGATTTTTCAGACGCAGGAATGAAGCATTTTCAATAAAGTGGTCGTTGATATAACCTCCGTACTGTGAATAGTAAAAGCCGTTACGCGGAATATCCGTATTCGTATTCGTCGGAGTCCAACGGTTCAATGCATCCGGTGTACGTTCCCATTCCAGGTTCATACGGGTCATATTCAACAAATCATTACCGATCGAACCCTGGAAGAATATGGACAAATCGAACCCTTTCCATGCAAAGTCGTTAGTTAAACCGAAGATTACATCCGGATTGGCATTACCGATAATTGTACGGTCGCTTGAATCAATCTTACCATCACCGTTTACATCTTCAAACTTCGGGTCACCCGGTTTAGCATTAGGCTGCGGGGCGTATGTTTCCCCCTGCTGCATCACACCGATATATTTGTAACCGAACAAAGAGCCCAGTGCTTCCCCTTCACGAACAATCGCATAAGATTCTTCCGATACAGAACCCATTGGCTTGGAAGAAGTAATATAAATATCGCTATTACCCCCCAGATCCGTTACTTTGTTACGGTTAACTGCTAAATTGAATTTCGTATTCCAGGTGAAATCTCCTGTTAAGTTATGAGAAGTTACATCGATCTCAAAACCACGGTTCTGAATAGCACCGATATTACGCTGTCCGGATGTAAAACCTGTATAATAAGGCAATGGAACTTTCAGCAGCAAATCTTTCGTTTTTTTCCAATAACCATCCAATGTAACAGATAAACGGTTATCCAGGAATCCCATATCGACACCCACATTGTACTGAGAAGTCGTTTCCCACTTCAGACCTGCATTTTCAGGACTTGTCGGGTCCAGGTGAGTACCCGATGCATTACTAGAACCGTCTAATGTAATATGGTTATTAGTAATCAAGGCATAAGAAGCATAATCGCCAATACGTTCATTACCCGTTACACCATATCCGGCACGAACCTTCAAATTACTAAAGAGATTCAGATTTTTAACAAAATCCTCTTCACTGGCACGCCATGCCAAAGACCCTGAAGGGAAAGTTCCCCAATGGTTATCGGCACCGAAACGGGAAGATCCATCCCGACGGACTGTCACAGTAGCCAAATATTTGTCGTTGAACGTATAGTTCACACGTCCGAAAAATGAAGCCAGAATATTTTCTGTTTTATTGGATTGTACAGACTCCTTTATAGACGCAGCATTCAGATTATTCCATCCAAACAGGTCTGTCGAAAAACCCTTAGCCTTCACATAACGGTACTCGGCATCATACTTTTCGTATGAGTAACCCAACATAACATTAAGGTCATGTACTTTATTAAAGGTCTTCATATAGTTCAATATACCTTCAAATACCTGGCGGGTAGCCCTGAAATCACGTGTAGTTGCCACACCCCCTTCAATCTCTCCCTGATAAGTAGTCGATTTCGGCAAATAAGTACCTTTGAAGTTATGTAACAATTCTACACCACCTGTAGCTTTGGCGCTAAAACCTTCGAACGGATGAATCTCCAGAAAAGCAGTTCCGTTAAACTTATCGTTTGTCATATCATTCTTACGTTCCAACAAGTTTGCCAATGGGTTATCACCACGACCACCCGGTACACGACCATAAGTACCGTCATCATTATACGGTTTCACAGTCGGATCATATTGCATCACACTCAACAAAACATTTGAGTTGACAATATTACCACTATACATCTGGAAATTAGACTGTTCACGATGAGCATACATCGTTGCTCCCGCCTTGATATAATCATTAATCGTTTGGTCTACATTGATACGTCCCGAAATACGGTTAAAGTCAGTATTCTTCAAAACACCTTCCTGTTTATAGAAACCCAGACTGGTCAATACCTTTGTCTTTTCCGAACCACCGCGGAACTGAATATTATGGTCTTGTACCAAACCGACGCGCGTTGTTTCTTTCAACCAGTCCGTATCTACATCAGACTGCAACTGAGACGGTGTATAGGCACCATTCGGATTACCCTCTTGACCTTCAATTTCTTGATACAATGCATTCTTCAGATTCATATAATCCTTCGCATTGATAAATGTAAACGGATTATTTATTTTTTGGGCACCAAGATAACCATTGTAAGAAATCTTATTTTCACCAGCCTTACCGCGTTTCGTAGTGATCAATACAACACCATTTGCACCACGAGCACCATAAATAGCCGTTGCGGAAGCATCCTTCAATATCTGCATTGATTCAATATCATTCGGATTGATATTCAAACCTTCAGAAGAGGGAAAACCATCTACTACATACAATGGTTCATTCGTAGAAGAGATAGAGTTGCTACCACGAACACGTACTGTAATTGTACCACCCGGTGCTTTAGAACTCTGCTGCACCTGTACACCGGCAGTTTTACCTTGTAAAGCCTGAGCGGCATTACTTACTGTACCACCCGATACCATGTCATCTGCTGATACCGTAGAAACAGCCCCCGTCAAGTCTTTTTTCTTTACATAACCATAACCAATAGCAACAACCTCATTCAGACCGATTGCCTCTTCAGCCAAACTGGCATTCACCACAGCCTGGCTGCCTACTTTAATTTCTTTCGTAGTATATCCTATAAAAGAAACTACCAAGGTTGCATTATTAGGAACGCTTAAGGTATATTTACCGTCTATATCAGTAACCGTACCATTTGTAGTTCCTTTTTCAACAACATTTGCCCCTGGTATAGGCTCACCAGCACTGTCTGTTACTACACCCGACACCTTTTTGGCCTGTTGAGTGATCATAACACTTTCATTCTTTGCTTTCGCTGCATCCATTCCGGTCGGAACAGCATACGAAGAAACGAGGGAAGAGATACATAATCCAGCTATAAGACCGGATCTTGATAACACCTTCCGCGTTTGAGAATCCGCTGCCCTTGCAGCAAGACTGTCTTTTAGTAAAGCGTTGTTCATAAATTAGAATTATTAGATTTATATCTGCATTACAATAGCATCACCCTTTACAGTAAACTTGTCAGAATACCAACAATTGACCAGAGTCCAATAAGAACTCGTTCAAAACAGACTAAACCAGAAATGAATAATATACAAAAATGACTTTAGAGAGGTTCTATTCATAAATATCTAAATAGTCAAAGTGTTAAATCCTTATTATTTTTAATAAAACGAACTGATATTAGCGTATTTTTTATATATTTGGCAAAAAATTGAACGAGTTCTTATTGGACTAAATCAACTATTTAATAAAGACCACACCAAAAGAAACATTGATATTCATAGTAAACAGCTGATATAAAGTAAATTCTACACAAATAAGACATTCATGCATTTAACCAAACAGTGTTTTTATTGATCTATTTTATATAACGCAGGATACTTTCCTTTAAAATCCAAAGGACTACCATTATTCGTGCAAACAAGCCTATCAATTCATTATATCTATCAGAAAGGAAGAAAAATTAAAGTATTTTCGAAATTAACCATCATACTATCATTTCATTAACAAGAGCTTTGAATATCAATCAGTACATAAATGATAGTTATTTATTTCAACCATCATTCAACTAACATAAACTATCATAAAACGATCTATTTAAGGTAAAGCATCGTAAAAATAGACATAAAAAACTATCAGACACAGACCATTTTTTCCATAGCACCCTATATTTTTTACTCAACTATACCTACTTTTTTCACGAAAACAACTAATTTTTCTCCTCCAGCCCCCCATTTTATACCCTTTTACACCCGGGTTTAAACGATGCTAAGACCCGGGTCCCAGCACCCTTTACACCCGGGTCTCAAAGAAGAAAATTAGTTACTTTGCTGAAAATAAGTCCTATAGTCAGTCAGTTTTGTCTGGCTGTTTTATGATAGTATGATAGTAGAAAATGGAACTATCACACTAACTATCATAGCCTTTACATATTGATATTCAACATATATAAAGCCATAAATGATAGTATGATAGTTATATTAAACAATATTGATGTAAAGGAGCCTATTTATTTCTCTATCACCAGCCAGGTATTTCCACGGGCAGGAATAGTCACCGTAATATCTACCGTATAATCGCGATTCAGCTTATAAGTAACCGGAGCATTCTCTTTTTCCCTGATCTTCGCTACATCGGAGATACCGGTGTAATAAAGTGGAAGCCGGATCGTACGGGTGATAACCTGGTCGGTCGGGTTGAACAACAGGGCAAAGCCTTTTTCCTTGCCTTGTGGGTCCACATGCATGAAGCCATCCCAGTCACGTCCGTCGGCACGGCGCAAGTGGATCAGTTCGCTGTTGAGGATAGTCCGGTATTTCTTGTACCAATCGATCACCTCCACCACGGCAGCTTTCGTTTCGGGGGTATCGTATAAACGGGGACCACGATAACAAGCCTGTACACCGGCTCCATAGTTCTGAATCATGTGCGCCTTATAGTCGGGGATATGATCTTTCAAAGGTTCGAGGGTAGCAGCGGCACCACCACCATGATATTGAGTGAGCGGAACGAATGTCCAACACATACCCGGCAGACGTTCCCACAAGCCGTCGTACATTACCTGACGTCCCAACACAAGCTGCCGTTCACGGGGAAGCGACCAGTTCACTTCACGATAACCGATACCGACCTTCGTTCCGCCATTCAGCATGTAACCGAAGTCGGGAATATTGGTATAAATGCCATTTTCACACATCCACTGATAAAGGTTTACAATCTGTTGGCGTTGTTTCCACTGGGAGTCTTTCAAACCTTTATGATGGGCATGACTGGTCGAGGCACAGACGTTGCCCGGATAAGAACCATCGTTTTCAAAGACCGTCATTCCTGTCTTCTCGTAGAAAGAACGTATCTTACGGAAGTAGTCATATCCCCACTCGCTGGAAAGACAAGGTGAACTACCGAAGATCATGCCTCCGCGCTTCCCTGTTTCCGGGTTAATAACATCCACTTCGTCGCTGATCCAGCGGCTCGACAACAGGGAATAACCTCCCAGTTCGATACCTTTGGAGTTGGCATATTCGGTAAATTCCTTGAACTTGGCGATGTTCGCTTCACTCTCATCTTCCATATTCAATCCTGAACCAAAGCTAAGGATAACCATCTCATAACCGGTTTCTGCACATTGGTCGATAGCTGTCTTCACCACCTTCGGGTCTGACGATACGCAATGCAGGAAAATCGGGTTTTCAGTAGTCCAGGGAGCGATCTTCCGGTACATCCGTTTCAGGAAAAGACCTTTCCGGTCACGGTCGTCGCTGTCGAAAGGCATCAGCCAGGTACGAAAACTCCGGAACTTGCCACCGGCAGCAATATCTTCATCCGGTCCCATCGGGAGCTTTACCTCCAGCAGGCAGGGGGTGAGCAAAGGATAGTTACACTGGGAGGTGTAACGCGGATCGGTATTCCAAAACTCAGTACGGTCGGCTTCCCGTTCAGTGAATCCCAGAAACGCCCAGTCACTTTCGACATGGATATTGGGTTTCAGGAATTGTTCGGGGCGTTTGGCTTCCACCGGAGATTCGGGTTCCGCCATAGCCAACTGCTCCAGGGTGAACTCGTCGAGCGTAATGTTCATGTCACTCTCGTTTTCTATCTCCATCCATTTACTGATACAGGGGATACCGTCATACAAAGCATAATTCAGTTTTACCTTTACGCCTTTCAGGTAATCCGGTCCTTCGAGATAGAAAGAGAGCACCTTACCCGTCGTTTCACCCGGCTTTACCAGCGACCAGCGTTTATTCGCCCAATCAATACGGGGAGTCAACTCAGTGATATCGAATCCTGTCACCCGGAACGAGTTCGGCAGGATGGTCAGACTGTCGACCCATTTGTATTGCGTATATCCGTATTCAAACTGCCCGTCGAGGCCGCCTAACGTATATACTTTATCGTCTATCTTTAGAATACCTTCATTGCTGACGGCACGCAATAGACTTTCGCCAGTCATCTGATTAATCAGATCGACCGTTGCCAAATTGGGGAAGATACGGAAGATACGACTTACCAAGCCGTTGGAAAGAACGATATCTTTCCCGTTATGCGTCTGATAAACGCCAGCTTTCACGCCTTCAGCATCGAGCAGCCAGTCCTTTTCGGAACGTGCCACTGGCAGATGAATGACAGGCAATTCGACAATCTTGTTCTTCAATTTCTTTTCTACTTCCGACGGCATCGTTTCGACGGCTCCTTTGTAATCGGCATTCACCAACGACGGCTTGATTTCGAAATAAGAGAAAACTGGATCGATCCAGTCGGCATGATCACCGCTGGCACCGTCACCACCGTCTTCCACAATCAACTCCAATACATCCACACCGGATACATCCAGCGATATGTCGCGCGCCTTTTCACCACTACGCACCATTCCGCTGTTATACATTTCCTTTCCATCACCCATCAGGCGGAAAATAACGCTGCCTTTCCCCAGCGAGCCGTCGCCGGAACCTACTCCGACAAACTGTTTCTTTCCACCTGCACCGTCCGTACGGTAGAACAGCATGGTGCCGTCCGTCATCGGTATCTTGTTAAAATCTCCATTCTTATAATCTATAGACTGGTCGTTCACTCCAATCTTGCAGGTAAATGTACTGGTCTTTTTCCGTAAACTCAGCTTGAACTTACTACCTGCCTGAACACCAATACCGCGCTCAAACGACTTGCCGGCAATCGTTAGACGCTCACCAGTCACTGCCGCATTCTTCATAGGCGAACCATACTGCTGATAGGCCAAAGATAAATCCATATCTGAAAGAGAAACAGCATCCTGCGCATGCACTCCCCCGCTCAAGAACAAAAGCCCTCCAACAAGGGCAAACAAAGAAATTGTCTTTTTCATGATAAAGTCAGAATAAATATAAGTTCCCAAAGATACAGAAATATATATCCGAGGGTGCTATGATTTTTCGATTGTTTTTATTTTCCGGCAATTCTCTTCAATGGAATCTGTACATTAAAACACCCTCCATCTGTCCGGGGATTTATGTTGATAACCGAGCAAGCTGCATATAATATCTGCGGATTGCCTATATCGTCTAGCAGCAACTGCGGACGCTCCAGGCGATCTACCCGGATGGTATCACCGGAGTTCAGTATCAGTTCCTTTTTGAGGAATTGGGAATGCTCGGGAAGTAACCAGTCGATACCGTCTTTCGAATACATAAGGGCCAGCGAAGGTTCTCCTTTCGTAAACTTTCCGGTAAAGTCTTTGAATATGGCGTAAAAGAGCTGATCATCCTGATTATACCATACATAAGGATCTTCAGCAGACAACTTCTCGCCATCGGTTGTCTCGACGGTAAATATCTCACGGTCGAGAGGAACGAACGGTCCCGTCGGTGAGTCACTGATAGCCACTCCGTGCACACCCCGCCAGGTAGGGTCATAAATATTCCCCTTAAAATAAAGCAGATACTTCCGGTCGGACGGACGGTAGACGACGGAAGGATTCACTACGATAATATTATCCGGCAACGGTTGCGTACCCTCCGGAGAAGGATCTACGATAGCATCCTCCTTCACCCGGGTGCGGGGAGTCAGTAAGGGCTGAGTGGAATGTGTATAATCTCCTTTCAACAGCTGGTCGAATGAGTCGAACACAATCACACCGATTTTCAAACTCTGCTGAATACGGCTACGTCGGTCAAGCTCACCGGAAGAGCAGCGGATAGGAACCAGTCCGATAGGATCTGCCCCACCTATATAATACAGATAATATTTGCCATCAAACTTACGAATATGCGGATTATGCACGGTCTGCGCATCCCAGGAAGAGGTATCGGGAGCATATCCGTCCTGATTCAAAAAAAATCCGAGGAAATGATACCCTCCGTCGGGGTTGTCAGATACGGCCAGCCCCAACTTGGAGCCTAGCACCCAAGCATCGGAAAAACAATACGTTCCCGTCTCAAACCCGGCAAAAACCAGATAATATTTACCATCTTCCCCTTGAATAGGAGAAGCTCCCCAAACGAAATGATTATCTACCTGAAAACAAGAATGTCCGGCTACTCGCGAACTATCAGCCGATACGATCTGTAAGTCAACTGCCTCCGACCGATACCGGCAGTCCTCTTCCGGAGACAAAGACCGGCAACTGCTGCCCAGTAGCAGGCCGGTCCATGCTATTATGAATAAACTCCCTTTTTTCATTTTCCCCAATCCTTATTCGGCGTATCTCCCAGCCATAGCTCCAACAGTCCTCCGTTTGCGAAAGCTGTGTGAGGTATCCGGAAAGAATTATACTCTTTCCCGTTCAGACGGGCACGCTGGATATAACAATTTGTCTTCGAGTTATTATACGTCTTTATTTTAAAGGTTCCTCCCTGATAATAATCCGGATCCAGCGAAATAGTCACCTCATCGAATACAGGGCTTGTCAGATCATATTGCGGATCGCGGGAAGAACCGCCGTCCAGTGCAAATAATCCGATCGCCATCAGAGAGCTTACTCCGCCCATCTGTCCCTGGTCCTCATCATGTCCGCCATACCCTCTGTCGGGAGTTACCGCCCCATAAGCCTGCTCTTTCACACGGCGTACCCAGTATTGGGTCAGCCAGGGTTTTCCGGCATGCGAGAAGACATGAGCATTCGAGCATCCCGGCTGGTTCGCATAACTGACATAGCCGCTGCCGTATCCATAGACAAAATCCGTCGACTCCGACTCCCTGAAAGCAAAATCCAGCTTACTGCAAAGACTGTCGTTCCCTCCCATCAGCTTTGCCAATACAGGGATATCGTGCGAAAGTCCGAACGTCGCCTGCCAGGCGTTAGCCTCCACATATCCGTTTCCGCTCAAAGGATCGGTATGCAGCCATTCACCGTTGGCTTTCTTCGGCAGGATCAGTCCCAGTTCCTTATTGAAAGAAGCCGGCCAGCCTGTAGCCCGTTTATGGAAATAGTTATAATCGCCTTTCTTTCCCATTTTAGCTGCCATTTCAGCCAAAGCCCAGTCCTCGAAAGCCCACTGGATGGTCAGACCGGCATTACCGGGACAATAGCCGTTACGGACATAGAAGTCCAGCTCCTTATCCATTCCCAATGCCAGCATTCCTCCTTTGGAATGATTTCGTTTCATAGCCTTGAAAGCCTTTTGCGGATCCCATTTCCGGACAAGTCCTTTCTGGAAAGCACTCGTGATAAGAGAGGTAGCAGGACATCCGGACATGATATACGAATATCCGCCGGCACAAGGTCCGCGGGGAAGCAGGTTTCCATTCACATCATACTCCAGCAGAGAAGCCGCAAAGTCATCCAATACGGACGGATAAGCCAGTCCCCAAAGCGCATTCAGATTCCACTGTGTCAACCAGAATGCATCCGAGTTGTACATATGATGTTTCACTTTTCCCTGCCCGTCTTTCTCCAGCTGACGCACATGGAAACGGATATTCTTCGTATGCGCCCCTTCCCGGGTTCCATCCGTATAATCCGGATATTCGCCGTTGGCATCGTCCAGTTTATGCCTTCCCAATAAAGAGTGCCATAAGTCTGTATAGAACTTCATCTGCTGATCATGACTGCCTCCTTTCACGTCGATCCGGCCTAACCATTCATTCCATTCCTGCTGGGATGCCTGCCGTACCCGGTCAAAATCCCAATGGTCGCAATCCTGCTTCAGGTTATCCCAGGCATTCTCCGTGCTTACGTAAGAGATAGCCACCTTCATCTGTAACTGTTCCCCCGGTTGTACGCTGTAATTTGCTTTCACACCGGAAACAGGAGCATCATGGTAACTCATTCCCGGATTTCTCGGCGTACTCTCTTTTGCTCCCTGCAATTCATCGATATCTTTGAACTGCTTCGAACCTACCCAGCCATCCAGTGACAGAAAAGGCGTATCGAATGTAACGGCAAAATAGATCCTGACCACATCGGGCCCTCCCCACAAGCGTCCGGTCGTATCAAAATATCCATCCACAGCATGAGTTCCTTTTTTATTGACGTGGGCATTGACCATGGTCGAAGTCCCGACATAACCGCCGAGGTTCAACAATATATCCGCCACGTCTTCTTCCGTATAAGTGAACCGGTAGAAGCTGACACGATCGGTAGCCGTCTGTTCCACCCATACGTTATATTTATCCAGAAAAAGTCTGTGATAACCAGGTTGAACGATCTCCCCCTCATGCAGGAAAGGAGATTTCCAGGCTTGTTCGCCGCCTGTCGGGTCTACCTCTCCCGTCACCGGCATCACCGTCAGCCCGGAAAGCATCCAGCAATGGATCTGCGGAAAGCCCAGCACTTCCGAAGAGTTGTAATTGTAACCGCCGCCGTACTGATTTTTATTTCTTGTCAGCGGTGCAGCTCCTATCATCCCATACGGCTGATTGCCTGTGATAAAGAAAAAATAGCGTCCCCGGGCAGTCTCGATATACGGATTGACCCAGGATACATGATCCGTATAATCTTCAGGAGAAGGAAAGACCTCGATCTCCGAAAGACCGACCTGCGTACCGGCAGCATCCGTCACCTCGAACCGTATCCATTCCACTTTCCGCGATTCGAACTCGATCTCTTTGGGAGTTCCGTCATTCGCCATCCCCCAGACGTTGAGCTTACTACCGTCACTGAAATACAACACGCCTCCGGCAATATGTGCCTCCATAGACGGCCGGTCATATAAAATAACTTTATTGATATTCACGGGACGTTCCCAGTCCAGCTGTATCCAGGGATAATCGATCTGCCCCCAGAATGTTTCAGTACTGGCAGACACCCATTCGCCTTTACCCTGTACACGTATCACTCCGTCGGTCGCCTTTGCCGCATCATGACCGGCATCGATCGAAGAAGAGGCCGATGCCCGTGCCTGCGGGGCGATATTATAGGGCGTTGCCCGGCATATAGCCGGACAACAACCTAACAACATAATAAATAGTGATAAGAAACATATCTTTTTTCCCATATGGTAGTGCATGATATTTAATACAAAAATAGACTTTCATATTCCTTCCGGAAATAGCAAAAAATTGCCTATTCCGTGGATTATTATTGTTTACCGCTTACAGATATACGCGCAACAAAGCCTCCTCCCGACATCAACTCCTCTTTTATTCGATGTCCGGAACGCACTTTGCTCTTCTTCACCTCTATCTGCTTCCGATTGCCGGGGGCATCCGAAGCTATCTCTATCAGATATTTTCCTTTAGGCAAAAAATCCAGCTTCGCATCAAACGTGCGGGCTGTTTCTCCGTTGAGAACGGTCAGATACCAGACATCTCCCTTCCGCCGTGCCAAAGCAGCCAACTGACCGATCTCGCTTTCCGGCAAAACGATCGTTTCATCCCAGGTTACCGGTACACTTTCTATGAATGACCGACCCGGACACGACAGCATATCTTCCATGTCTGCCGCAAAGATTAACATCGGGGAAGTGAACATATAGATCGATGACAACTGATGTCCAAAGGTCACGGACGGATGACAAAAGCCGCGGAAGTTCAAAGGTGTATAATCGGCAGCTCCTACCAGCCAGCGGGTAAACGGCAATACCGTATCATGATAAGGCCAGGGCGGACCCGGAGCCCAGCTATCCTCTCCGCCAACACATTCCAGTCCTCTTACAGCTTCTTTCGCCAGTAGGTTCGGATAGGTATACGAGTCACCGGTCGGTTTATTCACACCATGAAAGATAACCATGAGTTTCTCTTTGGCAGCAGCTTTCAGAATATTCTCCATCAGACTGACCGTAAAAGCATTCTCCGTATGGAAAAAGTCGATTTTCAGACCTTTCACTCCAACTTCCGCACATTTCTTCATAAAGTCGGCACGCTCTTCCGCGTCTACCAGACCCACATCTGATTTATTTCCAAACCGGGGAGACGAAGAACGCCATACCCAGATATCCACATTCTTTGCTTTGGCATAATCGACCAGGTCTTTCAACATCTCCCACTTGGTCCGTCCGTTTGCCTCTTTTTCCGTTTGCTGCCACAACTCCCAGCCGTCGTCTACCACTACAGACTCAATACCCAGTTCGGCACACCCGTCCACATATTTTTTATGATTGGCAACACTCAGCCGGTCATTGCCTTCCACCAACCAAGTGAACGTCGCTCTGCTGGGTTTGATCCAGTCGGTCTTCGCCCCATCCGGGAAAAGCGTTTTATCCGGTTGGTCGGATACCTGAGCGATAATCCGGTTATTCACCAGGCCATTCAGATCTTTAGCCAGCATAAGAACGCGCCAAGGAGTTACGATTTCCTGACTCCGCTCTTTCGGAGATGCAATCCACGGGACATTACGAACTTCTTCATGCCAGAATTTTGTAGGTGGAAGACCGGTTATTATCCCCGTTTCCATATGTCCTTTATTCTCTACATAACCGAATTGTACCTTGTTCGGAGCTGTTCCAAATAGTACGGCTCCATGAAAATTGAACAGATTCGCTTCCGTGATCGCTGCATAAATCCCATTCGGCAGATGGAAAGCGGCAGGCGGAGCCAGTAATTCACCTTCTATACGATCGGTCTCCCGCTCCTGGTACTCTTGTAACCAGCCATATTGGAAAGGGCCGCTGGCATACCAGACTTTCGTCTGTGACGGAAAGATAAATGATGTTTCCTCTCCGTAAATACAAACTGGTCCCTCTGCCGGGATACGGTAACGCAAGGCAATCCCGTCCGGGAATATTCGGATATCCATATGAAAACGACTTCCATCGGCTTGCTGTAACTCATAGACAAGTGTATTGTTTTCCTTTTTTTCCTTGTTAAGCAGCTGAACGTCTTTCCCCAGCTGACGGTGGTCGACATTCAAACCCAAAGGGGCTTCCCGGATAACTGAGTTTTCCTCATAAGAGACATCCAGCACCAATTGTTTATCGGCATTCGCCTCTACTTTCAACTTTACAGGGGTAGCACCAGACATGGCATCAACTCCCTCTGCATTCTTCCCTTTTACGAGCTGATTAACACTTAGTAAAAGTAGTGCTATCACTAGAATTTTCGATACATGATTATTCATCTTCAGTTATATTAGGGTTCCAAACTTTGAAATGGTAAAATTAGGAAACAAATCCAATTAAGACCTTTATAAAATACGAGCATTATTTTGCAAAATCCGAGATACCGTCAGACACTGGAATATCTTTTACCCTATCCCTTACTTTCATCAGAACTTCCATTTGATTAGGATATATTTCCAATCGAGGGCCGATCCTACTACCGTCCTCACGCTTACCTGTAGGGTATTTTTTTAAATCATAGAAACAGTCAACATCGAAAGTACCCAAATCAAAAGTGAAAACACCTCCTCCACGAATCACATCAGTCACATAATCAACAATCTCCTGTTCATTCCAGGCGGTACTAGCCTCCCCCCAGGTAGAACCTATATATTGGAAAACCTGCCATTGAATTCCAAAATCTGGATCCCACCGACCGTAGAAAGGTTTTACGACCTTATGCTGACGCTCCCAATTCGGTTGGCAATGACCATGAACGAATTCCGATAATTCATATTGACCACTGGCAACCAAGGCATTCTTATTGCCTTCTTTTAGAGCATTATGGATATCCAGGCAATAACCCGGATAAAAATCCGTCAAGCCATCCACCCACCAGCCTTTACATTTATCGCCATAATGGTTGGAGTACCACTTAGCAACCTCAACCCATTTTTCATAACCCGGTTTACCTTTCAATGAATCAGGAGTAGGCATCATGTGGAAATTATCAGTTGCATAATAAAGCATCATAGGGATACCCCGTTTCTTCAAAGCCTTATAAAGATCCATCGGCAGATCTCGTTTAGAAGTATAAGTACCCCAGTTTTCCTCTATAACAGGATTAGGTGCACAAGCATAAATTTGGTTTTGACCAAGAGTTATAATCACATAACCGGCTCCAACCTCCTTAGCCTGATCGGCAACTCTCTCCACATCAACAGCATCCACCCAAGCATTCCATTCCTCAGGAGTCCATTCACCACCGGACAGAAAGTGAAAAAATATACCATATTTAGCCTGATGAAGCCATTCTACCTTATTTTCATATTCCAGGCGAGACTCCTTCGTCCAAGTCATTCGTGGGTAACGTTGTTTAGCATCCAAGGCAGGAGATTGATACTCCGGAAAACTCCAAGGGAACCACTCACGAGTCATTGCCGGAGTAATATCCTTTGGAGGATTCAGTATACTATAAGGGATAGGTTCTCCATTTTCATCCAAAGAATGACCGGAATACAATTTCTTTTCATTTGTACATGCAACAGATAGCGCACATAATGAAAAACATAATAAATTACAAACAGTAACCGATAAGTTGTTTGTTAGCTTATAAAAAGGACTCATGATACTATAAAATAATTATTAATTAAATTGAATCTATCCCGAAATCTGAAATTAAGAGGAAATAAACCATCTCCTTAATCTCAGATTATGACGTTTTCCTAAAATTATTTCCATCAAATATTTACCGAATTGTCATAAAACGAGAAGAAATGACAGACCTCATTGAAAGAGTTTCATTTCCCCCAATCCGAAGGTGTTGCACCCATCCGCAAGACCAAAGTCCCCCCTCTCATCAAGTCGGCATGCATTAGATAACACTTGTCGTAAGGCTTTCCATTCAAAGTAGCCTGCTGGATATAGACATTCTCAGGACTATTATCACGCGCTTCAATCACAAACGTCTTCGCCTCCGCATAGTCAGGATCTAAATGGAAGACCACCTTCTCAAACACCGGGCTCGTTATCTCATACCGCTGATCGCCCGGACAAATTGGATGTAGCCCGCTGGCAGCCAACACATACCAGGCCGACATCTGTCCGACATCCTCATTACCAACCAACCCCAACACCGAGTTCTTATACGCATTCCGACAAATATCCCGCGTCCACTTCTGCGTAAGCTCCGGAGCATCTAGCCGGTTGAACAGAAACGGCACATGATGCACCGGCTCATTGGCATGATTGTAATATTGATTCCACAAATAACTCTTTGGAGTTTTTTCAAACATATCCGTCAGGTCGGCTAATACCTTCTCACGCCCTCCCATCATCTGAACCATCCCATCCACATCATGAGGGACAAACCAACCTTGCTGGTAAGCATTACTTTCCGTACAGCCATGTCCTTCTGCCAATCTGCCACCATCAGGTACGGCATGAAATTCTCCCTTATCATTGCGGGGTAAAAACCAACCATAATCGGCGTTATAGATAGTAGAATAACTTTTGGCTCGCTGATCGAAATAAACCTTGTCATCTTCCTTTTCCAACCATTCAGCCAAACGAGCCATACACCAATCGCTGTACGCATATTCCAACGTGTGGGAGATAGACCCCGGGGCATAACCGGCCTCATTATTACCAAACAAGCGAGATGTATTCAATGCGTACTTATAGGCTTTCTCCACATCATACGAACGAATACCTTTGGAATAAGCATCACACAATACAGAAATAGCCGGATTCCCCAACATGCAACCGGAATAGGCATTAAAGAACTCCCAACGTTCCAAATATTCATATCCGCTTTGGTCGGCAATTTCGACCAACGAGTTGATCTGGTCATTAATCAGGGTCGGGTTTATAATCGTCTGCAAAGGCATCTGGCTTCTAAAGACATCCCATCCGCTGAAAATAGTCCGTTTAGAAAACCGACCTGTCCGATGCACCTGCTTGTCAGCCCCCATATATTCGCCATTCACATCACTGCAAACCCTTGGGTCAATCATGGTGTGATAAAGAGCCGTATAGAAAATATACTTTTCGTCTTCCGTTCCACCGGTCACGGATATTTTGGCAAGCGCATCATCCCATAACTGCTGGCAAGCGCCCAATATCGCATCAAAATCCCACGCCTTCATTTCCGCACGAAGGTTCTCTTCCGCATTCTTCAAGCTGGTAAACGAGATGCCGCTTTTCATCAGGATCTGTTCCCCGGCTTTTGTATCAAAGTCGGCATAAAATCCGAGATGCTTACCGGCAAAAGAGGAAACGTCGGGTATCACCTGGGCATTCTTTACGATCTCCTGATAGCGCTTGCTCTCTATGTCCTCTCGTTTACGTGTCCAGTTGTCCGGTATATCGGCCAACCATACCCCATGCGAACGGAACGGACGGGAAAATTCGGCATAGAAATAGACGGTATAATCCGCCTTACCGCCGCCATTCCCCCAGCCTCCTCCTTCGGGCGGACATTTCATCTCACCTCGGACCGTATGATCATTGACCACCTCGACCACCTGCCAAGTAGAAGTGCCCCCTACCCGGCGTGCCAAGTCAATTTGTACCCGTGCCTCTTTACTCTCCGGGAAGGTAAAACGCAGCATACCACTATGCGGAAGAGCCGTCGCTTCCACCTGGATCTGATAGTCGGTCAGGTTCACGGCATAATAACCGGCAGACGCTTTCTCCGAAGCCTTGTCATACCGCGAACGGTAACCGCTGTCCGGATCATCCAACGTACCTGAAAAGGTATGCAACTTACCAACCGTCGGTATCACCAATAAGTTACCCAAATCGCCATACCAGCCGATCCCGCTCATCTGCGTAAAGGCGAACCCTTCGATAGAGGTATGTTCATCACTATAACCAGGGCCATTATCACCACCTGTTATTGTATTCGGGCTCACCTGCACCATTCCAAACGGAGCAGTCGCCCCCGGAAACGTTTTACCCAACCCATGAGAAACACCGGCCGCTTTCATACTGGTCGATGCCCCAATAAAAGGATTGACATACGAAGAGAGAGATACCTTCCCCGGCTGCTCATCCACGGATCTACAAGAAGAGAGTGCTACAAGAACTCCCAAACACAAACTAAATACTGTTTTCATATACATTTATAACTGACAAAATAAACACTTCTTTATGTTTCCCTATATTTAAACTATTCCAACACATCAGCAGCGGATGTACTGATTCCTCCAATAGCAAGTAATTTAATATCTCAGCCGAAGTAATAAGCGAATGTGTTTCACACTACAAATAAACACCACCGGGGAGCACATTACGCCCTGTATCCAGGTATTCGGCATTGCCAATTTAACAACAGACAACACTGAATTTTCCTTCATAATAACATCATAGAAACTATCCATCGTATCCATATGTACATTAACACCCAGTATCTTTGTCTTTATTTTGCAAACATCGCTTTTATTTATCACTGGTAGAAGCCCCAAAGTTATCACCTGTAACCAGGATTATCGGCCAAACTTTATAAGGCCATTCTTTTGCCAGTATCAGATTGTAATAATACAGCTGTTAATTCGATAATTTCCCCTGTTTGGGTACTAAATTCAAAGACATCCGTATCATAAGACTCTTTAGTACCATCTTCATGCGTCACCACACAGACTTCTCCCTTCCATGGATTCTCCATTTTACAGAGACGTCCTTTTTCACTTTTAATCGAAACAGACTCAACACGCCCCTTTTGACATGAAGATGTTATTAAGAAAGCTCCATAAGCTCGTAAATCACGGAAGCTGGCAGCTCTTTCTTTAGGCCAAACAGGAAATACACGAACTATTCCTTCATAACTTTGCAGCAACATTTCGTTAATACAGGAAGGAACTGCACTAAAACACTCTATTCCACCTCCAGACTGTTCAATCCAAAGATTGGGTTGAGCGGTTTTTTCTATACGTTTCTTCAATTCTGCTATAAGTTTTTCGCCATCATAACCGAGACGGGCAGCACAAGCATAATAGGTTTCAAAACCATTCCCTAAATTATCCCAACCACCGTCACGCCATTCATACTTCGTATTTGCCGGATCATTCCAGCGGTAAACCTCATCCAAAAGCAGTTGGGCAAACTCCGGAGTCCTCATCGGCCCAAACGCTCCCGAAGGAAAAACCAACCCATGAGCCATTACCCGGCCAAATCCAGGCGCAGTACGACTACCGGAACCGTTACCACCTTCACAAGCCTTGACACGAGTAACTCCATCCACTACTACTGTCGGAATATCACTCAAATGAGCCAATATATGATTCCATTTTTCCAATCTGTCAGAGTCCCTACCTAAAAAACTGCTCATGTCAATGATACCAGTGAAGAGCATGCGGCACAGTCCCAATGCTTGAGTTGGGTTATAATCTCCAAAATTGTTTTTCCAGTTCTTACCTTCCCATGGTCCGACTTCCCAAAAGGCATCATTATAATCGACATACCGACCATCTTCATACACCAAATAATCTTCCCAAAAATCGGCCACTTGACGGATAAACGGATATACTTTCTCTGCATAAGCCCTATCATATGTACTGTAGTAACGCATAAACATATTAGTGGTACAAAAAACAGCATTGCTTTTTTGACCTAAAAACATGTATCCACCTTCTATGTCATTATCCGGAGTACCATACACCTTCATCATATCTTCCGAAGTCAGTGGAAACATACTCGAACAAAAATCTTTCGGCCCGATACCTACCGGATAATAAACGCCTTTCTTATTCAAAAACTCCTTAGCGTGTTGCTCAGCCTTGTCGACATATTCAAGGATAGGCGTATCAAATGGTTCAGAAAGTGCTATATGATTTGAAGAATAAACAGCCCACCAAGGAGCCATGTGATTATAATTCAAATGATAATCACCACACCAAGCAGCTTTATCACGCGACATACTATTTCCCCATAACCCTGGAGGGAAATTCACGTTACGACTACAGCAGGCCAATAGATAATGAGAACCGTAGTAGTATTTCTCTAATTCCAGATCATTCAATGTCACCTGAGATTCATTCCAAAAAGATCTCCACCACTGTTTATGTGTATCATACAAACCATTCAGTTTCTTGCTATCTATCGAACGAACCATTTTCACCGAGTTTTCGACGAACTCTTGACTATCATGATTACTACAGAACGACAAAACCAGTTGTGCCGACTCACCCGGTTCCAACGAAATATCCTTAAAAGTCTTTTTACCTAACAAACTCACTCCGATAGATACCGCACTAGGCCACTCCAACGTAGCCTCCTCATACTTACGCACATACCAATCGACATTCTCTTCAGAGCCTTTTTCTATCGTCGCACCTTCTGTCTCTTCAACAACCAAATCCACATCAAACCTGACAGGAACGTTACCTGCCTTAAGTTCGACGACTGCAATATTTTCAGAAGCTGCACACCACGAACGCATCTGATAAGAAGTTCCATCAGGTTTCGAGAAAGTTCCTCGCAACGTAGCATCCGCAATCGATTGCTCAACATCATATAAAGCATCCTTCATCTCAGCAGAGGAAATAAGTAACTTACCAACATACCCGATACCTCCGTTCGGATACCCGTTTTGGGCTTTCCAAAAATCGTTTTTAGAAAGATAAATAGATTGAGAGTCGGGTGTTCCTCCCCATACCATTCCTATATCCCCATTTCCACAAATAGCCCCATCCGGAGTTAGACTTGTCGGCATATGAGTTGGTGCTGTACTCCATGTTCCTTTGCATTGGGATAGGAAATCTTCATTCACACTCTCTTTCATGCTACAACTACAACATAGAAACAGGAGCAACGCTAATTTACCTGTTAATAATTTCATATTATTGATTTTAAAACTTTTCATATATAAGATCATTGCTGTCCAAGAAGCGCTTTCCTTTTAGATCTTAAAAGATGTTTTATCAGACAACAATAAATCAAAACAAGAATAAAACTATTCCAAAATAAAACTAGCCGGAGCATAAGCCTTTAGCTCCAACTCTAACTTACTGGATTTGACACAGATAGGTTCCCCTTCCTTTTCTCCACGCAAATTTACAGGAATTGCGGTAGAGACATTCATTCCCTTCGGCAGTGTTACTATTAGTTTCCCTGATGTTCCAGCCTGTTCCCAAACACGCAACAGTGTACCCGCATTTCCATCCGGATCAGCTCCGAATGCAGTGACCGTCACCCCCTGACGAGAAACTTCTACGCCTGATTGGGTAGAAGAAAGAATGCCTTCATTTTTCTCTACAGAGACAGCCTGCAATGGATTACGGGTTTCCAACGCCCGAACCATAAATTGTCGGGTTCTTTCTTCCGGTGTAGTACCCTTTTCTACCGTCCAAATACGAACACGTGAACTCCACGTACCCGGATACCAATAACGGAAATTGGTATTCCATTGGTTATTATATAAGTTCAAATACACTATAGGTTTCTCCGGTACATAATCATTCGAGTATTTCCAGCATCCGGGAGTTCCCAGACTAATCAACGGATGGTCGAGCGGACATACAGCAATTCCGGCTCCATCTGTTCCAGTGATAGTTACCCCATGTTCTGCTGCATATAAATGACGATTCGCTCCCGGAAGGATATCTGTTGCAGGATTCATCGTTCCTAATTGTCGATAAACATTAAACTCCGGATGATCGATTCGGAAAGGAAGGCAGAGCCAGTCTGCTTCCGGCCAGTTGTCTTTTACCTTATCTTGGATTGTTATCTCCATATCCACGTATGGCTGGTCTTTATACAGCGATATCCGAAGTTCAGATGCCGGAAGATGGTTGGTCTTATCTGATGGCATCGTCAGTTCGGCAACCTGAACATAACCGTCATCTGTAATCTTCAAGTTTCCGTTTTTCGATGAAGCAGCACGATAAGGAACCTCCTTTTCCGAAATCATTCCAGGCTTGTGCATTCCAGGATGAGGCCAGTCTTTTGCCCGGCCTTGCTGGTAAGTCATGGTATAATCCAATGTCTGCTCAAATGTAAACCGTTCATTCAGATATTGTCCGAATCCTTGCCCGGCATTATTATCCACCCAATCACGACCACTCTGCTTATCCAACAACGAAACAATACTGCCTTTTATCGGATCGAATACGATCTTATAAAAATCATTCTCTATAAAGTTTTCCTGCCGTTCGGATCTGTTTTCTGTCTTTTTCCCTATAGGAATAAGTTGAAAACCACTGGATGGGATATTCTTTGCATATACAAGTTTCCCGTCTACTTCCACCAAGCCAGAACGTCTCCAGGGTAACGGATTATACACTAAAAAAGATGATTTACCACATTTAATATTCGTTGCCAAAGAGGATAGATTTGACGTTGTTAATTCCCGGGTTATCCTCGAAGCATCACGTATATAATCGGTCTTATCTTCCCAGGAAGCTTCCAGGTCTTTATTTTCAGCTACTGGCAACTTACTGAAAGCCTTTCCATAAGCATTAACCTGTTTCGATCCTCCCCAGGTATGCTCCCCGAATAAAGCAATCTTTTCATATGCCTCAGCAATATCCGAAGCAACAGCAGATGTTTCAATACCCCAAATATTAAGTTGAGTATTCAATATCTCCGCCGAAGTAATAAGCGAATGCGCTTCCCGTGACAAGCGAACACCACCAGGATCGCACATCACACCATGTATCCAGGTATCCGGCATCGCCGATTTAACAACAGGCAGCACTGGATTTTCCTTCATAATGGCATCATAGAAATCATCCATTGTTCCCATATGTACATTCACTCCCGGCATCTTTGTCTTTATTTCTGCAAACATTGCTTTTATTTGCTCACTGGTAGGAGGTCCGGAGTTATCACCGGTAACCAAAATTGCCGGCCAAACCTTATAAGGCCATTCTTTAGCCGGTATCAGATTTTCTCCGATCATCGGATCATCTGGACTGGTCCATTCTTTGGGATACAGGCCATAGCTGGTCCCATAAATCGGTGAATACAAAGTAAGGATACGTGACCCATCCGGTCCTTCCCACCAATACAAGCCGGGAGTTTTCACAAAACAACTGGGCCAGTTACAACCTATATGCAGAAATTTCACACCTGCATTAGCCAATACTGTTGCTAATGCCCCTGTATGCGACGGGACATCTGTCAACTTTCCGGAACGAGAAAGTGGCAAACCATATTTACGGCTTAATGCAGAAGAGAAATTCAATCCCCGTACCATCTCTTCCAAACCACAGTTATCAGACGTGATGGTAAAGGGCAACGCATGGGAGATAATCTGTCCCGAACGGAATTTATTCTCCAATTTCTCCTTACGCTCCGGTGACTGCCCCTCCCAATCTTCCATCGTTTTAGATAAAACCCATCCGGGAAGCGTCCAGGCAAACTGTTGATCTTTCGGTAAATTACCGGATTCATCCATGGCTTTAAATGCGTTATCTATCATGTCTGTTTGATAATAACTCACTATATCTTTTACCCGGTGTGTAAAACCTATGTCAAAATGGGTTTTACATATTACGATAATTTCTTTTACGTTCGAATTGTATTCTTCAGAAGACTGGGCCTTAACCAAAAAAGGAAGCATACAAAATATAATTACACATATATTCTTCATTGTCAAATAGTTTTTATTTTATCGGTGTAAACTCATAAGTTTGTCCCTCTTCTGTTTTCATCGAGATATAATCTCCTTCCACAACTCTTTTACCTGTTACTTCATTCTTAACATCTACTTTCATCCCTTTCCACGGATTTTGTAATGTAAGATCACGTCCTTTCTCACTCTTCAACGTGATATAGGAAACAGCCCCATTCTTCAACTCACTTGAAACCAAAAAAGCACCTTCTACTCGTATATTATGGAAAGAGGCATCCTTGTCTTTGGGCCAGACATGAAAAACCCGAACGATATCTTGGTGCCCCATGCAAAGCATTTCATTGATTGTATTAGGAACAGTGCTCCAATTCTCTATACCATGCGGATTACCAAACTGGAAGCCGTTTGGATATGTATGTCTTGAATATTCATTTAAACGAGTCAAAACTGTATCAGGATTATAACCTATTCGTACAGCAGCTGGAAAGAAACTATTACTCCCATTAGTGTCATGCCAACGCTGCATTATGTCCACTGTGTTATAAGCTACCTTTAACAGCTCAGGATCACTTTCAAGTCCAATTTGACCAGCTGGATAGATATGCTGAATACCCAAAGTATTACCATTCCACCAGTCGCAACCCTCTTCTGTATAACGAAATACTGTTTTACCATCCCTTTCTTGTAAAGGATAATCTGCCAAATGATTTTTCATATAAGTCCATATATCTCTCCTATCACTATCTATACCAAGAAACTCACTCATATCTATCACTGTTTGCATCACCATACGAACTAGTCCCAAAGAGAGGATAGGATTCATTGTACCAACTGTTCCCTCATGGATTGCATCATTATAAATAACATATCTGTCTCCCTCCTTGGTAAGATAATTTTCCCAAAAGGTAGCTACCGCTTTCACGAAAGGATACACCTTTTGAGTGTATGCCTTATCCCAAGTATGATAAAACTGCATAGAAAGATTAACTACCGCATAAGCTGCATTACTTTTCTGCCCCCAAAACAGACCACCTTCTTCAACATTACCATCTTCAATCATCCATTTGAAATGATATTTTTCCATCTTAGCATTTCTATTGGTAGATTCAATACCTAAAGGAGCAATACCAACAGGTAATAATATACCATCAGGTATTGAAGTAACTTTCTCTGAATAATATTTGCCTTTAGACATAAAAGCAAGCAGTGGCATATAATAAGGATCGGCTTGTTTTATACGGTTGGAAGAATATAAACCATAATAGGGAGCCATGTGGTTATAATTCAAATGATAATCAGCACCCCAAGCCGGATATTCGCGAGTTATCCATGTCCCAAAAATACCCGGCGGGAAGTTTAAATCACGACTACACGATGCCAAACCATAAAGAGACAGATAATATTGTTTCTCTATTACACTATCAGGAATATCCACATATGATTTTTCCCAATAATCCTTCCACCATAACTTATGGTCATTTTCTAGTTGTTGCAATTTAAAATCATCATATTTCTTAATCCTATCTACAACAGCCTTTACACAATCATCACTCTTAAAATTACTAGAGAAAGCCAATATTACATGTTGCGGTTTCCCTTCTTTTAAAATAAATTTACCGCTATTATCACTCTCCGATTTCATTGCTATAGCCGCCTTGGTAGATATATCTACAGAGTCAGAGAAAGCTCTAGACAGAAAATGGATACCATCACCTGTCATACTCTTATTAATCTCACCAAGATGAATACACTCTATGGCTATTTCATTTTTTCTATTTAATTCTTTTTCACTGATAGAAGACAATTCCAAATTTACATTTATCGCTTCTTGCCCCGTCATATTCATTTCCACAACCATCATATCTTCTGTAGCAGAAATATATGTCTTGTAAGAGAAAGACAAATCTCCTTTTGTAAAATGAGCTACCGTTGTAGCATCAGAAAGATGTTGTTCTACCGAATAAGTAGCCCCTCTCAACTCCGGAATATTTATTTCCACTTTACCTAATACAAGAGGTGAAGGTTCATCATAACCAGATTTCAGTCTCCAAAAATCATTTCTCGCAACATAAAAAACTGTCGAATCTGGATTACCTGCAATTGCCACACCTGTAGATCCATTACCCAACAAAGGTGCATCAACAGAAAAAATAGATGGAATGTTTTTAGGTGGTTCATTAAAATGAATCACATACTTATCAACAATATCCAGAGCTTGTTTTTTCTCAACATCACAAGAATTAAACAAAGATGAAATTATTGTCAATGTTATAAACAGATATTTATTTTTCATAACATAACCTATTATACTATCTAATATATAAAAAAAGTGTACCACTTCATTTATATATTAAGTAAGTACACTTTCTTTTCTTGTTTTAATTATTTATAATCTGGATTCTGTATCAAAACTCCACGACTCTTATCTATTTCTGATTGAGGAATCGGGAAGCGATAGTTCCGTTTCTCAAAGGTTCTAGGAATAATAGCCTCTTCTGCTGACATATTCAGGCGTTTTTCGGCAATCTTCCAACGTTTCAAGTCATTGTAACGAAATCCTTCAAACGCCAACTCAATACGGCGTTCTCTTCTGATCTTATCACGCATCTGTTCTTTTGTCAAATTAGTCGGAACCGGAGGCATTTGAATGTCGCCTCTTGCTCTAATTTGATTCAATGCGCTTTGAACCATTTCTGTAGGCCCATCCACTTCATTGGCAGCCTCAGCATACATCAACAACACTTCTGCATAACGCATCAACGGCCAATTGGAAGACCAATTGTTTGATCTTGGATCTTTTGCATCATCTTCCGAAATAATTTTCCAAAAATAATATCCCGTAAATGAAGCTCCTGCTGGCTTATGAGTAAAACCACCTTCAAACGTACATACATCTGTACACATGGTTTTTGCCATACGTGGATCCCTATTTTCATAGGTATTTCCCGGATTATACAATGGATTGGATTCAGAAAAATCGCTACCATCAACAAATTCATATTCAGCCACCAAATTCATTAAGGGATCAATACCTCCACCTGCATCTGCTGTTCCAATATAATTATTGAATACTCCCCAATCAAAGAAACTTGTGGCATTATTGTTCGGGCCTAAATAATTTACAGCAAAAATGTATTCAGGGTTGTTTTTCTGTTCCCCTAAATCATTACAGAACAATCCTCTATAAGTTGGTGCAATACTATAAGAGCCAGAATTAATAATCTCATTGGTAATCTGCTTTACTTGCGACATGACATCCGACTTAGCCACACCATTATCATCGTATGCTTCATACATTAATGCTCTTGCTTTGATTACTTGCGCAGAGTTCTTCACGAAATGACCACCCCCATTCTTATAAGCTACATCTTTCAGATTGCCAATTGCAAAATCAACATCTGTCAAAATTTGATTATAAATAGCAGAGGCTTCTGCACGAGGTTGATCTTGTGTTTCATAGGTCAATGGTTCAAGCACTAAAGGAACAGATCCATAGTAACAGTACAGATCCAAATAAGAAATTGCTCTCAACAAACGAACTTCAGCTTCCATGTGGATACGGTCTGATTCTGTAATTTCACCTCCTGCATATTCCAACAATTTTTTCAGAAAGTTATTATAGCGAGCAATATTAGCATACTCTGCAGTATAAATTCTTCCAACCCCATCAGTCGTAGGAGTGATTGGACCTTGAGATAGTGTGTTACTTGATAATTTTTGCATATAATTATACCCGTTATCCGTCATACATTCTGAATAAGGGACAGACCAAGTGTATAATTCATGGTTTTGCAACTCTGCATAACAGGCCGTCAACGCCATATTAAAATCTTCAGCCGTTTTCCAAAAAACCTCATCAGACAATTTATCAGAAGGTTGCTTATCCAAGAAATCTCCGGAGCAGCCACTTAATATCATCGAGGCGATTATTCCTAAAAATATATTCTTTTTCATTACTTTCTAATTTTAAATTCTTAATAAACAATATTACAGCCAAATGAAAGAACCTTGTTCTGTGGATAAGCCAAGAATGTTCCGCTTCCTGAACGTTCAGGATCCAGACCTTCATAATCCGTAAATGTAAATAAGTTATCACCTGATAAATAAAAACGAACTTTGCTTAAACCAATTTTAGATATCCATTCTTTGGGAAGAGTGTAACCAACTTGTAATGTTTTCAATCTAAAATAAGAGTTATCTTGCAACAAATAAGTTGACGGATGACTATAAGAACATGGGTCACCCAACATTACATGTGTATTTGAATGATTTTCGGGAGTCCACGCATTAGCCAATTGATCTTTCGTTGGAGCGGTACCTTGTTGAAATGGCTGAACACCCCAACCTGTCACATAAACTTTTGAACCGGCTACACCTTGGAAAAAAGCATACAAGTCAAAACCTTTATATTCTGCATTCAGATTAAAACCGTATGTACATTTTGGGAAAACCCCATCTTCCATTGGAACACGGTCATCATTATTGATTACGCCATCATTGTTGACATCTTTATAGCGCAACATACCAGGTTGCGTGTTCTCGCCAAATTGCTTAGGAGCTGCAGCGATTTCTTCTGCTGATTGGAAAATACCATCAGCCTGCAACAGATAAAAGGTATTCCAAGGACGGCCTTCTTCCCTCATAACATTACCTCCATCTTCCCATGCACCAAATTTCACCACTTTGTTCTTGAAACTTCCTAAAGTTAAACCAACCCCATAAGTAAAACCTTTCATGGCACCATTTTCAATGCGATCTTGCCATCTAAGGTCTAAATCGAAACCTACGTTCTTCATGGATCCATCATTGATAATCGGGGCAGTCATACCAACCAAAGAATTAACTTGAGCCTTTCTCAAGATGTTTTCTGTCAATTTCTTATACACTTCAAATGTTAAAGACAAACGGTTGAAAACAGTGGCATCAATACCAATGTTAGTAGTAGTTGTTGTTTCCCATTTGATATTTTTGTTATTCAAGGCTTTCTGTGCAACACCCTGTTGCAAATTTGCATCATCAAAAGGGTAGTTTCCTGTAAATTCCAACATGGCTTGATATGGATAGATACCAATGTTTTGGTTACCTAACTTACCCCAAGATGCTCTAATTTTCAGATTATTCAACCAAGACTTAGAAGACTCCATAAAAGCCTCTTCCGAGATACGCCATCCAGCAGAGAATGAAGGAAATACTCCCCAACGATTACCAGATGCCATACGAGAAGTTCCATCATAACGCAAATTAGCTTCAAACAAATAGCGACTATCGAATGCATAGTTTACACGTCCAAATACAGATTGCATAGACCATTCTTCCGAAGTACCGCCATTGGTCTGTCCCGAAGGACTACCGGCATTGATTTCAGGAGTCTGAGGAGATGAGAAGTTCTGACGACGAGCAGATAACCAGCTATACTTATTATTCTCATTGCTATAACCGACCATGGCCCCTATATCATGTTTACCAAAAGTCTTAGCGTAATCTAAATAAGTGTGGATGTTCGTATAGAAAGTTTCTTCATCCTTTCTGTCCATATAAGAGGTATTCTGATATCCTTTAACTGCGTCATCCCGGTAAAGTAACATATAAATGTTTTTAGCAGAAAATCCTTTGGACTTATTAGCTTGATAACGGGTTGCTCCTTTTACATTCCAATGTAGACCATCAATGATTTCAAGATCTGCCCATGCTTGTCCGGAAAAATTATATTCGTTAGTTACAGTAGTTTCCTCTTTCTGCTTGTAGTAAGGATTCCAGTTACACATTTCGAAATCATAAGCTCTCCACGTATATCTTCCACTGCCATCTGCCAATGTAGGTCTGTAAGTAGGAGCCTGTGAAGTAACACACAAAAAATAATTGGTAGCACCACTGATTTCTTGTTTTTGGTCGCCCCTACTAAATACAATATTACCTCCAATTTTTAATTTGCTGCTAACATCTGATACCACATTCAACTGACCATTGTAACGTTTGTACCCAAAAGCTTCCATGGTTCCCTCTTCATTGAAATACCCCAAAGACAGATTATAGCGTGTTTTGTCACCACCGCTTACACTTAAACTATGCATCTGAGTCGGTGCTGTCTTGATAAAATTACCTACCCAGTCATAATTCGGATATAAGTTACGATCTGTTGCATTACGATATTTTTCAATCTCTTCTTGTGGATACATAGCATCAGGTACAGCAACTCCATAATTATTGTTAATACGGAATGTATTAAACGCCTCCATATAATCGGCAGAGTTCGTCACAAGATCAAGCATTTTTGTCGGAGAATGAAAGCCCATATTGAAGTTATAAGAAACTTCAACCTTACCATCTTTCGTTCCTCCATCTTTCGTTTTTACCAAAATAACACCATTTGCAGCACGGGAACCGTATATTGAAGCAGATGCAGCATCTTTCAAAACAGATACTGACTCAATCACATTCGGGTCCAGTTTATTCATATCACCTTCCACACCATCAATCAATACAAGTGGGCTGGAGCCTGCATCACTAAAGGTACCCATACCACGAATTTGAATGCTTGTATTACTACCCGGTTGCCCTGTCGGTTGAGTAACCTGAACACCTGCCATCAAACCTTGCAACATATTGGAGGCATTCATAACTGGACGTTTAACAATTTCTTCACCTTTTACTGACGCAACAGCTCCAGTCAAGTTAATTTTTTTCTGCGTACCATAACCAACGACAACCACCTCATCCAAAGCCTGATTATCTTCTCTTAATACGATATTCAAAGAAGATTTACCTTTAGCTGATAATTCGTTTTCCACATATCCTATATAGGAAATTATTAATGTTGCATCGTCCGATGCAACATTAAGAGAGAACCTCCCTTCGAGATCCGTTACCGTTCCGTTAGTCGTACCTTTTTCCACAACATTCGCACCAATGATTGGTTCTCCTTTAGTATCTGTTACAATACCTGTAACCAAATTCTTTTGTTGTTGCGCAACCAGTTTCTCTAAATTATTACTCTTCTCCGCCGGATTGATCAAAATAAGATTATTCTCTGTGATCTCATACTTGATCCCTTCCTTTGCAAACAGACGGTTCAAAATAGTTTCGACACTTTGGTCTTTCTCGCGGACAGAGACTTTCTTATCTAGGTTGATTTTTCCACTCTCATAAATAAACCGGAACTCGGACTGGTTCTCTATCAAGTAAAGGATCTCCTTGATGGACTGATTATTGACATCCAACGACAGCTTCGTCTTTTGGGAATAAACGGTAGCCGAAATATTAAGCGAGAAAGCAATTAAAGCTAATGTTGTCAATCTCATAATAGCGTATACCTTTTTAAGGACCGGATACGATTCCAGCCTTGACATATTAAAAAAATTCATATATTTGTAATTTGATTGTTTGTTAACAATAGTGCTGAACACACTGTAAATTAATGATCAAAAAATAAGACGGGAAGTGGTTGCAACATTTCCCGTTTTTCGTGTTTCATGGTTGTTACTTCATAGGCAAATTTATTTAGAGGTTATACTTATATTTTTCCCTTTCACGTGATAGGCTATATTACTTAAATAGGATAAGGCCTCCAACACATCCGCAATTGTTTCTTCCTGTATTACACCATTGTAATGTATGTTTTTACCTAAATCCCCCTGAATATGGATATCGACATTATACCATCTTTCCAAATATTTACAGACATCCTCCAATGACATATCATCCATGTAAAGCTTATTATTCAGCCATCCATAAGAATGAGACAAATCACCGCTAAGTTGTTTCAATGTATTAGTTCGTTTATCGAACTCAGCCATATCACCCGCTTTCATCTTCAGTTTGTCGTTATTATGTCCCAGTTCAATATCTCCCTCCACCAATGATGCTTGTACAGTTGGGTCATCGGCATAAGCTTTCAGGTTAAAAGATGTGCCTAATACTTTCACCTCTACTCCATCAGCCATTTTCACAATAAAAGGGGTTTTACTTTTTGATACATCAAAATATCCTTCCCCCTGAAAACGGACTTCCCGAATTTTCTTCTTCGAATTATATACATAAGTAATATCCGACCCTGAATTCAACTTTACGACCGACCCGTCAGGCAACGCTATTTCCGAACGGTTCCCGTAATCGGCAGTCAAGCTGACAGAGATATCCTGCTCCTTATCAAATACTCCGGTAACAGAAAGAACGACCATCAATAAGACAGAGGCAGCAATACCCGATAAAGTATAATAAATATTATTCATACGTTTCCGAAGAAGAGTCTTCTGTCTGTTCGACGTATCCACTTTCTCCCAGGCACGATCCACATTGAAAATACCAGGATCCATATAATGTCCGGATTCCTCCCAGATCCTGCGGTACCGCTCCATTTCCTGCCGATTCTCCTCTTTTCGATCCAGCCATTCCTGTAGTACCGAATCGGTGATATCTTTTTCACCACTGAGCAGGTAATCTATTATATGATCACTTATATGTTCTTTTTCTTCCATGAATCTTCCTTTTATAATTAAGACACCCTAAAACAAAAAAGGTCCTATACGGACCTAAAAAAAATTATATACCTTTTACCTCCAGGCACTTTTTCAACCTCTGAAGGGATGCCCATATCTGATTTTTAATTGTTTTGACTGAAATGGATAACTGGTCTGCAATCTCTTTCTGCTTCAGTCCTTTTACGCGGTGAAGGAGTAACACCTCTTTACACCTGCCAGGCAACAGGTTGATACAATCGTAAAGGGCCATGCGGAATTCTTCAGTCTCAAGCGGATTTTCTTCGTAATAAGAAAGTTGCTCTTCCCGGTTCTCTAAAACTGTTTTGTAATTCGTTTGCGTACGGATATGATTCAATGCCAAATTTCTAGCCATCTTATAAAGGTATCCGGAAACATTTTCGCCAATCGCTATTTTCTTCCGATTGTTCCAAAGCGTAAAGAATAAGTCCTGCACAACATCCTCAGCATCCTCCTTCTCTCCTAACAGACGATAGACATAACAACACAAGCGGCTGTAATATCGTACAAACAGCTTATTGTAACTGGTGTAATCATCATTTCCGATTGCAGCAATTAGTTTTTCATCTGTAATAGAGGCATTCAATATATATTAAGTTAAATATTCAACAAGTATTATTCTGTAATTATCATAACTATTTCTTAATGACATGGCTGTATGAGCTAATTAAAATCATTTTCTATATAATTGCACGCTATAATCCAATGCAAATGTAAACTTATTTTTGTTATAAAAAATAGTATAAAACTACTTATTTGATGGATTATCCTCTGATTCACCAATCATCTTCTTACCGGAAGCTGTCACATATCGTAAAAATTCGCAATGCACGTCGATATCCATTATTCCTTTTTTATCAATTCATTTTCACGATACCTTTACAAAGAAAAGCAGTATATCTTCATGCCCCAATATTCATGCTTAGGTAAAATACACAAAACGGCTAGGTTTTTTACATCGTATGCAGGAAAAGAAAAAAGCAAGGTAGATTGTTATTTCCCATATGACAAGCAAAGACTTTATCGTTTTGTCCTTATATTTGTCTCAAATAAAATAAGTTCGATATGGAAAAAGAAATAGAAGAGAAAGCCCCCAAAAACGTTCACCAGGGTTCGAACGTCCGCAAATTACGTAATATAATGGGTATCAAACAGAGCTCATTGGCGGAAAGGCTCGGTACTACGCAACAAAAGGTTTCACGTATCGAAAGCCAACGGGTAATCGAAAAAGATACGTTGATCCAAATCGCGAACATCCTAAATGTTTCTCCCAAGATCATTGAAGAACTGGATGAAAACCCGCTGTCAGTTATTATTGAAAATAACAATTTTGAAAGTGGAAGTTATAATACAGGAGTTGATAACTCGAATGTTGGAGAAGAAAATCATCACAATACAATCCATCATCCCCTAGATAAAATCATGGAATTGAACAAACAAGCCACCGACCTTTTTGAACGCATGCTGGCCGTTGAAAAAGAGAAGTCCGCTTTGTTGGAACAATTATTGAAGGAGAAAGAGTAATATTCATAGTTACAACCCGATATAACCTGAAGTTCATCCCAAAGAAAAGATAAGGTCCCGTCGTAGTAATTGCTTGTCGACAATTATAAATCAATTCGCCGATAACAGTGAGCATTCAGCGTAGTATACACCTCCTGAATGCTCACTATTCACGATCAATCATTTCATCCAGTAAACCTACCTCGATAACAAATAGATGTTGCAAAAACAGTTAATCAGGTCTTTTTGCAAAGAAACAACAGCATATCCCGCTCATATGGAAGGATAAGGAGCCACCTCCATCGCCTTTATAGTTGCACCGTTAGCTGTCTGACGTAATCCCAAAACAAGGACATTTTTCTTTTTCCCGAAGTTCAACCAACATTCCGGCAAGTAAAACTCACGTTGCGGACCAGCCTCCCAATGACGACCGATATTATGTCCGTTCAGCCACATATAGCCGTTACCGGAAGCATTGATCCGTAGCAACCAAGGAATCCAAACGGAAGGATCAGCCGACGGTAATTCAAACTCGACCCGATACCAGGAGAAAAGACCGTCGGGATCACTTGTAGGCTGTATATCGTTTCCTTTACGGGGGATATCGCCGGTTGTATCCAAAGCGACTGATTGCCAACCTTGCGGAGTGAACTGCGGCAGGTTCCAACCGACAGTTATTCCGGCTGCATCTTTTGCACACTCCCATTCAAGCGGATGCGTCATGGCCGTTTCCGTGACAGACAAACCACCCTGGCGAATACCAGCTAACTCTTCCATCGGTACATACCCATGAGCATGTCCAAGGTTCTCATATACGGCAATGATCTCATTTTCGCCTTCTTTCAACAAACCGGATACGTCAAAACGGTTGTCGTATTCATCCGATCGGATACGATCGAAACAGTTACGGGTAGTCCAGGTCTGTGCATCTGCCTTGTCGGGGAACAACCGTTTTGCCTGCTTGCCATTGACCTGTACCGACACGATATCGCGGGTAAACATATTGAACAACAGGAAACGCTCATCCGCCGCCTGCTGAGATGTCAGATTTACATGCGTACGATACAGACTATAACGGAAATCATTCACATCCAGGTCGGAAAGTGATACCAGCTGCGGTAACAGCTGCCATTTAGCCTGTGAGAAATCATCCTCTTTCTTCAATACGGAAGTGATACGGACAGGGTCAGGCAAACGGGAAGGACGTAACGGACGCATTTGTTCTTTAGGCCACCACTCTCCCTGTGAAGGTTTCTTTCCTGCCGGAACAACCAATACCTTACAACCTAGTGCAGGCAAATCATAACGAACCTCTATCGGTTCAACTGTCAGGGAATCGGTATTTTTTATATCCGCCGAAGAGATCAGGACTTTCTCACCGTTCTGGTTGATATTATACATAGGTTCGCCCGGTTTACTCATTTTACCGGGAATCAGTGTCACCTTTCCTTTCACCGGATGATCCGGATCAGTGTTATGGAGGAAGATGAAGCGGGTTCCGTCTACAGCGATACGTACACCACCGAACAATTCCTTCGGGGCACCTTCCAACTCACAGGGACCACCTTCCGAGCGGACCAGTTGCGGTTCGAAAGCTTTTATGAAACTACCGATTCCTTTGGCTTCATAATATTTAGGACCTAACGCCCCGTTTTCATGTATAGCGGCATTATAATCGTAGGTGGTAGTCATCCCCCTGGCTCCCCACCCTGCAAAATGGGTTCCGCCGAAAAACATATAATAATTGATGCCGGTAGCTCCGCCTAATATGGACATCAAACCGATAGCTTTGAAATGACGGTTGTCGGAATAATGATCTTCGCTCAACTTTCCGGTAACCAGTGAAAACCATCCTCCCTGTAACTCAGTAACAAACCCGGGAGCATCCGGCTGTACCCTACGTAGGGCAGCCATCCGGTGTGCACAACTGGGAGCGGCAGACAGACCCACGTAATAGTTATCGCAGTCAAATACCTGCGACAGTTCGGCATCTTCACTTTCACGGCATTCACGAGTCAGGCAGGTAAACACCGGGACATCGAAACCGTTCCTGCGTACGGAACGATACAACTCTTTCAGGAATTTATCTTTTCCGTCGCAACCATGGGCATCGTATTCATTTTCTATCTGGATCATGATAATCCCTTTTTCTCCTTTCGGTTTACGGGTGACCTGCTCATCTGCCAATGCCTTACATACAGCATCAAACCAATGCACCGACCAACGGATATGCTCCGGATCGGCACTGCGCAACCAAAAACCTTCCACTCCTTCCGGACGGAATCTGGCCAGCCAGCGGGGATAACCTCCACCGGAATATTCGGCACAGATAAACGGACCCGGACGGACAATGGTATAAAGCCCAAACTCTTCCTGCGCCATCTTCAACCAGCGTTTCAGGTCGGAAAAGTCAAAGTTTGTCGTATCTTTCAGACTCTTCGGCATACTTCTTTCATGCCAGTTCCAGGGAACGTAAGTCTCCACCACATTAAATCCTGCCTCCTTGATTTGCTTGAACCGGTCGCGCCATAATTCTTCCGGACAACGGAAATAATGAAAGGCTGCACTGTAAACAAAGATATCTTTCCCGTCTATAGTCATACAGGAACCGTCATAACGAATCCGGTCGGGATGGGTAAATTGTTTACCGATGTTTACTTCCTGTTTTACAGGATTTTCATTCTTTGCTTGCACAAGCGGATTACTCAGAGACAGAGTAAAAGCAATACAAGCAGTTTTCATCAAAATTGTATTTATCATATTTTTTAAGGAAATACTTTTATCAGACATACACCTTCTTCTTCGGTAAATTCTATCGGACCAGGATAAGCGTGTTGCTTCCTTTTATTACCAAAATAATCGGAATCAAAAACAATCGGATGATTACCCTCCCGATCGAATGACTGGTGAGGTATGACTGCCTCCCGGATATCTCTGGTACTAACAGGTTTCTTTTTTGAATTACCTTTCCATTCCTTTGATACTTTCATCTGCAGGTACCACCCATCCGGCTTCTCCATAACCTGAATTTCAGGATCAAAACCGGTATTTACATAAGCTCCCTTTTCCTTCTCTGCGGGAATAGCACCCGACAGATATATATTTCCATCCAGGCTCACAGGTAACAAACATTCATCATAAGGAGTCATATCCACCCGGGTAAATATGTTATTATAATATGTTGCGTCACCGCACGGACAATTATGAAGTCCAGCGATCGACGTTCCATGAGGGACCAGATAAGGGGTTTCCCTTTCATCCGTCAATAACGTTTCCCAAACTTTCCAAGCAATCAAATTATTAACAAAAGCAACTCCTTGTGAAAGTTTGATCTGCGCCAGTTCTTTCGATAAAAACAGATTATTATCGACCAGCACAGGTCCGTGATTGACTTCCAGGGAGAAATCCTGAACTTTATTATCGTGCAGGAAATTCCGGGTAATACGGGCTCCTTGTGTCATCCAGTCGAGCCAGATACCACCTTCGGTCCTGTAAATATGGTTGTTACTAATGACAGCATCGACAGCGGCATGAAATTTGATACCAGCCAGTTCATATCCCCAAAACGACTGGTGCATCCCGATCTCAAAGATACTGTTCCCTTCGATCAGGCTGAATATCGCTCCCAGGCTTCCAACAATACCGGCCTGTCCGCAATAGGATATCTGATTATTCCGAACGATATGGCTTCCTATATGCTCCTTGTCCCAGTTGTTTTCCAAAGCACGTTCCGTCGTCCTCACAAAAGCTTCCGCCGATTCGGACTTATTATCCCATTCGTCACCATATTTACCCAGGGTAATCCCCACACATTTCGAATGGCTGACCTTATTATTTTCAATAACCCATCCTTTACTCCAATGGGTACCGATCAGGCCGATCTGTTCCGCTGTCGGCGGCGCCCACGGGGTTGCGGCATGACTCATGACAAAACCACGGACATGGATATAATTCACAAACGGCTTACTGGGGTAAAATACGGATTGCCGGACATTTATCTCGACAGTCTCCCTATTGGGGTCACAATCAAAGTTCGCCCAAATGGTCGTTGTATCCTCGTTTACCCGGCAATACCAAAAAGCCGTATCGCTTTTCCCGGAAAGTAACCGGTCCAGTTCCGGAGTTTCCGACAAGGCTTTGTTATTCAGGTAAACTTCACCGGTATGGCACCATCTGCCTTTTTCCAGCCAATCTCCATATATCATATCGGCATAAGGATTGAAATCACCCCAAAATATATTGGGAATCTTAACAAACCAGGTTCGGTCGTCTTGTTTTTCCCAACCTTTGATTACTTCCGATCCTTTTATTTCAACCTTCTCTCCTCTCGCTGCCTGATAAATAATCGGCTTATTTTTCTCTCCCCCACGTAGCGGATCAATTCTTTCCCGGTACGTTCCTTCGTGCACAGTAATTATGTCACCAGGATAAGCAACCCGAGCTGCTTTATTAATCGTTTTAAAGGGAGCTTTCAGAGTTCCGCTATTATTGTCATTTCCTTGTACGGATACATGATATTCTCTGGCTGACAAAGAAGACCAGCTAATACACAAACAAAATATATAAATGATATAAAATACTCTTTTCATGGCATAGTTATTTGATATGTTTCTCCTTTATGGAGTTCCAGCTGTTTGATTTTATCCCGGTAAAGAACCTCGTATGGTCCGTCTTGTGCCGCATGCAAAACAGCATCGACCAGTTCCCCGTCTTTCCAGGATATGTCGAGCGTATGCCCGCCGAAGACCCGGACACCTTTCAGTTGTCCGTCGGCATACTCTTTCGGCCATGCCGGTAACAATTCTATTTTCCCCGGTTCTGTATATACCAGCATCTCCATAAACAAACGAGGCAAGCTTAATATAGCATCCAAATTATAGATCTGATGATTCGGGTCATGAGAAGTTACCAGCCCGTCGTATACATAATAACGGCGGCTGAAACGATCCAGATTTTTCACGACTTTGTCCATATCTCCGATACGTACGGCCTGAAGGGCCAAATGAAGCAAACCGTGTGCCGAACTGGTATCGAACTCAAAACGTTTATCCAAAGCGACCTTAGCTGCTTGTCTCAATAGCTTGTCCCCTTTATTTTTGCTAAGCTGGGACCCTGGGAATACAGGGTATAAATGAGATAAATGCCGATGGTTGTATACATCAGGATAACCGGGATCTATCCATTCTGCCAAAGCACCGTCTTCATTGATCCGATATTCAGGTAGTCTCTCCAGATAAAAATTCCATTTATCCATCTCTTCCTGCGGCAAACCGAACTGTTTTCCCATATCCAACAAGATTTCGAAAACTTCACGGGCTATCGCCACATCCATCGTAGCATCTTTACTCAACCAGGTATCATTCCCGTTCGGTGCATTTTCCGGTGATACGCTCGGAGTGAAGTGAAACAGGCTATCACTGCCCAGTACCAAAAAATCTTCATAGAAATCCGCTATCTCACGATACAAAGGCAGCACTCTTTTTTCCAATGCTTCATTATTCCCTGTCAGCATGGCATATTCGTAGAACGGACGTAGATTCCAGCCCGCTCCTCCCGGCCAGCACATCCAGGGGAAAGAAGGTCCGAAATGAGTCAGATAGCCGTTCTCCGGATCATTATAATGAGCTACGATGAAGCCCCGGCATCCCAAATAGTTCCTGGCGTTCAAACGCCATCCGGGTAACAGCCGTTCAACATAGCTGCAATAAGATTCCGCACATTCCGGCAGGTTGCTCATCGAAGCAGCTGAGATTGCCAGGTTGATATTGGAGTCCCAGACAAACCCGCCGATCCAGTTCGGTTTCCATCCTCCTCCCCAGATACCTTGCAAGGGAGGCGGATATTTTCCACACGAAGAGATCAACAAATAACGACCCATTGCATGCATTTGTTCCATAAACAAAGGAGTCACTCCCTGTTTGTTTACTGTTTCTAACATTTGTTCCGTAGGGATTTCTTTCCACTCTGAAGCACATCCCAGATCCAACTGCATCCGGCAGAACATCTCTTTATGTTCCTTGCTGTGTAAAGACAGTAACTCTTCATAACTGTCCGATAAGCCTGACAACTCCTGTCGTACATTCATTTCTTCTGATGTTTTGCCATCCGCCAACGGAGTAATACGCACCAAAACAAGTATTTCGTCTGCACCTTCAATCTTCAGACATGAACCTTCCTGTTGCATATTTCCGCCTTTCTGAGTAACCCGCGCCAAGCCATCGTATCCCCCGGGATCATTCGCATAGGCTGCATGATAAGTCAGCCAACCAGGGATAGCCCCTGGCTCAACCGAAAGAAAAGCACTGTCCAGGTTATGTTCAAAGTGCATACCCTGTCGCCCGGGAGTTTCTTCAAAACTCAGGATTGTATTGATTTTTCCCTGTTTACCAGCCTTCAGCCGAATGACATTGATATCATGTTTCCTGGAAGAGAAAACCGATTCCGTCATCCCGTTCTCTTCATCATAAAAAACAGAAGCAACTCCTGTTTCCAGATCGAGCTGGCGGCGATATTTCCCATTAACAGAAGCAGGCCGATCCGGATATTGTATCCGCAAATCGAAAGCCGGATGAGGGATCAAAGGCCATCGTTGTTTGGCTCCCATCCCGACCAGCTGACGATCAGCCTCATCAGCAATCAGACTAGATGCCTGATTATTTTTATCTTCATCGATCAGACGGCGTACTTCCGGCAACAGATCAGCGGTGACAGGTACCGTCTCTTTATTATGATCCCATCCACGGATAAACAGTTCTTCATGTACACAGATGATCCGTTCATCGCCAGGCTGCCCTAAAACCATTGTTCCATGACTGCCATTTCCAGTCACAAATGCATCTTCCCATATTGCAGACGGCTTCTCCGACCAGACCACCCACCGCCCGGAAGATTGCACTTCCGGGCCGGATATCTTACTTTGTAAACTACAACCAGATAAACCGATTATCAGAAAACAAAGGATGTATTTCATATCAAATAACTTCATAAACATTTAAAAAACATCTGAAAAATGATAACTCTTACCTGTTTGAAGTTTTATCTGTTTCATCTTACCCCGGTAAGATATTTCATACAAACCATCCTGTGCTGCATACAAAACTGCATCAACCAGTTCCCCTTCTTTCCAAGATATGTCAAGCGTATGCCCACCAAAGACCCTGACACCTTTTAGTTGCCCGTCGGCATATTCTCTCGGCCACGCTGGCAACAGTTCCATTTTCCCCGGTTCGGTATATACCAGCATCTCCATAAATAAACGAGGCAGACTCAATATTGCATCCAAATTATAAATCTGATGGTTGGGATCATGGGATGTTACCAGCCCATTATATACATAATGACGACGGCTGAAACGATCCAAATTCTTTACGACTTTGTCCATATCTCCCAAACGAGCAGCCTGAAGAGCTACATGAAGCAAACCATGAGCCGAGCTCGTATCAAATTCAAAACGTTTATCCAAAGCTACTTTTGCTGCTTGTATCAATCGCTCACTCCCCTTACTCTTCCCTAATTGAGAACTAGGGAAAACAGGATACAAATGAGACTGACATCTGTGATCATATATATCCGGATAGGTGGCATCTACCCATTCAGCTAAAGCACCATCTTCATTAATCCGATATTCAGGCAGTCTATCCAAATAAAATTTCCATTTTAATCTTTCTTCCTGCGGTAAATCAAATTGTTTTCCCATATCCAGCAAGATACTAAATACCTCACGGGCTATAGCTACATCCATCGTAGCGTCTTTACTCAACCAGGTATTACTCCCTACCGGTGTATTTTCTGGTGAGACACTCGGAGTAATATGAAACAAACTATCACTCCCCAATACCAAAAAGTCTTCATAGAAATCCGCCATCTCACGATATAAGGGCAGCACTCTTTTTTCCAATGCTTCATTATCTCCCATCAACATGGCATATTCATAAAACGGACGCAAATTCCAACCAGCCCCTCCCGGCCAACACATCCAAGGGAAAGAAGCACCAAAATGAGTCAGATAGCCATTTTCCGGGTCGTTATAATGAGCAACGATAAAGCCCCGGCATCCCAGATAGTTCTTGGCGTTCAAACGCCATCCGGGTAACAGCCGTTCAACATAGCTGCAATAAGATTC
>ENA-OWPN01000648-OWPN01000648.1-human-gut-metagenome-genome-assembly--contig:-NODE-648-length-43777-cov-120.791981_pt1 | contig 43777 bp, 44 predicted proteins | sample MGYA00248266_ERZ651850 | MGnify/ENA primary metagenome ERZ651850 (study PRJEB26924, sample SAMEA4378296) | human gut metagenome | biome: human gut; feature: human-associated habitat; material: faeces... | reverse complement strand
AGCAGGAATGGACGACGGGAACGGTTGCGCTGGGCGGCCGGTGGATGGGGCTCATCGGCAGCAACATCTTCGGTCGAGAAGCGCTGGCTGAGTTCCGGGTGAACGCGGCCCAGGACATGGGAGACCGCCGCGGAGAAGCCAATGTGGCGCTGCTGGGCAACCCCGGCTTCACGCAGAGAGTCAGAGGAGCGAAGGTGGGAATGACGGCTCTGCAAATCGGAGCGGGGCTGAGCGTGCCGGTAGGAACGCAGGGAACGATCTTCGTGGACGGCAATGCCGACTTCCGGGACGGAGCGAACTCGGTGAACGGAAGTATCGGCTACCGGTATGACTTTTAAGGAGAGTTGAAGTTTGAGAGTTGAGAGTGGAGCGGAGACGCTCTGCTCTCCCGGACCCGCAGGGCCGTTCCGGCATTGTCCGGAACGGCCCTGTTGCGTAAGGAGCGCGGCTTACAGCCGCGTTTTCGTTTAGTTGCCGCATCGGCATGCGGCGTCTGTTGGGAAAATAAGGGAAGCTCCGTTTTCACTCTTCCAGCAGCCGGCCTCCGTCATGCCATTCTCCAAACATCCTGTTTTCCCGGGTATTCTTCAGGAACTTTTCCAGGCGGCTATGGAACAGCTCCGGCTGGTTTTTCTTAATCTGGATGGTATCCAGGCGCACGTGGCGGTACAGGCGGGGAAAGGCCAGGAAGTTGGAATAAACGCGCGGGTCCTTCTGAAGGGCTTCTAAAATATCCGGATCAATCCGGAACGCCTCCGGGTCCATTTCCGGCAGGCATTTTTCTCCATGGGGGGTCATCAGCCCCAGCCTGGTCAGGCGGCGTACGCGTTCCTTGTTCAGCTCGGACCATTTGCTTTTCCTGGAACGTGGGGTGAGGCGCTGGGCCAGAAAGCCGGAGGCTGTCTTCTTGCGGGTGCTGTCAATCCAGCCGAAGCACAGGGCTTCTTCCACGGCGTCCAGGTAAGGAATGGCATGGGGGGAAGGCTTTCTCGTCGTGAGAACCCAGCAGCAGGAGGAGGAACGGTGGTTCTGTTCCAGCCACGTTCTTAATTCCTGCCGTGTGGTGATGGGGAGAAGGTAGTCTATTTCCATGGCGGTTCGGTGGATGCCGCTTCTTTCTGCGGCAGCGCGCAAAAAGAGAAGGTGCGCAGGCCGTTTTTACGAAAGGGCCTTCCGTTGATGCGCCGCGTGCCGGGATGGAGCGGCTAACGGGGTGAGGATACCTTCCCGGAGGCTGCATTTCCAGTACAGGCATGTTTTTCTATTCCATGGCATATTTCCCGGCAGGGGGCCTGCCCTTCCTCCAAGTCCGGGAATCCCTTCACGGCGTCTTTTTTTCTTTCTGCGGACATCCTTTCCCCTCTTTTGCGTAAGGAAGGGCCGGAGACGGTCCCGAGCATGATGGAGTACGGCACCTGTCCATCCTTTCCCCGGAAGAACGGGGAACTGGCCTTCCATGCCGGCGGCTTTTCACCGGAAAGGTTATTGTTCCCGGAGTGGAGGGGCAGGCCGTTCCCGACGTTCTTTTCACTTCCGGCAAAGGGCGGCGGGTTTTGTCCTTGTCAAAACGAATGCCGCCATTATACATGATTTATGAAGAAAAGCGTGTTGCTGGCCGGGCTGGGATTGGTTCTGCTGGCCTCCGTGGTGGTGACTCTTAAAATGGCGTGTGCCGAGGATTCCGTCAACCGTGCCGATGCCGCGCGGGAACGGGTAACGCCCGTGCTGAATTCCTTCCTGGGCCTCTGCGGGGCCAAAGTGGGGGATCCTGTATTCCTGCGTGCCGTGAAGGAAGACTCCGTGCTGGAACTGTGGGTGAAGCCGGATAAGGCGGAACGCTACGTGCTTGCCAAGCGTTACCCCATTGCCGCGTGGTCCGGAAAGCTGGGGCCCAAGGAAAAGGAGGGGGACAAGCAGACCCCGGAGGGTTTTTACGAAGTGGAGCCGTCCGGCCTGAATCCCCGCAGCAACTACCATCTGGCTTTCAACATCGGCTATCCGAATGCCTATGACCGCTCCCTGAACCGGACGGGAAGCTTCATCATGGTGCATGGCCGGGACGTTTCCATTGGCTGCCTGGCGATGACCGATCCGGGGATTGAGGAAATTTACACCATGGTGGAACAGGCCCTGATTCATGGGCAGCAGCGCGTTCCCGTGCAGATTTATCCCTTCGTGCCCACTCCGGCGCGTTTATTGAAGGAAAAGAATTCCCCCCACGCCGCTTTTTGGGCGGACATGGCACGCGCGTGGGACTGGACGGAACGGACCCACACCCCGGCCCGGGTGAATGCCGTGGATGGCAGGCTGGTGGTTGTGGAACAATAAAAATCCTCCGGCCGGGGGCCGGAGGATGGGAAAGGTGCGGAAGGAAAGGGGAACGGTTGCCCCTGTTGCCGCGCGTCCGGGAAAGACGTGCCGGAACGCTCTAGACGAGCTGGGCAATCAACTCTTCGCGGTCGCCCGGCAGGAAGTCCATCGGGGCGATTTCCGGCAGCGTGTAGCAGCCGGAGGCCAGTTTCATGCTGGCTCGGGCGCAAGCCACCATGACCTGGGCGGTCAGGGCCGGATTATTGATGCGCATTTCAAACGTGAACATCTGGTTCTGCGTGGAGCCGGAAACGCCCTTGCGTTCCATCAGCACGCCGTGGCCCATGTCCTTCAGCGCGTCGATGTCGGGCACCTGCTGCACGCGGGTGTCGTCATGGCTGAAATAGGAATCGGACTTGATGGCGAACTCCACGTCGGAGAACTTGGCTCCTTCCTTCAGCACCACGTAAACCATGCGGCGGTGCACGCCGGAACCGGTGGGGATGGTGAGGGAAAGGGCGTCCGCCACTCCTTCCTTGGAGCGGGCGACTACGCTGTGGCCCATGCTCATGCCGGGACCGAAGTTGGTGTACGTAATGCCTTTGGGAGCCATCGCCAGCATCAGGGTGCGGATGACGGAGTCCGTGCCCGGGTCCCAGCCGGCGGAGATGATGGAGACGGCGTCATGCTTGATCGCCTGTGCTCCCAGGGAGCGCCGCAGGTTCACGATGTCCCCGTGGATGTCAAAGCTGTCCACCGTGTTGATGCCGCGGGCGAGCAGGGGCAGAGCCGTTTCTTCCACGCTGCGGGTGGGGGTGCAGAGCAGGGCCGCGTCCACATGGCCCAGGTCCTCCATGCTGCTTGCGGTCTTGATGCCGTGCACGGGTTCGCTGCCGGGGCGGCGGACGATGCCCGCCAGTTCCATATCGGGCGCGGCGCGCAAGGCGTCCACGGCGTATTTCCCGATGTTGCCGTATCCTACAATGGCTACTTTGATCATCTTGGTAGTAAATAGTAATGATTCCGGGAGCGGGGACGGAATGTCCTCCGGATGTTTTCTCCCGTTGACGCATGTTTTTTAAGCGTTGCGGGTGCGCATGGCAAGAACGGAGAATGACAGGAGCGCCTGTGCGGCATCATGAAGGGTTCTTTGAACGGAGTCCGGAGAAATGGAGTCTGACCACTCGGAACTCTTCCAATAAAACGATGAAAAGCAAATTGATTATTCTGAGTATCGCCACCCTTCTTGGGTGTGTTTCCTGCCATACGATCGGCGGAGTAGGCAAGGACGTGGAAGCCGTCGGCAGCGACATTAATTCCGCCGCCCGCTCCACCAGCCGTTCCATGTAAAAAGACTGTGTGTGACCATGGACGAAAACCGCTTCATCCGGATGGATGAAGCGGTTTTCTTTGATGGGCGTGACGCCTTCTTTCCAGCCTCCGGTTTTCCGGCCCCACGGAATGTTCCCGGTCCCTGTGAAAAGGGGTTTTTTACGATGTGTGACGGGAGCAATAAAAAGGGCATGCCGTATGCCCGGCATGCCCTTTGAAAAGAAATTAACCTTCCGTTTTTAACGGCGGCGGCGCAGCATCAGGGCCGCCAGGCCCAGAAGGCTCAGGGAGACAGTGGCCGGTTCCGGCACGCCGTTGATGTAGGAGACGTAAATCTTGCCGTTCTCCGTGAACACCTGGTACTTGCCTACGTTTTCAGCGGTCAGTTCCTCGGCGGCGATGTCGTCGCTCTGCGTTCCGCCCGTGATGGTCGTGTTGCTGGTTGCGGCGCTTCCCACTCCGTTGACGAGTTCACGCGTCACGAGCTCAAATGCAGTTCCTTCCGTAATCAGGTCGCCCAGGGAGGCGGAGAAGGCGAAACGGCCCAGATCGGTCTGGTTCGTAAGATTCAGGATGCCGGTCGTGCCCAAGTCCACGAACAAATTGTTGCTGTTGGCGTTCCAGGTAAGCGCGGCAGTGAGGTTCAGCGTGCCGTATACCGTCCAGTTCATGTTCTGGTCGCAATTGGCTACGATGGAACCGCTCGTTTTGCCGACGGTCAGCGTGGAGCCTTTTCCCACGGAGACGGTCGTGCGCTGGAATTTGGTGAAATTCTGAAGGGACACATTGGCTCCGTTGGAAACATTGATGGTGGAGGTCCATCCTTCCACGGTGGTGCCGGGACCGCATACCACGGTATGGTCTCCGGAGACGTTGACCGTGCCCCAGTTGGGATTGACCAGCGGGACATCGGCGCTGGCGCCGCTTTCCGTCTGCCAGTTGGATGCCTGGCTCCAGTCGGTAGAACCGTCAATGGGAGCCCATGTATAAATAGCGGCCTGCGCCGTCATGCAGGAAAAAGCCAGCAGGGAGGAAAGCAGGATCAGAGTTTTCTTCATATGAATGCGATGTGAATTAGAGCTTGAAAGGGAAACTTCCAAGCCCGCGGGAATATGCCGGATTACAAATCCGGGGTCAAGGGCCGATTTTCATATCAAGGAACTTATGCTGCCTGACCGTTGCACCATGGGAGACCGTTTCCGTGTAGGAAGCCTTCCGGAATGAGGAAGCCGGCCCCTGGAACGCCGCAAGCCTTTGCGGCCGTTGAAATATACGTGTCCTGCCAGGACGCACTGATTTTCAGGGAAAAGGATTCGCTGCCGCTCGGGTTAAATACGGATGCCCCAAGGACTTGCGGCGCTTCATAAGGCATCGGGACCATTCCATGTTAATCTGTAACGGATTTGTAATCCGCGGGCGGCAGAGCACTCCATGGAGAACCGCCATCCATGAAACGATGGGGGAAACTTTAAATCTTTGCCTCTTTTGAATTAAAAAGAGGCTCCAGGCTGGTGGCCGGATGCTTCTTCCGCTTTACTGCATGGACTCCCTGGTGGCCTGGGAGGCGTTGTCAATTTTGCTGCCCATGGCTTCCACGTCTTTTCCGATTCCGCTGATGGTGTTGCAGGAGGCAAGGCCGAGGGCGGCGGCGAGCGTCAGAAGGGCGAGTTTGGTATTCATCGGTGGAAGAGAGGTTGAAAGCCGCATCCTACCCTGCTTCCGGTTCCTTGTCAATGAGCCGAATGCTTGCCGGAACGCCTCTTTTTCCGGGCATGGGGCTTTCCGGCGGGGAAGAAAGTGGCTGTGCCGAGCCCGGATTCGGAAGTTATGTAAAAAATCTTCGCCGGGGACCTGGCGGCGGGTTATTGATGAAGGCCGCGGGGCCTTCATTCACGGGGGAATCGCTGCGTGGACGGCTGCCGGGAGAAGGGGGTTTTTTCCCCTTGGCTAGATTTCTCCCTCCGGACCGCCTGGAGAACGGCGCAGTTTCCTTTTCAGCGCCAGCCCCGTGCGGACCAGGAAGTAAATGGCCGCGGCGGCCAGCAGAACGGCCGCGACGGGAAGAACGCAGGCCAGCACGGCGACGATAGAGGCGGAAGCCGTTTCCGCCGTGGTGACGACGGAGTTGCCCAGTCCGCCCGTAGCGGCGGAGGCCGCTCCCCGGATGGCGGCCATGCCTCCGTGGATGATGCCTGCCGCTCCGCCTCCGGCAATGGCGGCCAGCCCCCATTTAAGCATGGGGTCCATGCTGCCGATGAAGCCGGCGGCCAGGATGGTTCCCGCAACGATGGCGGCGGGAGCTCCCAGCACGTCCAGCGTGTGGTCGATGACCGGGATGTAGTACGCCGCTATTTCCAGCAGCGTGGCTACGGAGAGGGTGACCAGCGCGGCCGTGCCGCCCAGCCATGCGAATTCCGGCGTCACCGTCAGGAAGCCTCCCCGGATGGCGATGGCGGCTACCAGCAGAGGCACAAAGATGCGGAAGCCGCAGGCCGCTCCCAGCCCGATGCCGAGCAAAACGCCCATGACGGCTTCCATATTCATCTGCGGATCAGTTCAGTTTAACGGTGGTTGCAGTCGTGGCCGCCTGGGTGGCGGCTGCGGGAGCGGCTGCGGCAGGGGCCTTTTTCTCTTCCGTGGATTTTCCCAGGAAGGAGGGCAGTTCCAGCCCCACGCTCTTGCCGAGCTCGTGGAGAGGCAGGGTGTCTTTCACCAGATTCTGCACGAATCCGCCCACGGAGGAATCCCCTCCGTTGCCCATGACGACTACCTTGTCAAATTTCAGGCCCTTGATGGCGCCGGACTGGAGTTCCACGATCTTGGTGAGCTGTTCGGTAATCAGGAGGCTGGAAGCGGCGTCGGACGAGCCTGCCGCCTGTACGATCTGCTGGAAGCCGCGGGCCTTGCCTTCCAGTACGGCTTCAATGGCGGCGGCTTCACCGCGGCCCACCATTTCCATGCCTTCCCCTTCCGCCTTTTTCTTCAGAAGGGTGGCCTGGGCTTCGCCTTCCGCCAGTTGCCGGATGGCTTCCGCTTCCGCCCTGCGCTGGATGAGCAGGGCCTGCGCCTTGCCTTCCTGTTCCAGCTTGAGCACTTCCGCCGTGGCCTGGGCCTGCACTTCGCGCTGGCTCTTTTCAATGCGGGCCGTCACCAGGATGTTGGCCTCCTGCGTGGCGCGTTCGCGTTCGGCGCGCTTTATTTCCGCTTCCTTTTCCGCCTCGTAGGCTTCTTCCAGGGTCTTGGCTTCCTGCACCTTCTGGGCCACTTCCGCCAGCTTCTTGGCTTCCGCCTGCTTCACTTGCAGCTTGGCGGCGGATTCCGCAATCTTGATCTGGGCTTCGTTCTGGCCCTCAATGGCAATGGCGCGGGCGTTCGCCACCTGGACGGTCTGGTCCTTTTCCGCTTCCGCCTTGCCGATTTCCCCGCGGCGCGTTTCTTCCGCCACCTTGATGGTGGCGTCATTGATGGCGCGCGCGGCTGCTTCCTTGCCCAGGGCGCTGATGTAGCCGGAGGCGTCCTGAATGTCCGTGATATTGGCGTTAATGAGGTGGAGGCCCACCTTGTGCAGCTCCACGTCCACGCCTTCCGTAATGCCCTTGATGAGTTTTTCGCGGTCGGAGTTGATTTCCTCAATGGTCATGGAGGCGATCACCACGCGCATCTGGCCCATGATGATTTCCGCAGCCAGGTTGCGGATTTCCTCCCGGGAGCGGCCCAGCAGGCGCGCGGCGGCGTTCTGCATGATTTCCGGCAGGGTGGAGATGCCCACGATGAAGGAGGAGGGGACGTCCACGCGGATGTTCTGGGAGGAGAGGGCGCCCTGGAGGGGCACGTCAATGTTGATGGGGTTCAGGTCCAGGTAGCTGTAGGACTGGAGGACCGGAAGCACGAAGGTGGAACCGCCGTGGTAGCATTTGGCGGGCTGGCCCGTGCCCACCTTGCCGAAGACGATGAGGATTTTGTCCGGCGGGCACATGCGGTAGCGGCTGAACAGCCAGGAGGCCGTCAGGATGATGAAGAGAACCAGAATGGCGATAGGGATGATTTGGTCCATGGTATTGGATGGGGTGTATGGTTGGGTTTATTGGTTAATGAAGAGGTTTGACGGTGACGACGCCTGCCGTGACGGCGACTACTTCCACCGGGGTTCCTGCGGGCAGGGATTGCTCCCCTTCCTGAACGGCGGGGAGGTACAGAAGCTGGCTGGGATGGGCGATCGTCACCTGTCCGCCGCGTTCAAGCCTGCCGGGAATGCTGATGTAAACGGTGCCGTGCATGCCCTTGAGGGTTTCATAGTTCAGGGTGCCGTCTGATTTGAGGCTCATGATGAAGCGCATGGAGATGCCGATGATCAGGAACATCAGCACGCCGGTGAAGAAGGCCGCTGCCAGGGAGGCGGCCATTCCCCAGCCCAGGCCCTGGGCGAGCACGCCGCCCCAGCCGAAGCCCAGGAAGAAGCCGATGCCGGATTTAATGGACAGCAGGCCCACGTCCGCGCCGCCGGCGTCCGCGTCAAAGTCCAGGTCATGTTCCCCCAGCCCGAACAGGGACAGGAGAAACAGAAGCGCTCCCACGCCCGTCGCGGCCACGGCGATGATGAAGAAAATGGAGTAATCAGTCATAGGGTAGATTGATTGCCGGGAGTATCCATGTTTGGAGCCCGCTTGTCTATGGAAAAAGGAACGGCGGCCGGATATTCCGGCCTATTTCATTTCCACCACGGCTTTTTCCCCCTTCTTGAGCTCCAGTTCCCGGAGCAGGAGGAAGTCGTTGGTCAGCAGGCCGGCCTTCTCCACGGGAGTGGCGGTTTCTCCAATGGTGACGGTGGCCTTTTTGGCGGTGATCCTGTTGGGGAACCAGACGCCCAGGCGCGCCTTGGCGTCCTTGTTGGCCGTGACGGTGAAGCCCTTGGCGGCGTCCGCGGGGTCGTTCCACTCAATATGCCACGGGGACGGAGCGCGGGATTCGTCCAGGCGCGCCGTCCAGGCGGGATCCCCGTAAAAAGCCACGGTATCCCGGTCATGGATGAGGCCCATCTGGTCCTTGCCCATGCCGTAGCCGGCGGAGTTCATGCCCTTGGCAAAGTCCGGGTCGTCCTTGATGCCGTTGATGTCCGGCGCGTTAAAGTTGACGTTCATGAGCTTGGGGAAGCGGGTCATGGTTTCGTCCAGAATGAACTGGTTGTTCAGGTACCAGGCTTCCGCCAGGCTGGAGGCGTCATGGTTGCTGAACAGGAGTCCCAGCGTTCCCCAGCCGCCCTTGCCGTACCAGGAGGGGACGGTGTAGCCCACCAGCTGGTTGAAGCCGTAGTGGCTCAGGGCCGTGACGGCCATGGAGTTCTTCGTTTTTTTAGTGTCTCCTATCAGGCAGTTCCCCGCCGCCACCCAGACGGCCGGGACCGGCTTGATTTCAATCGCCGGAGCCTTGATTCTCTCAAGGAAGGAGAGCAGGTCGTCCTCCTTCCCGTTGAAGATCGCGCCGCGCAGGAAGGTGGTGAATTCCTTGAACTGCTTTTTGTCCAGCACGTGGAACCGGTTATTGCCGGAGACGATGATCCCCTTGCCGAAAGGCATTTCCAGATTGAACTGGGTGGCGTGGGAGGCCGTCACAAAGAGCTGGGGAGCGTAAAGTTCCCAGTATTCCACGAGCTTGGGCGTCACGCCCAGCGTGGTTTCATCCCCGCGGTCCTGTTCCTTCAGGCCCTTCACGTAAAAAGCGGGCGTTACCTTGCCCTTGGAATTGTGCTGTTCCAGGTACTGGAAGGGCTGCCAGTCCGTGATGCTCATGCTGTCGGTGAAACGGGAGGCGTCCACGTTGGTGGTTCCCATGGAGCGGCTGATCACGAGCGGCTGCGTTTCAGAGGCTATCCTCATGGCGTCCTGCGGGGTGTAGCCCGTGACGATGCCCCAGATGCAGTCCCCGTACGGGTCGTCGTCCAGGCGGCGGGTCAGGCGGTGCAGGTCATTGACCAGCACCCGGTCTATTTCTTCCGGTCGCGCGACCACGGCCATGAAGCGGGGAGCCATTTTCTTGAGCGTGTCCAGCTTGGCGAACATGGAGTCCTTCACGGTGACGATGGAGCCTCCGTGCTTTTCAGCCAGCTTGTCCGCCACGGCCTTCCATTCCGGCATGGCGGCGGTTTCCTCGGAGATGATGATGGCGTAGTCATTCTTGCCGGAGTCTTTTTTTATGGTTTTCACGGCAGTGGCGTGAATGCAAAAAGCCGCCGTGGAGACGGCGGCCTGGGTAGCATCGGGTTTGTCCGCCTGCTTTTCAGCAGGCGGAGCTTCCGCGGCCGGATGGTCCGGCAGGATGTTCAGGTTGAGATGTTCTCCCTTGCCGAAGATGTCTTTGGCAAGCTTGTTGACCTCTTCCACGGTGATGGCTTTCACGTCCGGAATGCTTTCCCTCTGCTGGGCCAGCCGTTCCGGTTTGGCCTGGGAATCCCTCAGCACGGAGGTCCAGTAGCCGTTGTCGCGCTGGGCGCGGTCCATGGAGTTGAGAATGGGGTTGCGGGCGCGGTCCAGTTCCTCCTGGGTGACGTTCCCCTTGCCGAGGTCGTCCGCAATCCTGGCAATCGCATTCCGCACGGCATCCTTGTTGCGCATCACGCCGGAGCTGAGGGTGATGATGTAGCCGTCGTCCGGGTAGGTTTCACTGATGTTGAGCCCGGTGGAGGGGGAGTAGGTTTCCCCCATGTCTTCGCGCAGGCCCTTGAACACGCGGTCATAGAAGACGGCCTTGAGCATGTTCAGCCTGCGGGCCAGCTTTTTGTCTTCTCCGCCGGGCGTTTTCCAGAAGAGGCAGACCAGCGTCTTGTCAATGGAGGAATCATAGGTCAGGTCCTTGGAGAAGTTGAAGTCCGCCATGGCAGGGTGGCGCAGTTTTTCATCCAGCTTCGCAGGGGCGTCCGCACGTTTGGGCACCGCGCCTACGGTGCGTTCCAGCAGGGGAATGATGTCTTCCGTCTTGAAGTCCCCCGTGACGGTCACTTCCATGTAGTTGTTCTTCAGGGGGGCGTCCACCCAGTCCTGCACGTCCTTGACCTCATAGGAAGCCAGTTGTTCCTGCGCGGGGAAGGTGAAGCGGGGATTGTTCTTGTACAGGATGGCGGGCACCTGCATCTTCATGGCTCCCTGAACCTCATGGTTCAGCTTGTTGTAAAGCATGGGGATGGCGCGGCGGAGCAGGGTGACGCCGTCCTGGCGGTAGCCGGGGTACATCAGGTAGGCCGTCTGGAGCTGGAGCTGCGTTTCCAGGTCTTCCTTGCTGGTATTTCCGGAGAGCAGGAAGGAGCGGTCCGTCATGGAGAAGCCCACGCCGACTTTCTTGCCTGCCATGATGGCGGCCAGTTCGTCGTTGGAGTGGTCCTTCAAGCCGCCGCCGTTCATCACGGCGCCCGCAAAGAGTTCCAGCCCGGAGGCTTTTTCCGGCCTGCTCAGTTCCCCGCCGTCCACGGCAAAGGTGATGTTGATGGAATCCTTGTCGAACTCCGTGGGCTTCAGGTTGACGCGCACGCCGTTGGAAAGGGTGAGCTGGGTGACTCCCAGGTCAGCGGCTTCCGCGCGGGCCGTCACCTTGCCGGGTTCCCCGAATTTGTAGGAGAAGTCCTTCCGGCTGTCCGCCTGGTAGGGCTCCACCTTGGAGGCCCGGGCGTCCTGGTACGTCTTCATGATTTCGGCGCTTCCCTGGGCGTTTTCCTTGTTGGAGGTGACGATCACGCGGGGGAAGGCTCCGGTCCAGGCTTCCTTCAGAGCGGCCTGGCATTGTTCGGGCGTCAGGTTTTCCACGACTTCCCTGGAGATGGCCCAGTCTTCCTGCGGCGTGGTGAAGACCTTGTCCTGCGCGGCGCTCTGGGCGATGGCGGAGGCCACGTCTTCCGACTTGACGGTGGGCCAGGATTTGATGGCGTTTTCCGCGGCGGCAGTGATGTTGCTGCGGGCTTCCGCCAGTTCCTCCTTGTTGAAGCCGAATTCGATGGCCCGGCGCAGCTCCTGTTCAATGGCGGTCAGGGCCGGCTTCCAGTTCTTGTAGTCCGCCTGGGTCTGGATGGCGTCCACTTGCGCCGCTTCCATCACGTCCATGCGTCCGCCTTCCGCGGAAATGAAGGGGCAGTCCGCATTCTTCGCCATCTTTTCCAGACGGCGGTTCAGCATGGCGTAAGCCACGTTGAGGGGAATGTCCTCGTTGCGGTTGGCGACCGTGTCCGGCTTCTTCACGTAGGGACGGGCGATGTTGACGCTGACTTCCGTGCTGGTGGCCTCCTTGTTGGTGATCCAGTGGGCGGTGGTTTCCGTGGCCGTCTTGAGCGCGCCCCGGTCCGTCTGGAAGGAGTAATTGTCCTTCTTCATGGAGCCGAAGTATTTTTCCACCCAGGCCTTGCCCTGTTCCGGCGTGATGTCCCCGGCGATGACGAGCTGCATCTGGCTGGGGACGTAATGGGTCTGATAGTAGTTTACAAATTTTTCCCGCGGCGCGGTACGGATTACTTCCAGCGTGCCGATGGGGTAGCGGTCGGGAATCCTGGTGCCGTCAAGCATGATGGAGAAGACCTCCTTCATGACCCGGTAGCCGGCGGAATCCCGCGCCTTGTATTCACTGGTGATGATGCCGCGTTCCGCGTCAATGGCGCTTTCCTCCAGCAGGGCGCCGTCCGCAAAATCCCTCATGATGGTGAAAGCCAGGTTCACGGTGGACTCCTTCATGCTGGGCACGTCCATCATGTACACGGTTTCGTCAAAGGCGGTGTAGGCGTTCGCGTCCCCGCCCAGGCCCAGGCCTTCCTTCTGCATGGCGGGAATCATTTCCCCGCGCTTGAAATGCGTGCTTCCGTTGAAAACCATGTGTTCCAGGAAGTGGGAGATGCCCTGGATGTCATCCGTTTCATTCAGGGAACCCGTGTTGACGCGCAGGCGGATGCTGAACCGGCCCTTGGGCTCCGCGTTCGGGCGGATGAAGTAGGTCAGCCCGTTGGGGAGCTTTCCCTTGATAAGCCGGGGATCCTGCTTGGGAATGCCTGCCGCCGGTTGGACAGCGGCGGCCTGGGTCTTGTTTTCTGCTGCGGCTTCGGCCAGCGAATGGGCCGGGAGTAGGCACGCGGCAGCCAGAATGGAGGTGATGGTAAATGCCTTCATGGAAAAATACTGCCCTCTTGTTTCACACGATTTTCCGGGCAAGTCAAGCGGCCTTCTCTGCATAAAAGCGGTGAATTTCCGGAGAACCTCCGGAAACGGAAGCCATATCAAAAGGATGAGGAAGGCATCCATTCATCCCGCGGGCGCGGCTCTGAAATTCCGCAGATGCGGTCCACGCAGCGCTCCCACGCCTCCCGGCCCTGGTAGATCTCCACCTCAATGCGCAGGAAGTAAATGGGAACCTCCGGGTCTTCCTCCGGTTTTTCCAGCCGCACGGCGTCCTTCTCCGTGGTCACGATCATGTCCATGGCCCGGTCCGCGCAGCGGTCGTAGAACTCCTGCAATTCCGCTTGTTCAAACCAGTGGTGGTCCGGGAACCTGCGGCAGATTTCCACGTGGGCGCCCAGGGAGCGCAGGGAATCTTCAAAGCTTTCCGGGCGCGCGATGCCGCTGAGGCACGCCACCCATTTCCCCTGGAGGGCCTCCAGGGGAAGCCGTTCCCCCGTGAACACGTTTTCCAGGTACCGGGGGCCGTGGTCGCTCACGATGATGTCCGCCACGGGATTGTACTTCCTGATGGCGGCGATCAGCTCATCCTGGGGCTTGCCGCCGCATTTGGTCAGAACGATGTAGCTGGCGCGCGCCAGGCTGCCCCTGGGCTCCCGCAGGGTGCCGCGCGGGAGCATGGCCCCGGTGCCGAAGGGCGCGCCGCAGTCCACCAGCACGATGTCCAGTTCATGAGCCAGTTTCAGGTATTGCATGCCGTCGTCCAGCAGCAGGGTGTCGCACCCCAGGTGTTCAATGGCGAAGATGCCGGACTTGATGCGGTTCTTGTCCACCAGAACCGCCACGCCGTCCAGGTTCTTGGCAAGCATGAAGGGCTCATCCCCGGAATGCAGGGGGCCCAGGTAGCGCGTTTCCCCGTCGCTGGCGATCTTGGGCAGGTTTTCCGGCTGGCGGCCGTCCTTGTCCTTCCACTCCTGGGGCTTGTCCAGGTCCGCGCTCTTGTAGCCGCGGGTCAGGATGGCTACCTTGCGGCCGCGCTGGGTGAGGGTGCGGGCCAGCAGTTCCACCACCGGAGTCTTTCCGGTGCCCCCCACGGTGATGTTCCCCACGCTGACCACCAGCGTTCCCAGCCTGGCCTGCTTCGCGATGCTGGAGTGGAACAGGTACAGCCGCGCCAGCACCACCAGCCTGAACAGCCAGGAGGCCCCGCGCAGGACCATGCGCATCATGGAGGCGCGGAACCCCTTGGCCCGGCCGAAGATGACTTCCGTCCCCCACTCTTCAAACTCTTCCGATCTGGATTTCATGATAAGCCCGGCGGCGCGCCTGGAAACTCCGTCAGTGGAGGATGCGGTGGCAGCTGTCGCAGTAAACGGTTTCGTGGCCGCCCAGCACCTTCATGCGGGCGTTGTCCGTAATGACCATGTGGCAGCCGCCGCAGTGGCCTTTTTCATCCATCGGCACAATGACCGGGACTCCCTTGCTTTTGGTCATCCGTTCGTATTCCCCCAGGGAATCCTCCGGAACGGCGGCGGCCAGGTCCGCGCGTTCCGCATTCAAGTGGTCCAGAAGCTCCTTGTCCGTTTCCGCCGTCCGGTCAAAGCGGGCCAGCGTTTCCTCCATCTCGCGCTGGGCGTCCCGCGCGCGCCGGATTTTCTGCTCCATATCCGTTTTCGCGGTTTCCAGGCGTTCCATCAGCTCCAGCTCGGAGGTTTCCAGGGCGTCAATGGCGGCTTCCGTCTTCTCCACCTCCTGAATGCACATCTGGTATTCCTCGTTTTTCCGGGTGTTGGACTGGAGGGTTTTCATCTTGCCGATGTAGGCGCGCTTGGTTTCAACGGCGGCTTCCACGTCCCGTATGCTCTTCTCAACGCTCGCGACTTCCTGCTTGGCGGCCAGGGCCTTCTGCTTGATGACCTCCATCTGGCGCAGGAGGCGCGTTCTCTGTTCCGGCAGGGAGGCCAGCTCCTTCCGGAGTTTGGAGATCCGCACGTCCTTTTCCTGAAGGATCAGCAACTGGTCTAAATCGGCATGATTCATCGCCTGCCACCCTAGCATGCCCCGGCGGGGTGGAAAAGATTTTTTCTCGGCTCCGGGGCGGCGGCCCTTCCGTCTTTTTACGGTGCAGGGAAGCGGCGTCCCGTGTTTCGGGGGAAAGGAGGTTTTCCTGAGAAACGGCCTCCCGTTTCCCGCTGAGTATTTCAAGCAGGGCCTTCTGCTGCGCCGGAGTGCCGCCCTGTGCGGGCGGCGGCATGGAAAGTTCCGCGTACTGCCGCGCCAGTTTGTCTTTCTTCTGCCGGTTCTGCCAGAAAAGGAAGGCGCACACGGCAAGCACGCAGGCGCAGGCGGCTGCCAGGACCGTGTATGAATGGCGGTTGGAGGGCATGACGGGAGAGACTAGCCGTGCATTGTAGAGAAAGACGCTCCCCTGTTCCAGGTAAATCAACAACGGGGAAAAGAAAGTCTGCCGTGCCGCCATGGGGGCGGAAGCCTTCCGCGGCTGTTCCGGCGGCTCTTAAAACGTCAGGATGGTTTGGAGCCGGAAGACGCTGGCGTTTCCGGTGTCGTCCCGGCCCGCGGGGTTGGAAATCCACAGCAGGGAGGGCTGGATCAGGAACCAGGGAGTCACGGAAATGTTATAGTGGCATTCCATCACCACTTCCTTTTTGCTTCTGGAACGGCCTTCCGCCATGCTCCCGTCGTCCGGGCGGGTCACGGCCAGGGCAATGCCGAACTGGTTGGCTTCCCCCTCCTCGCAGACGCCCAGGTGCTGGAGAGGCTGGCTGCAAACGAAGCCGCCGGACCATTGGACGGCGGCGCCGCAGAAGTTGTCCCGCGTGGAATCGCTCCAGCCCGCGCGGCAGAAGGCCTTCCACGGGCTGCCGCCAAGCTGCTGCTCCACGTTCAGGGCGATCCCGGCCACGGTGTGGAGGTTCTTCCTTTCCTCCCCGTCCGGCAGTTCGTTGATGCGGGCCATGAAGGGGGTGAGCTTGACGGCCCCGGAATCATGCACCCACGCCAGTTCCGCCAGGACGTTGAAATTCTTGCCGTCCGTGTGTTTCAGCGGGGAGGCGTTCTGGGGGCAGCTGGTGAAGTTGCCGCCCAGCATGGCGTACCACTGCTCATGGAACTGGTGCTGGAAGATGACGCCCAGGTTGGAATCCGCCATGGGAATCACCTGGTTGTTGACGAAGGGGGAGGCGCAGAACTGGCCGAAGGAGGAATTGGCGTAGCTGTTGGTGTCAAAATAATTCGTCTGGTTCACCACGCCCGCGATTATGGCGCTTTTTCCCCGGTTGAAGGTTTGCAGGAGCGCTATTTCCGGCAGGAAGAAGATTCTTTCCCCGAAGATGTCCGTATGCGTGTCTCCCGTCAGGCCGATGGCGTCATTCATGTTGCCGCCCCTCCACGTCTTTCCGGTCAGCGCAGTGGAGCCTGAAAGCTCCAGTTTCAGCCACGTTTCCCGGTTGCTGGGCGCCTGGATGAGGCGGTAATTGGCGTGGGCGTGCAGCAGGTACCAGAGCTGGGTGCCGGGCTTGTCCGGAGCCGGGTGGTGGATGGAGTTGTAGGAAAAGGCGTTTTCCACCAGGAATTCCAGTCCGGCGCGGTGCGCTTTGGAGTGGAGGCCGGTCAGGGCCTGCGTAAGGGAATCGTTGGGGATGGGGGCCGTCTCGTCCCCGTAATCCCCGCCCAGCAAATTGATGTCCGCCAGCAGGTGGGCCGGAGGTTCCGGCTGGTCCGGGCGGAGCATTTCGGTTCCTGCCTGTCTGCCCTGGGCGGCGAAGGCTCCCAGAAGGCCGAGGATGATGAGGGGACGGTACATGTTGTCAGGTGAATAGGTAAGCGGTGCAGGGGGCGGAGGGGCCCTATCCTAAGGGATGGGGCAGGAGGAGGAAAAGCGGCAAATCACCCCCGTTGAGTCATGACGCAGCCGGCGGGGCATTTCTGCCGCGGAAGGTCCGGTTCAGAGGGAAATGCCGGAAGCGCGCCGGAAAGACGGGGCCGGTTAAAAGCCCAGGGCTTCCTTCTGCCAGTTCAGCAGGGTGGAGACGCCTTTTTCCCTGTCTTCCGCAATGGCTTCCAGGGAGGCCCGGGTAATCAGGAAGGAGCCTTCCATGCCCAGTTCTTCAGCCTTTTCATCCCTGAGCTTGGACAGGCGCGCCAGATTGGCCTCAAACTGGTCGGAATGCTGGCGGCGCTGGATGCGCGGGCGGCAGGGATAGTCGTCTTCATCCAGCAGGTAAAATTTCTGGAGGGCGTCCATGAACCGGCTGCGCCTGTGGGAGTGGAAGCGGGGCGGAGGAGTCACGGTGCGCTGTTCCTGAAGGGCCAGACTCCACTGGATGAGGTCCGCGTTGGAGCAGACCATGAACGCGGGCTTGTCCCACGCTTTAGCCTCCGCATCGCGCCATGTCCACAGTTCCCGGAGGGCGGCCAGCCCTTTCCTGTTCAGCTTGCCGCAGCCCTGGATGCGCCAGGGGTCCTGATGGCCGGCCAGATGGCGTTCCCGGGCTCGGTCCATGGAGTGCCTGCAAATCTCTTCAAACCAGCCCATGCGTCCTTTTTCCCGGAGGGCGGCCGTCAGTTTGTCCGCCATGTCCAGCATGTAATTCACGTCGTTCAGGGCATAGGTGACCATGGTGGGGGAAAGGGGGCGCCGCGCCCAGTCCGCCTTTTGGGAGGACTTGCTCAGGGCTACGCCGTGGAAATGTTCCACCAGGGCGGCCAGCCCGAACTGGCGGAAGCCCAGCAGGCGCGCCGCCGTCTGGGTATCCCAGATCATGGCGGGCAGCGTTTCCCAGGCGTTCTGGAAGAGGCTCATGTCATAATCCGCCCCGTGCATCCAGACTTCCGTTTCCTTCAGCCAGTTGTAAAACGGCCCCATGTCTTCAATGGAGAGAGGGTCGATCAGGCAGGAGCCCGTTTCATCCGCGTACTGGATCAGGCAGATCTTTTCCTGATAGCGGTGCAGGCTGTCTGCCTCCAGGTCCAGGACTACCCGTCCCGTGGGCTGTGCGGTGGCGCGCTTGCGCCATTCCAGTAATTCCTCTTTCTCGCTAATCATCTTATTGCAACAGAGCGGGATTGAACCATGTATCAGCACGCCGGGCAACTGGAAATGCAAAAAAAGTGCTGATGGGGCAATCATGTATTGCCTATTTCCCGGAAATAGGGCACGAAGAAAGGCGCATGGAAGAGGAAGCTACAGAAACCGGACGCAACCACGGAGAACAGCCTTTGGACGAATTGATGAAGCGCTGGCATCTGACCAACCACGATCTGGTGGAGATTTCCCCGGAACAGCTTACCCACAAGCAGGTTCAAAAGGCCCGGCAGGGACGCCAGCTTACCTTGAAAATGATGCAGAAGGTGTGCCGCGCCTTGAACGTGGCCATCTGGGAGCGGCTTACCCCCATGCAGAAGGAGCAGTATTTTGAATACATGCACAAGCATGTGTTCAGCTATGCCAAGGGGTATGACCCGGCCTGGAAGGATCCGAACATGGACATGATGGCCTGATTCCGGACCTCTTTTCCGCCGCGGAGGCACGCGTTCCCTTTTCCGTTTCTTGTTTCGCGCTTCCGGGGGAAACCGGGCTGCGGCAGGGAATTTTTTTACAAGGCTGGCGGTTTTTATGAAGCGCCCTGATGCCCCGTTTTTTCCCGTTTTTACGGGAGATGGGCAGATCGTCCCGGGTATGGTATTGTGTTCCAGCGGGATGGAAAAAAACAGACATTCCATTTGACAGCCAGAAAACCAGGGTGTATACGCCGCGCTCCTTTTTATCCGTCATCATGATGAATATTGCTTTTATTACCTGTTTCGTCGGTGTTCTGGGGATGTGTGCGGGAGCGTCCCTGGCCGAGGGCAAGCCGTGGTCCGGAGAAAAAGTTCCGCTGGCGGAGGACGGCGCGGTGGTTCTGGATGACAATGAATACCTGCTGAACCTGGCGGATTATGAAAAACTGGAGCAGGGAGGCGGTTTGCTGGTGCGGTATGCAGCCGGAAAGAACGGGCTCCGGGAAGACTCCGGCGCGTTCTATTTTGAAAACAGCCATGGAAAAATGGTGAGCGCCGCCGTGGAGCCGGTATCCGGAAATGCCGGAAAAACGGAACCGGAGCGTCTGGCCCTGGTCAGTCCCGCTTTCCCGCTGAATCCGGAAGGTAAGTGGAGCCTCAAGCGGAAGAGCAGGCCAGCCGAACTTTACCGGAAGAAGGTGGCCGTCTCCCACATGGACCAGGAATACACGTTCCAGAGCCACGAAGATGCGCAGGTGAAACTGGTGCACGGCGTGCTGGCAAATGCCCTGGTATCGGGAAATAACCGCTCCAAGAGTTATAACTCTTTCAAGGTAAGCCGTCCTACCCCCCCCCCCCCCCCCCCCCCCCCCCCCCCCCCCCCCTTCTTTCTGACTCGCTGAAGGAAAATTCCGGTTCTTCAGACGGGGAGGAAGAGGCAAGGGAGGAGGACGGACAGGCGGAAAGCCATGGGGACCGGGAGAAGCCGGAATCCGGGCTGCATCTTGCGGAGAACGCCGTTGCGGTTTCCGGCCCCGGCAGCCTTGCCGCGGTCCCGCGCGCGGGGCAGGACATCACCGTGACCGGAGGTGGAAGCGTTGCACTGGAGGAAGGATTTGACGGAACGGTGCGGATGGAAGGTTCCGGAGATATTTTCCTGGACAGCGTCAATGTCAGTGACGGCGGCAACAAGGAAAAGCATTACGGCCTGAATATCCGGATGGACGGCGGCCCCGGCTCCAAGGTGTATCTGGGCTTCACGAGCTCTACGGCGCGCACGGCTTTTTTAGAGGGTACCGTTTCCGGTACGGGGACGCTGGTGTTTGAGAACACCAGCCGCAGCCGGGTAAGCATTTTTGACCTGACGGGCGCGGACATGAGCGGTTTCAGCGGCGTGGTCCAGGCGGCGGCGCCGCGTTCCAGCCTCTCCTCCGAGGGGTATAATACGCCCGTCCAGCTTCAGGCGGCGGGGAATATGAACGCCACGGTCATGGACCTGTCCGTGATCCGCCAGGGCGGCAAGGACCCCGCCGGGCTGGGAGGCTGGCTGACGGACAGTGCAGGGACCCCCTCCATGGTGATCCTGAAGCTGGAGGGTGATTTGACCATCTCCGGCCTGGAAGGGGCCACGGCCGGTTCCTCCTCTCGCGTGACGGTGGGCAATGGGACTGCCGCTACCCTGACCATTGACGGTGCGGAGAACCATGAATTCAAGGGAATGATCGGCGCCGCGGGCGCGGACGGCGGCTACTACGTGGGGACGGAGAAGAATGAGAGCTACAAGAATACCCAGCTTGTGGAGGCGGACGGCACCGGAGTCATCAATCTGGTCAAGAAGGGAAGCGGGGAGCAAACCGTTTATTCTGGCCGGCTGGGCAGTCTGGACATTCAGGGCGGCGTTTTCCGCCTGGGGGCGGATGGGGCCCTGACCGTAGGGAATTCCTTTTCCACTTCCTCCGGCGGCTTGCTGGACATTGCGGCAGGGGCCGCCCTCGCGCTGGATTACCATGAAGCGGCTTCCCGGCTGGGGGGAATGAATTGGCGGTCCGCCGGAACGCTTGTCTTCAACAAGGGGCTGGTTCTGGATGTGGACGGAACGTTTCAACTGGATTCTTCCGTGCAATTTGCGGAGGGCAGCCTGCTGACGGTAATCATGCCCGCATCCGGCATTCAATCCGGAGAATCCCGCAAGCTGGTTTCCGTGACGGAGGGGAATACCCTCTTCTTTGCGGACGCCGTGCAGCGGGAAAAGGTCAGGTACGCCACGGGCAGGGATGCCGACGGCAGCTGGATTTACCGGGAGCTGGACGTTTACAGCGGACTGACCCTGAATGTGCAGGGGGGAGGCCAATGGCAGATGCTCGTAACCGGGCTGGATTCCACTTCCCTGGAAGGCACCTATTTTGACGCGGACAAGTTCAATTATTACGTCTGGCAGGGGAACGGTTCCAAGGTCCCGAACGGCAGCGTATGGTCAGACGGCGCGGCAGGCGCCAGCCCGTGGGAAGGCGGCCTGACGTTCCGCAACGGAGAGCGTGAAGTCTTCTTCGGCATGCAGGATTTATCCGGCCACGCCGTGGACGGCTTTGACGTCATCCTTGACGGAACGGTGCGCGTCTCCAGCCTGACGGTCTCCGTGGACAAGGAGGCGAACGGCGGCATGGGCTATGTCTTCCACGCCGCGGACGGCGGCGCAGGCAGCATTGCGGACGCCGGACCGGACCGCGCGGGCGAGCTGGTCAAGGAGGGCGCGGGCATGCTTACCCTGGCTACCGGCAATACTTTTTCCGGCGGAACGGAAATCCGGGAGGGCAGTATTCTGGCCGCCCGTGAAGGAGCCCTGGGCGCCGGGGACATCCGCATGGCGGACGGAACGGAACTGTATGTCAACTACCCCTTTGCCACGGAGCTGGATTCCTCTTACCGCAACCCCTCCATTGCCAACAACATCCGGATCGGGACGTCCTCCAAGGACACGGCGAAGGTGGTCATCGGCTACTCCCCTCTTTCCCTGGCGGAGAAGGAAGACCTGCCCGGCGCAGGTTCCTCCGGCTACCAGTGGGATTACCTGACTTCCCGCCACTGGCGCACGCTGTCCCTGACCGGCAGGCTGGACGGCTATGGGGAACTGACGCTGATGGGCTATACCTCCACGACGGCGGGCGGCCAGGACAAGTGGGTAAGCATGTTCCACATCTGCGATGAAAGCCTGGCCCCGGGGGAGAAGTCCAATTTCACCGGCACGGTCAAGCTGGACAACTACATTCTGTATTCCGAGGCGGACTCCCCCGCCAATGCGGATGCCAACAACGACATCCTGGCCATCCGGAAGCCCGGCGCCGTACAGCTCATCGTGGAAGACGATGCGCTGCGGAACGCCAAGGTGGACCTGACGCGCGCCCATACCGTGAACGCGGCGGACAACGGCACCGCTTTTGAAGGAAAGGAACGCATGGACCTTTACCACATCCTCCTGGTGCAGAAGGATGCTGTTCTGGCGGGGCTGCAAGGGGATTTGATCGGGAAAACGCAGGACAGCGAGTATTACGGCAAGACTTGCACCGTGGGGAGCGAAGTGGATACGCTGCGCGTGCTGACCAACTCCAACAGTACGCTGACGCTGGATGTGGATGGTACGGAAAAGCTGTATTTTGCCGGTGTCTTCGGGACGGCATCCACGTATGGTTCCGCTACCTCCGGCAAGGTGACGGCCGCAAGCAGGGAAACCCTTTCCCTGACCAAGACGGGCACGGGAGCACAGTACATCCATACGGCCGCGGTCAACCGCCTGGTGCTCCGGGAGGGGACGCTGGGCTTCAACAGCCTCAACGTGAAAACGAGCGCCGTCCTGTACGGAGGAACCAACTTGAATCTGGGAGTGACGCGGGGCATCGCCTCCGACGGCACGGCGCAGGAGTGGGGCGCAGCGGGGGGAGGCATGACCATCAATCCCGGTTATGCGCTCCACATCGTGACGGACAGGACCGTAAACGCCGGTACGGGGGCAGGGGCCGTTGCGGTTCCTGAAACGGCGGTGGTGAACGGTTCCGTGACGGTATCTGATTCCTCCTTCCTGTATTTTGACTGCTCCATCCTGCCCTCCGAGCTGCAGGAGCATCCCCTGCTGGCCGTCAAGGGGCTGGAGGACATCGCTGATTCCGGCAGGTTGAACCTGAACGGCGATATTCTGGTGCGTTTCGGGGGATACGATTTTGGAGAAGCGGACACGGTTGACAAAAAATACTACCTGGCGACGACGGAAAGCGGCATTTACGTGGACGGGGCGCTGGGCGGCTTTCAAACCCGCACGATTTCCATCGGGAACGGGTGGTTCGGCATCATCAAGGTTTCCGGGGACAACATGAACCTGGTCATGACGGTGACCAATACGCCCATCCGCACCTGGTACAACGGGGAAAACCGGAGCGAGGGGGAATACGTGGCCGCCACGGACAACGTCTGGTTTGCCAATGAATTGCCCGAAGGGGAGGGGACCGACCGCAACCACTGGCTGGAGGGCCTGGACAAAAATCTGGGCCTTAACGGCTTTTACCGGGATACCTACCATGTGGCCTTCGGCGCGGAAGGAGCCGGGAAAACAGGAATGGTGGAAAGGGAGGAAGGAAAGGATTACAACGTGGTGCTCATCAGGGGGGAAGTGCGCCCCGCCTCCATCCGCGTGAAGGATGACGTCAACTACATCTTCCGCGCCCATGCGGACGGGGGCCTGATTGCGGACGGGGAGCTTCCGGATGACTATGAAACCAGCAACTGGAAAACTATTCTGACCAAGGACGGAGCCGGAACCCTGGTGATGGAGACGGCCAACACGTATTCCGGCGGAACGGAAATCAACGGCGGCAGGGTAGTCATGAGGGATGCCGGAGCCCTGGGGACCGGGGAAATCCGGATGTTTGACGGCACCTCCCTGGCGCTGGACTACCAGAGCGGGGGCTTTATCCAGAAGGTGGCTCTGCTGAATAACCTGCTGACGGTGGCGGAGGATTCCGTGGTGACGGTGTCCCATACGGACAGGGTGATCGGTGGCGTCATTTCCACGGTCCGGGGGGATTCCACCGCCAACCTTGTCCTGCAGCATGCCAACGGCAGCGGCCAGACCGTTTTCCAGCTGGATGACGGCTCCAAATTCCATGGAAAGATCAGCATGAGCGGGACGCAGGACGGCCAGGGAACGGTGCAGGCCTGTCTGGACCGGAACACGTGGGAAGAAGCCGGTTTTGATTTAAGCCTGAATGGTGTGCAGAGCACGATACTGCATCTTGATTCCGTGGAGGACGTCCATCACATCACCCTGGCCGGCATCATGGGGCAGGATGAGGCTTCCTTCGTGACCACGGAAGCCAGCGCGGGGCGCGATTCCTCCACCACCCTTTTCCTGGCGGTGGGGACGCAGGACCGGATTTATTGCGGCAATGTGGGCTTTGGGCAGTACATCGACATGTATGATACGGGCCTGCGCCATGATTCCGGCTACATCAGCCTGGTGAAGACGGGCATCTTTTCCCAGACGGTGGGGAATGCGCGCCTGGCTTCCCTGCAAATTGACGCGGGTTCCCTCAAGGTGGTAAACACTCTTCTGCTGGCCGGGGAATTGAGCGTGGCGCAGGATGGCAATCTGGTGGTGGGCCATGACGAATGGCAGGGGCTGTACGATTATGACGTGCAGGTCAACGACGGCGGCGTTCTGCGCCTGGGCTCCGGCTTTGGTTCCCTGACCGGGACTCCCTACACGGAAGACGGAGTTCAGAAAACCGGCAATATGATTCTTCTGAACGGCGGAGGCGTGCTGGGCATGCTGGACGCGGACTGGAGCAATGAGAATGAAATGGTGGTGAACGCCGGAGGGAAGGCCTTTGTGCTGGATACGACGGGTTACGATCCGGACTCCATGACGGCCTCCGGAAACAGCCATGTCATGACGCTCAACGGAACCGTCAAGCTCGGCGGCGCCTCCGGAACCATCATCGTCAAGAACGGCAATGCAGGCAAAAACGGCCGCGTGGTGCTGGGCGCGGCCAACACCTGGGACGGGGTCTACCAGGTAACGGACCATGCCGCGCTGGAGCTGGCGCATGCGGGCGCGCTCAATACGAAAGCCGGAGTCGAACTCCAGGGAGCGGGCTTTTCTAGGTTCTTCCGCCGGAGTGGGAATCGTGCAGGGAGCAGGCTCCGCGGCCCGCGCCCTGTTCAACGGCGTCAACGTGAACGTCAGGACGGGAGCGGCGCTGGCCCATACGGAATTCTCCGGCTCCGTGCTGGAGGTGGCCGCAGGGCAGGAGGCCCGCGTGACGGACATGCTCATTCATGCGGCGGATTCCGGCATCAGGCTGGGCGCGTTTTCCTCCCTGGCCGTCACTGGCGTTTCCACAACGGATTCCGTGCCGAACCTGAACATCAGCTATGCGGACGGCAACTTTTCCATGACAGCTCCCGATGCGTGGACGACCAATGCGCTGATTACCGGGGCCGGGCAGGCCTCCGTGGACTTCTCCGGCGGCGTGAACCTGCTGCTGACGGAGTGCTCCGGCAGCCTGATTGAAAAACTGGTGGAAGCCCGTGTGAGCACCATCAACTTCTTGCTGTATGACGGCTCCCTCACCAATGCCTTCAGCGGGGATTACTCCCTGGCCACCGTCCTTTATGACGCCGCCCTGAAAAACGCCGGCTTCATCCTGGCAAACGGGGACTCCTGGATGCGCGACGGCGTGGTGACGCTGGTGCGCACGGTTCCCGAACCCGGTACGGCCTCCGTGGCCTTGCTGGGCCTGGGCGCGCTGCTGCTGCGCCGCCGCAGGAGCTGAACTCCTGAAAAACATTCCGGCGCCGCGCGCATGAATCATGCAGACGGCGCCGGAAAAGGCAAAGCGGAGAACCGGAACAAGGCCCGGTCCGGGAAATGGAAATACTTTATTGGGCGGACTTCGCCTGCTGCCAGCGTTCCTCCATGGCGTCCAGCGAGGCTTCTTCCAGGGAAAGGCCGTCTTTGGCAAGCAGGCGTTCCATTTCATTGAAACGCCGCTCAAACTTCCTGTTCGCCCCGGCCATGGCCGTTTCCGGGTCTATTCCCTTCTTCCGGCACAGGTTGACTACGGAAAACAGGAGGTCCCCCAGTTCTTCCGTGACGTGCGGATCTTCCTCCGGCACGGGAAGGATTTCCTCGCATTCCGCGGTTTCCTCCTTCACTTTATCCAGGGCGCCCTGGGCGTCCGGCCAGTCAAACCCCGCTTTGGCGGCTTTTTTCTGGAGCTTCCATGCGCGGAGCATGGGCGGCAGCCCCTTGCCCGTTCCGTGAAGGTACGGGGTGGCCTCCGCGCCTTTTTCCTGGCGTTTGATCTTGTCCCACTGGGTCAGCACGGCATCCGTCGTGTCTGCCGTGGACTGGGCAAACACGTGGGGATGGCGGCGGACGAGCTTTTCACTCACTTCCGCGGCCACATCGTTGAAATTGAAACGCCCGGCTTCCCGGGCGATCTCCGCATGAAAAACCACTTGAAGCAGAACGTCGCCCAGCTCCTCCCGCATCTGCTCCCAGTCGTCCCTCTGGATGGTGTCCACCACCTCGTAGGCTTCCTCAATCATGTTGGAAATCAGGGAGTGGTGGGTCTGTTCCGCGTCCCAGGGGCAGCCCTGGGGAGCGCGCAGGCGTTTCATGATGGCGATGAGGCGCTGCATTTGAAGGGCAGGCTCGCGGCATTCGATCATTTCAGTGTCGTTCATGACGGAGCCATACTAATCGCGCAAGGGCGGATGACTAGCAAAAATTCCTCTTTACCCGGAACGGTTCTTCCCTACACTCGCCCCCATGGAAGTTCACACGTGGAAAGAACGCACGGAAGAGGGCACCCTGGTATACAGGGCATGCCACCACGCCAGCAAATGGAAGCTGGAATGCGCCCCCAAGGTGGGCCGTGCGGAACGTGACGATGTGGAGTGGGAACACGTGGAATTCACGCGGGCGCACTGGGTGACCCTGCGCGACGTGCTCTGGCGCAAGTACCAGCGCAAACGCTGCCCGTGGCGTTTTATTGAAGCCATAGACAAGCTTCTGGAAGACATGCCGGAAGAGGAGGAAACCGGTTCTCCCGATGGGGAGGACGGGCGGTAGGAACTCCCTTCAACTTCTGCCGTGCCGGGGATGCTGGGAGCGGTTTTCAGGGAATGGCTCTCCTGGGTGTACCCTTTCGTCTGCGAGTTGTGCGGACGGGGCGGACTGGACGGCTGTCATGTTTGTCCGGAATGCCGGGAGCGTTTCGTGCCCATTGAACCTCCCTGCTGCGCCGTCTGCGGAGAACCTGCGGAAGGTTCCTTCATCCCGTCCGGGTTATGCGCCCGCTGTGCGGAAACGGCTCCGTCCTTTGAGGAAGCCCGCGCCGCATACGTGAACGAAGGGGCATTGAGGGAGCTTCTGCTGGCCTTCAAATATGCGGGGGCCGTGCATCTGGCCGGAACCTTCGCCGGGATGATGGCGGAGGCCGTGCGCGGAAATCCCCACTGGTTCGGAGGAAAAAAGCGCCTGCTCGTTCCCGTGCCCATGCACCGCCGCAAGCTGGTGCGGAGGGGGTACAACCAGGCGCAGGAACTGGCGGTGCTGCTGGGGAGGGAACTGGGCTGGCCCTGTGCCGGGGTGCTGAAACGCCTGCCTGACCGGCTGCCCCAGGCCAGCCTGGCGCGGGAGCAGCGGCTCAGGCACGCCCGCAGGATTTATGCCGCGGATGAAAAAAGAATCAAACGTCATCCCGTCGCGGGAAGGGACGTGCTGCTGGTGGATGACGTTTTTACGACCGGGGCAACGGCGGACGCCTGCGCGCATCTGCTGCTCCGGGCCGGGGCGGCCTCCGTTTGCGTGCTGACGCTGGCGCGGACGCACCATGCATGGCATGGCTGAACCGGAATTTCCTTTCAGCTTCACCGTTTCCTTCCTACAATGGCAGTCATGAATCCGGAGCTCATGTTTCATACGGAAGACGAAGTCATGTTTTATGATACGGACTGCGGCGGAGTGGTTCATAACCTGGCCTACCTGCGCATGATTGAAGCCTGCCGCACCAGGCTGGGAGCCAAATTGGGCATGGATTACAAAACCATGAGCGATTTGCAGCAGTTCGCCGTGGTGGTCCGCCATGAAATCGACTACGTACGCCCCGCCGTGCTGGGGGACACCATTCTGACGACGGGATGGCTGCAATCCGTGGAACGGGCCCGGTTCTGGTGCGATTTTGAAATGCGCCGCGCCTCCAACAACGATCTTCTGGTGAGGGCCCATCAACAGCTGGCCCTGGTCCGGATGCCCCAGGGGCGCCCCGCGCGCATTCCAGCTGAATGGCGTGCGCGGTGGCAGGAATACATGGAATCCTGATCTTTTTTTGTCCGTCTTCCATTTTGCGCTTGCCATGAAAGGGGGCGTGGTGTTTACTGCCTCCGCCCTTCCAGCAAGGGTAAGTGCTTGGGTAGCTCAGTTGGTAGAGCAGTAGACTTTTAATCTATTGGTCCCGGGTTCGAGTCCCGGTCCAAGTACCACCAACTTTCTTTTTTAGAGCCTGCGTTTATTTGGCGCAGGCTCTTTTTTGTTTGTATTCCAAAGGGTTTGGATGATTTAAAATTGGGGATGAAAGGATATGACTAGATATGATTGCTTGCTTTTTAATGTCATTTGTGATGGCATTTAGATATGGCCTTTCTGAGGAAAAGAGAAAAATCGCCGTTCTGGTATGCTTGTTTTAATGTTCAGACTCCATCCGGGGGCTGGAAGCAGATTTCCAAGTGTACGAAGATTAGGGTAGATCCTCCATCTGGATTGAATGATCGGGAGGAAGAAAGGTTGCTTGCTGCTGGAGTAGAGTTGGCAAGAGTGACAGCATTGAAGGAGGCGGGTATGACTGCGGGTGATGCCCGGAAGCTGGCGCAGAAGGTTGCTGATGCGTGGGAGTCTGCCGTGAAGAAAGGTTGGACTGTCTCTCATATCCGGAGGGTGATGAGAGATTTGACGTTTGAAGTGGCAGGGGATGATGTGGCTGTACCTACTGTGCGTACATGGTGCGAGGAGTTTGTATCTGGTTTGCCAAGAAAGGGAAAAGCTCCTTCCACAGTTCGTAATTATCGCAATGCCCTGGATAGATTTTTATGTTTTTTAGGGGAACGGGCAGAGTTGGCTTTGGATCAGTTGACTCCGAAGATAATGAATGATTTTGCGTTGTGGCTGGCGGAGAGATTTTCAGTGCCTACCGTCCGCAAGGAGTTTGTGTCCGTTAGTGCCTGCTTAATGACTGCGGTTCGATTGGGGGTGTTGGATAGGAGTCCATCTGTAGGGGTGGAGTTGCCCAAAGAAAGAGTTAGGGAAAATGCTGAGCCTTCACGTCGCGGGTTTACTCTGAATGAGCTAAAGGCTGTGCTGGAGAGATGTGATGAGGAGTGGAGGAGCATGGTGCTGTGTTCCCTTTATTTGGGGGGACAACGACTGGGGGATGTGGCTATGTTGCGCTGGTCTGCCGTGGATTGGGGGCGTGGCGTGGTGTCTTTTCAGACGATTAAGACGGGTAGGGCTATGACGGTGCCCATGATTCCCGCTTTGCGGGCGCATTTGGAAGGATGGAGGAAGAGGTGTGCGGATAGGGAGTTTGTCCATCCGGCATGTGCACGAGAGTACGAACGGCGGGGCAGCAACAAGTTGTCTAATGTTTTTTCCGGGGTGCTGTTTGATGCTGGTTTGATTGATCGTGATCCAAGGCTGGCCGGGAAGAGGTACAAGAAGCAGGGACAGGCGCGGGAGGATAAGCGCAGGCACAAGAACGCCCTTTCTTTTCATTCATTGCGCTATACGGTAACTACAATGCTACATGATGCAGGAGTGGTTCCGGCGATGGTGCAGGAGATTGTGGGGCATTCATCCGCTGTTGTGCATGCCGGATATATCAAGTTCGGTGCTGAGGCAACGGAGAAGGCGTTGGAGAAGTTACCGGAGTTGTGAAGTTTTTTCTTTATTTGATTTAAGTTATAATTATTGTGACGGTATGTGTGCAATGCGATTGGTAAGTGGGAAGGAGAATCCTGTGAGTGCGCTTTTGGCTTCTGAAAGTAGGGAACGTGCGAAGAGGTTTGTAGATATACGGGTATTGTCTACAGATGGAGCAGAGGATGAAATAGATGTTTTGAGAAAATTGGCTAAAGATTATTATGAGGTCTGTGATGAAAATGTAAAGCTTAAGAAGAAGTTGTATGATGTTGATGATGAGTTGAAGAAATTAAATTCTATAAGAGAAGAAGAGATTAAATGGTTAGAAATTTTAAAGGAAAAAGTATATTCTTGTTCGTTGAATTCTGATTGTTTTATTCAAGGAACGATTTTCTTTTTTGCTGTAATTTTAAGTGTTATAGGATTTATATATGATGGTTCATTTATTGGAGGTTTCGTGTTGTTTTTAATTGGGAGTCTGTTATCCATTCAGAAAGGTTGGGGTAGAAATGACCATTATAATTCTATGATGTACATTTGTTCAAAATTTTTATTTGATAATAAGGTTGTAGACAATAATGGTGGTGATTGCCCTTTAACAATGAAAGAACGTCTCGGTGTGGTAATGGTTGTTGCGTTGTTGACAATTTTTTTGAGTTTCATTACTGTGGATTGGTCAGCTATTTTTTAATGGGAGGAGTTTGAGGCATGCGTTTTGTTTCGCCAAAGTGGCATCATTGTTTTTTTTGCATTTGGTAGAAAAGTGAAAATTCTAACAAATATTTCTTGAAGAGAAGGGCTGATTGTGGCAAGGAGTGGGTTAGATTATTGGATACAATTTTTCCCAAATATCTAAATCAAATTCACAATTAGAAAAGTAATAACAGATGATGTTACGCAGAGCCTGATTTTCTCTTTGCGCTCGGATTAGTTCTGATGCGCAGTAATCCGAGAGTTTCTTCGGTTGTGCGTTCCCGTGAGGCGGGATCGGCTGATTCCGCATGGGAGGGGAGGCTTGGATTAGCTATCTCCTGTTTTTTCGTGGCTTGTTGTTTAGCAAGCCGGGCCGCAAGACGTTCTCCGATGTCTTCCTGTTCGCTGCACCACTCAACTGCAAGTGTGCAATAAGCCGATAGCTCCATGCAGAGTCGCAGCGCTTCTCGTTCTACTCGTCTTTGGGTTTCGTAGTCCAAGCGGAGTTCCATTTTCCCGCGATTGTCCAGATTCGGAAGCGTACAAGGAGATAATGAAGGTATGATATTCATTAGGGCTAATTTTGTTTGAGAAGATATCTTGTTTTTACTCATTTGTGCCCTGAAAGACTGAGGTTTGAGTCCAATTTTGGCGGCTAACTCTGCCTGAGTTTGCCCGTTTTCTCTTAGCCAGGATTTTACGGTTTTTCTTATTTGGTCATCCGTCATGTTTTGCATGGATGTCTTGTAGACTAAAAATCAACACTCAACAAGATAAAACTCTTGGTATGTAGTTTTTTCATCAACATTATTGGTTGACATGTTGATGAAAAAACTACATAAGAAATGTATGAAAAAGATAGCGCGACCGGAAATAGATTGGTTGAGCCTGAGCCCGCGAACAATGGCGCGGGTGATGGAGTTGAGTGAGCAACTGGGAATTACTCCTAAAAAGGCTTTTGAGTTAATGGTAGCCGAGGCTGCTGAGGCCGGGGCTGATGTGGGGAAGACGAGGGTGGGAAGTAAAGAGAAAGCAAAGACTGTAGCGTGATGGACTTGATAGACGAAATTGACGGATTGGATGAGTTGGATCAGGCGATGCTGGAGGAGTTGATGTTGCTGGGATGGAATTACGCGCACAGTCCTCTTTATTAAATTTTTATCTCCCGGCTCCAAGGTGGAGGCCAAGAACAACAAACAACTGAATAATATGGATGTAGTTGAGCATACTGGCTGGCATGGGGTTACGCCCTATCCGGGAGGCCATTTTCCGGTGCATAAAAAGAGAGTAGCCTGCCTGCGGAGGGATGAGAGGGACTGGTGCCCCCTGATGCCTTCCGCAGGCATGGTGCGTCCGGTGAGGATGGGAGATTTGCCGTGGGGCGGCAGGCCCGGTATGCGGGTGTATGGAGTACTTGGACGATCCGGACGGGGAAGGGCGTTGTTGTGGAGTATGGGGCTGTTGGTGTTAGCTGTTTTGCTGGGAGGTGCTTATGTCTGCGGATGATGATTTTAACAAGATATTGTTTGCGGATTCCGTCTTGGATTTGCTGGCCGCGAAAGTGGTGGAGCGTTTGGCTGCCACGGGTGGTGGGCAGGTGAAGGTGGAAAGCGGTCAGGATTGGGTGAGTGCGAAGGTGGCTCGTGCAGTGCTGGGGCGGAGTGATTCATGGCTGCGCCGGACAGCGCAACAGCATCCGGAGGTGAAAAGGAGCCTGAAGCAAGCGCATCAGAAGGTGGGCCGTCCGCTGTACAGCTTGCGAAGGATTTACCAGATTTTAGAAGAATCTGAAACAACCAATAACCAAGACCATGAATAACAGTATCAAAGAACGTCCTATCCTGTTCAGCGCAGATATGGTTCGCGCTCTCATTCAGGATTATCACAATCCAGGCATGTGTAAAAACCAGACTCGCCGCACCCGCGGATTGGAACGTTTTAATACCCTTCCTGAGTTTCTGAAGGAAAGAGGCTGGGAGATTTATGACTTCGTGGAAGAAGAACCCGGCTTATGGCTGGCTATCTCCAATGACGAAAGCGGGGAGTTTCCGGATATTTTTAATCCGTGGATAAAGTGCCCTTATGGGAAAGTAGGTGATCGTCTGTGGGTACGGGAATCTTGGAAAGTGGGAGCATGGCGAACGGATACGCCCTCTCTTGCTGTAGATTATCTGGCAGACGGGTACGTACGCAAGGAATGGATACCTGTTGACGGAGAGGTACACACAAAACTTGTCAATCAGTCAATTCTTGATGCCGAAAGAAGCGGTCTTATTCCGCTTGTCGGATTCCGTTACCAATGGGAACCGGGAAAAGCCCCAACACGTACGCGCCCTTCAATGTTCATGTCGCGCTGGGCATCCAGAATTTTATTGGAAATTACGGAAGTTAAAATTGAACGGCTCAAAGAAATTACATGGAGAGGCGCACAGTTGGAAGGCATCGAATGCGTTTGGCATGATGATTATACCTCAGATTGTCTTTGGAAAGACTACACGGGAAAATCCACAGGATTAATTTATGCAAGAGAATCCTTTTTTTCCCTTTGGAAAAAAATAAAAGGTACTGACTCCATTGATCTTAATCAGTGGGTATGGGTCATTAAATTCAAGGTTTTAACCATTAACGGAAAAATTAAATGAAAGTAACGCCTGAACGAATAGCCAAAAAGAAAAAAACCGCCGTCAAAAAGAAGAACCTGACTGTTATGGATAAAGTTTCTTTGAGAAATCCCATTCTCCGCAAGCGGAGAATTCAGGCATCGATATGGGCACGCTTGGAGGAAATTGAAAAGAGGGTGCCGAAGTCTCTAGCAGAAGCCGTGGAAATATCCCGGCAATCCCGGAGGTGGCGGAAGCGGCTGGCTCCGTTTACCAAACTGAAGGCAGTAGCATATCCGACTCACGCCCTGCTTGTGGATTGCTGGGGAAAAGAACTCCTGCTGGGAGCAGGGACGCGGAAAAAAATGGAAGCCCTTATAGACGGCTCCGAATCAATCCGGAATGCTGGCTATAAACTGGTTTGCCTGAGTGAACTGACAAAGGGAAAACAGCAGGTGAACAAGATGAAATTTATTCAGGGGAAGGAGGAACAGAACAATGACTGAGCGGGAAAAAGCTTTCGAGAAAGCAAGAAAGATTTACGAACTTTTCCGACATGGCGTAGATGGAGAAAAGGAATCTGCACGGATAGCCTTTGAACGCATCTGCAAGCAATATGACTTTGCGGAAGATGACTTCGATGATGAAGTTATAGGCGAATTTATAGTGCGCTACAAGAACCAGATGGAAATGGAGCTAATTATTCAAATTGCGTCCATGTGTCAGGGGAAACACGGAAGCTACAGCTACCGTCCGTACTCCAAGGAAGTAATAATGAAGCTGTCCCGGAAAGATTATATCAATGCGATGATTCATGTGGATATGCTACTTCCTCATTTTCGGAGTGAGTTTGAACGCGGCATGAAACGGTACAGGGAGAGAATCATGTTCTGGAGTAGTAATGAGGTCATAGATATTCATGCGGCTGAACATTGTAAATTGAGACTCCGGGAAGTACGGGACAGAGTAACAAATGGAGAATTACCGGAATGAAAAAGATGGAAAACATATATAACTTTGTGGAGAAAGCAATATCCACATGGGATGAAGAAAAAAAAGAAAATATACTCATACATCTGGTCTGCTTGTGGGCGGTTGCAGACATAGCCGAAAATCAAGGAGGCAGACGTCATCCTCTAGTTGGGAGTATCAGGGACATGTTTCGTTCGTATGGCCTGAAAACAGCCGCGGAAATTGCAGAACTGGAAAAGAGAAAGGAAGCTAGCAATGAAACTGACGCCTGAACAGAAAGCCTACGAAGAATATGGCTTTGAAAAAGGTTGCTTACAAAAGGCTATTAAAATCATTCGGCGGCAGGTATGGCAGTTACGCAGGGTGCGTTATGGGGAATTAAATCTCTCTACCAGAAGGGAGATTTGGCAGGAATACCGCCTAAAATTTATTGTTGGGCGCATCCGCGTGAAGCGGGCCGTGTGCAAGAGGTGGATGCCGAAGGATAAAAGGCACTGCACGAACTGCAAATACACAGATTGCCTTGAATGGAATGAGCCATGCTGCGCCTGCTCTCGTTGTAATAGTTATAAAAACGTGGATCAGTGGGAGCCGCAGAACTGAAAAAAGAAAGGAGGAGAAATGAAAGACTGGATGGGTAACAACCGGAGTCTTGGAGCCATGCTGGGCGCATCCAACCATATCTCAGAAGAGCGGCAGAAAGAAGACTACTACGCCACACACCCGGACATGGTGCGGGATTTGCTCAACGCAGGGGTGCCCCTGCGGAAACGTGTATGGGAACCGGCTTGTGGGGAAGGGCATATCGTCAATGTCCTACGGGAGCGGGGGCATGAAGTCTGTGCAACCGACATTGTTGATCGGGGATGCCCTGATTCCTGCGTTCAAGATTTCTTGTGGGAGTTCGATGGAGCACCTATGGGAGACGTGGATATTATGACTAATCCTCCATACGCCACCGCTCTTGAATTTGTCGAGCGTGCGCTTGCCTATGTCCAGCCCGGTGCCAATGTCTGGATGCTGCTCCGCCTTCAGTTTTTGGAGGGTAAAGCACGGCGCCGCTTGTACGACGTAGCACCGCCCGCGGGCGTATGGGTCTTCAGCGAACGCCGAGATTGTGGCAAGAACGGTGACTTTTCCAAGTCCAGAGGCGGCATTGCATACGCTTGGTTTCATTGGGTTAAGGGACGCAATAAACATACAACTGTAAAATGGTTGTGATTTACAACTTCTAATGATTCTTTTTTGACGATGCCGCGCAGGGAAATCAGAGACTGGTGTCAGGAGGTGGAGATGGATGAATTAAGCTCCACAGGGGAGCGTGTGTACGTGCGGCTGCGGATGGCGGCGGATAGTGCAGGGAGGTTCTACGGAGACGCAGAGTGGGTGCTGAGCAAGTGTTTTTCCTGCCGGGTGCAGTTGAGTGTGGAAGAGATGGAGAAGGCCCTGTGCGAGCTGGAGACTGCCGGGATGATTGTGCGGTATGAGGTAGAGGGTGGACGGTATCTGGCGATTACGGAGTGGGGCGTGAGGCAGAGGAGCGAGCCGAGGTTCCCGGCTCCTCCTGTGCGGGTTATGACGGGCGGAGAAGCATTGTCAGACGGTTGTCAGTCAACTGTCAGTCAGTTGTCAGACAAGTGTCAGTCAGTTGTCAGACATATGTCAGACAGTTGTCAGACATCCCCCCTCTCCCCCTCTTTCCCCCCCACACCCCCCCTATCTTCCCCCACACCCCCGCACCTATCCGCGCGTGGCCGCGCGCGTGCGGGGGAGGGACGTTTGGGAGGTGATTTGGAGGATTCCGGGGTGAATCATGGGGAGGCTGCGCCTCCGCAAGTGCCTGATTCTGACGAATCAGGAGATGTTTCAGATGGACGCGGCGGTGTGGTAGCCGATTTGTTAAATAGTGTTAATGTTTTCAGAGCTAGTGAGTTGCCGTTCAAGGGTGATGTAGCCGGGGTGGGGCCAAAAAGGCCGCAGCGGTGTGCAGGGGGGTCTGCTTTCGACGTTCCGGAGAACGTGGAAGAGGTGTTTGCCGAGATGCGGAACTGTCTGCATTACACGGAGCAGGAGGATAAGCGTGTGAGGGAGTTGGCGACGGATTTTTACGAGCATTACAAGGACGGGAGGACTGCCGGAGGCGGATTGCTGAAGAACTGGAGATATAAGGCGAAGGTTTGGCTGCAAGAGGCGGCGAGGAAGTGGCAGAAGGAGCGGATGCGCGAGGAACAGAAAGGCCGCGGCCATGCAGCAGGTCAGGGCATGAAAGAGGGGATTGTGATTGATGCAGAAGGATTTTGAAATGAATGACGATTTAGATGATTTGATGTCCCGCATTGCGCTCCATGTGAGTGACGAGGCGGAAGAAGAGGAACCTACCATGTTTGACAATGCCGACGTGGTGTTTTCCCGCAAACTGAAACGACTGAAGATGTGGGGATGGCCGGAACAGTATTGCAAGCTGAAGCTTCCGTTTGCATCCGTGGAGGACGTGGATGCGGAACGCAAGGCCGGGATGCTGAGAACTTGGCTGCTGGGGATGGCGGGGAAGGGGATGCTGGCCGTGGTGCTGGGCCTGAGAGGTACGGGCAAGACGTTATCAGCCTGCAAGCTTGCCAGAGATTGCGTATATGAGAGGGCCTGGTATTACAGCGGGGATGGCTTGTACCGGGAACGGCTGGCGAAGATTGGGCTGGGCGGAAGTTTTGAGCGTGATTTTGCCGTGCAGATAGGGCATCGGCGCAAGAGTTTGCTGGTGCTGGATGAGTTTCAGCGTGGAATTGGGTACAAGGGGGAAGGCCGTGATCTGAGTCTGGATTATTTCGAGGAGATGGTGAATGCCAGATACAACGCGGAGGAAGATACCGTTATCGTTGCTAATTGGACGACGGATGATTTCAATCGGTACATGCCGGATAGCGTGAAGGACCGCGTGATGCAACGGAAGCGTGAAAATCGCGGCGGGGTAAGGTGGTGTGATTGGCGGAGCTTCCGGCGTGTGTGAAAGATTTCCCGGAACGGGTGTTCCGGAAAAAACAGAAACAAGAAACATAATAACATAAGACATTATGATTAAGAAAACAGTAAAAAAGAGCAAGGTGGAGAAGAGTGAAGCAACGAATGAAGTTCAGGAAGCTGCCGTGTGCGCGGAGGGCGGTGACAAGGGCTGTGAACAGACGAACGTGGAGGTTGCTTGCTCCGGTCCTGCCGTGGAGAATGCCATTAATGCTTCGGTTGCGGCATGTGTTGAGAGGGTCGGGAAGCCGCAAGCAAAAAGGGGTAAGAGGTTTCACGGTGAACGACTGAAACTGCTGGTGGAGGTGTGCGAGAAGTGGTGTCTGTTTGGTCAGCCGTGGAATACGCTGTTTGTCCGTGACGCGCATGCCCTGATTGATTTAGGCTTGCTGGAATACGTGAAGTCTGATAACGGGTATATGCAGGTGAAGCCTACGGAGACGGGCATTGATCGGTACAAGACGATTGTGGCCGGAGTGTTCGGGGTAGAGGCTGCTTGAGGTGGCGGGCGATTGAAGTGTTAATACGTATGTGATGGTTTGAACGGCGGAGGAAGCGGCCATGTGGAGGGCCGCCCGTTCAGGCCGTTGCCACAAGACGATGAAGATGTATCGTTTGGTGGCGGCGACGGTGAGAGCGGTGTGCTTTGGCGAGCTGGAGATGATGCCGCTGGATTTTTTGGTATTGATGGCGGTTGGAGAATTGGGGGAAGCGGATTGCAATGGGGTGGTGGAGTGGTGCCGGGCGCGGAATAGCCAGTCCGTGTCCAATGCGCTGGCGAGACTGAAGAAGATGGGATTGTTGGAGGCCATGGGGCAGAGGCCGTGTGTGGCGTATGAGGTGAGTGCAGAGGGGAGGAGAGTGCTGGAAGGCAGGTTCACGAAGATAAAGGAAGGTTAAGGATGCAAGGTAATGAAGAAGTTAAGTGAAAAGGACAGTGAGTTTTGCAAGCTGGTCGTGTGGGATAGTTTTGCTCCTCGGGCGGCTTATGCAGTTGTATGGAATCCCGGCGATGATGCGAGTGCAAGCGTGGGCGCGAGCCGGAAGATGAGAGAGCCGCATATCCAAGCGGAGTTGAAGAGGTTGAGAGAGGAGCTGGATGAGGAGGGTGCCCTGAAGCCAAAGGAGAAGAGGCGGTTTCTGGCGAAGCTGCTGCGCGGGGAGATTGGCGTGGATTTGGGGCTGTTTAATGCTCCTCCTACCTTGCAGGAGTTGATGACTGCGATTAAGATTGATAATGAGATGGCCGGACATAATGCGCCGTCTGAAGTGAATGTGGGCGGTCCTACTTTGGCGGATGCCATTTTTGGACTGCTGGGGGACCAGAATTTGAAGGTGGGCGGTAGCAATGAGGATAGTGCAGATGGAATGCAATAAGGGGACAGGGAAGCTTTTGCTGCCCGAGGTGATGGATGAGGAGGTGCTGAAGCGGTTTGCTGGCGTGCTGGGGGACAGGGCATGGCGGCTGGATCATTTTTACTGGGTGGAGAGCAAGATGGTGCAGGATGGGAACAAGGTGGTGCGTTTCCGGCGGAACGAGGTGCAGGTGAAATTGCATAACGGGATGTGGCACCGGAACGCGATCCTGAAGAGCCGCCAGATGGGGATCAGCACTTATCTTGCCCTGCTGATTCTGGATTGCCTGTTGTTCATTGCAGGGTTCCATGCGGGCGTTGTAGACAAGACGCTGCCGGATGCGCTGCTGAAGCTGGAGAAGATACGGTTTGCCTGGGATCGGCTGGATTGGGTGCCTCCGAATGCTACGGATGAGGATTTGTGGCTGGCGAGGCTGGGGAGGATCATCAAGGAGAGAACTGGCAAATGGGTGAAGGGCCGCTTGGTTCCGGTGTTCGCAAACGACAGGGAGCTGACGTTTGCGAATGGGAGCGATGTGTTTGTGGGAGCCAGTTTGCGAGGAGGCACATTGGATTTGCTGTGGCTGACGGAGTTTGGTTCCACGGCCTGCCATCACCCCGGGAAGGCTGCGGAAATCCTGTCCGGGGCGTTTAATACGGTTTCCAAGGATGGATTTTTGTTCAACGAGTCCACACACGAAGGAGGGCGTTCAGGGTTGAATTACGAGATTATGAAGGGGGCGTTGGATTTGACGGGGCAACGGTTATCCAAGGTGCAGTGGAAGTTTTTCTTCTTTCCGTGGTTTGAGGATTCCGGATATACGCTTTCCGGAGAAGGGTATGATGTACTGGATGAAGACCGGGAATATTTCGAAGACCTGAAGGAGAAGGGGATTAATTTGAGTCAGGGGCAGATGGTGTGGTACAGCCATATGAAGCAGACTCAGAAGGAGCTGATGAAGCAGGAGTATCCGAGTACGCCGGAGGAGGCGTTGTGGCCGCATGTGACGGGGGCGATTTACGGAGCCGCGATGCACAGGCTGAGGGCGCAGGGACGCGTGGGGGTGGCGTTTGCCGTGGAGCCGGGTTATCCTCTTGTGTCGGCATGGGATTTGGGGCTGAACGATAGTACGGCTATTTGGGCGGCACAGATTGTAGGATATGAGGTGAGGCTGCTGAAGTTTTACCAGAACAGCGGTTTGGAGATGGCAGAGTATGCCGAGGTGATCCGTGTGTGGGAGCGCGAGATGGGCATGAGTTTTGATGAACATTTGTTCCCGCACGACGGGAACAGGAGGAACTGGGGCGGTGATCCGATGTCTTTGTTCAGGAGTACGGGGATAGGCGGACGATTGGTGAGGGTGCCGAGAATTCCGCGCGTATGGATGGGAATTGATGCCGTAAGAACGATGCTGAAGAATGCCGTTTTTCACGAGGACTGCCTGAAAGATTGCCGGGGTGAGGCTGATGTGAAGCTGCTGAGCGGTGTGGACTGCATTGCCGCATACCGCAAGAAGACGGTGTTGGAGAATGGAGTGAGCCATGACGTGCCGGACCATAATGAAGCTTCCCATGGGGCTGACGCATTGAGGACGTTGGGAGAGGCGTTGAAGAAGGGGCTTGTGTCAAAAGTGAAGGGGTTTGCGGATAACTCCGGAGAGTGGGTTGATGATGAGGATTCTGCCTGGGAGATACGGCGCAGGAGGGGCGGCTTGGCTAGGATGGATTGATTTTTTTCGTGAGTTTGTTTCTGATGGTTAGATTGTTGTGTTGGTATATACTCAAATGATTAGATGCGTTATTCTGAAACCATGGTAAGAGTGGGGTATGGGTTTCAAACAGAAGATGAGAAGTGAAGCTCCTCCCGTGCAGGCTCCGAAGGTGGAGACAGTGAGTGCCGGAGAGAGCGAGCATGCCGCTAATCGCAGCTTGCTGGAGAAGGAGCGTAGAAGGCGCGGCAGGGCATCCACCCTGCTTGCGAGTGAGGTTGAGCGGCAGAAGAACGGAGGAGCGGGAGCCAATGGGAAGCGGGAAACGCTGGGATGAGCCGGGCGGATGAGGCTGAAGAGCTGGTGCGCCTGTATGGCGGCCTGAAGCAGCAGCGGGACGAGTTTGGGAAGACGTGGGAGTTTGCCCGCTGGTATTTGCTGCCGAACAGGGTGGATGATCTCAGGCACAGGCCGTCCGATTTTGTGGGCCGGACGCGGAATGGAACTGCCAAGATGTCCTGCGCCCGGCTGGCCGGGGCGCATATGAGCCATATTGTGACAAGCCATGAACCGTGGTTCAAATGGACTGCACGCCCCGGAGACATACCTGAAGAGAATGAAGATGAAGCTAACGCATGGTATGCGAAGTGTTCCGAGATTGCTTTAACGGAACTGACGAGGAGCAATTTTTATTCCGAGATTCACGAGTGTTTCTTGGACCGCGTGGGGATGGGTACGGGGAGCTTGTATTGCGGGCCGGGGAAGAGCGGGCGTTTGTTGTTCAAGGCAATTTCTCCCGGACAGTTTTGTGGAGAGCTGGATGAAGAGGGCCGGGTGGTGGTGTTTGTGAGGGAGATGCTGCTGTCAGCGTATGATGTGGTGGATTTGTTTGGCAAGGCTGCTCTGAGTGAGGGCATGGCGGCGGATTATAAGGATGGTGGGGCAAAAATGTATGAGAAGAAGTGGGAAGTGCTGCATGTGGTGCGGCGGGCGAAGGTGCCGAGGATGGGGCGCGGATGGGAGAGTTTTTACGTGGATCAAAAGGGGCAGCGCGTGATGAAGAAGGAGATGGAGTGGGAGATGCCGTATATGGCGACGCGCTGGAAGCAGAACGGAACAAGCTTTTTCGGGTTTGCGCCGTGGCAGGATGTAGAGGGTGAGGTGAGAGGCGTGGAAGAGATTGAGAAGGATTTGGATAAGGCCCGGCGTGTAGCGGTTGATCCACGTATTCTGGAGTTGGCGAATCATGTGGGCGAGGTGGATTTGAGGGCTGGCGGAAGAACATTGGTCACTCCGCAGGCACTGGAGATTGGTGGAGGAACGTTGTTGCCTAAAGAATGGGCTGCTGTCGGGGATGTGGGCCTGTCTTATAAGCAGCTTGCGGATAAGGAGCAGAGGATCAAGGATGCCTTTCTGGTGCCGATGCTGGAGTTGTTTGCGTATGACGATAACAAGAAAGGGTTTCCGACTGCTACGGAGGTGATGGCGCGCGAGAATCAGTATTTGTTGCAGTTCTTCCCGTCTTTCGTGCAATTCGCTTACGATGTGCAGCCATCTTTGGATAGAATTTTCATGGTGTTGTATAGGTCAGGTGCTTTCCCGGAGCCTCCTGATTGCGTGAAGATGGATGTGGTCCGGAACGGTGTGAAAGTAGGGGTGGCCCTGAAGAATCCGGGAGTGACGTATAATAACAAGGTGGCGTTGGTGCTGAAGCGGATTGAGAGCGATGCTTTCGTGGCGGCGTTGCGGGAGGCGGCGGAGTTTGGAGAGGTGGTGCCCGGATTGCTGGATCATTTGGATATGGATCGCGGGATGAGGGCGCGTGTGCGGTCTCTTGGAGTGTCCGAGTTTACCGTTAGGCCGGAGGAGGATGTGGCTGCCATGAGGGAGGCTCAGGCCGTGCAAATGTCTGATGAAAATGACCTGAAGCTTAGGCAGGCAGGGGCTGGCATCATGAAGGATGAGGCTGCGGCTGCCAAGCTGGCGGCGGAAGCTCAAAATGGTGTGCAGTGATTAAATGTTAATAGTTAAAGATTAATTATGAATTATGATTTGAAGAGAGCGGAAGAACTGCTGAAGGTGACTGAAAGACGGAGGAAGGCGAAGAGGATGGTGCTGCGGAGCGAGGAGGGGAAGGTGTTGCTGGAGTGGATGAAGGAGTTTTTCCAGACGGATTTGCCGTGTTTTCAGGGGGAGAAAGGTGGTTTTGATCCTTTGGATGCGATGCGGAGGGATGCGTACAAGGAAGTGGTGCTGTGGCTGGAAAGGATGCCGGAGGAGAAGAATGGAGAGGAGGAAGAGGAGCTGTGAAGAAGAGGTATAGGAAGGGCATAGGGAAGGGCGCGGGGAAGCCCCTGGGGAGGTTTGCCGTGGAGGTGGCGGCTTATAGTGGAAATACCGGAAACAGTATTTTCGAAGAGGTGATGAATGGTGGAGAACAAGACGAAGAAAGAAGAATTGATATGACTAAAAACAACCAATGCAATCACACCTTGGAAATTGCCAAGGAAATGTATCATGCCTACGCAGTCGGCAAGGACAATTACAAGAAGCAGATTCAGTTGCGGTATGATGACCTGCCGGATGATGATAAAGCCGGATGGCTGAATACTGCTGAACAAGCTCTCCCCATCATCGGCAAGCATGCTCTGGGGGATGTCCGTGATTATCTGACCGGGCAAGCTGCTGGCACGTCCGGCTGGAAGAAAGCCCTGTACTGGGCCGGAGGAATCATCATTGCGGGCATCCTTGGCGGCGGGGCGTTTCTGACGCTGGGCGGCTGCGGGCATAACGTGGACATGACCCCGGAACGGACTGAGGTGTGCAAGGACGGCTCCTGCCTTGTGGTGGAGCCGGGGCATATCTCCTACAGCCAGGCACAACCGGAAACGGTTGTTCCGCCCGTCGTAATCAAACAAGATAAGTAAGATGACTGGTTCCCTGACGAGCTGTTCCGTTCTTGGCGCGGCGATGTTGACCGTGGCAAATGCGGTTACTCCATCGCCCTCAATCGACAGTTTGATGACTCCGGCGAGCGTGGTTTCCGTAATGTCGGTTTTCCTTTGGAGGGAGACGAAGAAGAATGAGAAATTGCAGGCGGAGCTGGAGAAGGAGCGGGAAGCTCGCCGGGTAGCCGAGCACAAGTGCAGTTCCTGCCAGTTTGTGGTAGAGGCAAATGAACAGTTTATAAGCAAGAGTAAGTAAATGAAGAAAGTAGCATTGAGTATCGGGCATAGCCCGCAGGATGGAGGAGCAGTGAGTACGGATGGAAAGTGGAGCGAGTATGGATTTTGGAGAGAGCATGTGGTGCGTGTCAAGGAGGAGCTGGAGAGGCTGGGGCATGTGGCCGTAGTCTGCAACCGGACGGACGCGGGGGGAACCACTCCAAGCTTTGCTGCCAAGGCATGTAATGCGACTGGAGCGGATTTGGCTGTGGAGTTCCATTTCAATTCTGCCGGCTCAGGAGCGACGGGCACGGAGACGCTGTGTTTTCCGGGGTCCAAGAATGGAGCGCGTGCTGCGGAGCTGATTCAGGCCGCCATGTGCGATGTATTGCGCTTGCCTGACCGCGGTGTGAAGGGGGTGGCGGATATGGGCCGTGGGTATATGTATTTTAAAAAGACAGTTATGCCTGCGGTAATGGTAGAGCCTGCCTTTGCCGGAAGTAATGTGACGGATTACGATAGATTGAAGGAACGTGTTGATGAGTTGTGCGTGGCGGTTGCGAGGGCGATAGACAAGTATTTCAGGGAGTTGTCCGAACATGAAGATTGATACTGTTAAAGGCTGTTCCTACGTAGTTACTTGTACGGGTGCTTGCACTGTTCAGGCTATTATTGATGATGGTTCTCCATTAGTTGTCCTAGAAATAGAAAGCCCCGGTCAGTATGTCTTTTTTGCCCCCACGGATGCTGTGGAAGTATCTGATGAACATGCGCTGGTGACTCAGACTTTTAAAGCAGCCTCCCTGGGATCGTCTGCTCAGGGGGGCGGAATAGGTAATGGTGAGAACGCCACGTTGAATAGCCTGAGTGCAGCTACGGTGGATTGCAGCGGTACTGCAACATTTCGAGAGTTGATTGTGTCCGGGGGACTTACAGCGACGGGTAATACGACCACCCTTGGGAATGTCATCACGGCTAATATCTCTGTTCAGCGGGTT
>ENA-OWPN01000641-OWPN01000641.1-human-gut-metagenome-genome-assembly--contig:-NODE-641-length-44249-cov-5.728628_pt1 | contig 44249 bp, 67 predicted proteins | sample MGYA00248266_ERZ651850 | MGnify/ENA primary metagenome ERZ651850 (study PRJEB26924, sample SAMEA4378296) | human gut metagenome | biome: human gut; feature: human-associated habitat; material: faeces... | reverse complement strand
AGTTGATGTTCGTCCAGTTGAATTATGTGGTGCCACCGTATCTAAATGTACAGCATATAATGCAAGGTATGTGGAAAGTAATGAGATTGCTGAAGGCGCAAAGATCATTATAGCAAGATCAGGGGATGTTATTCCTAAACATCTTAAAACTGTAAAAGTCGTAAATGATGTACAACTTCCTTCTGTTTGTCCTGAATGTAGTGCACCTGTAGCTTGGGATATAAATAAAGTAGATCTTATATGCGATAATGATTTTTGCAAAGGATCATTGTTGGCAAAATGTGTATACTTCTTTTCTATTCTTGATTTTAAAGAATTTAGAGAACCTACTATCAAAAAATTATTTGATGCCGGTTATGAGTATCCTCAAGATATGATCGCATGCACTTTAGAGGAGCTTCAAAAGATAGAAGGCCTTGGTAATGTTGCCGCTAAAGTTCTTTCTAATCAATTTGAAGAACTTAAAAAGAAAGGTACAAATTTTGCCAAATTATTGACAGCATATAATCTTTTCTGTGGAGTTATTGCAGAAAAGAATTGCCAAAAGATTCTTAACGGATTGAAACTTTATACGAAAGGGTCCGTTGAATGGTATGCTAGAAGGAGTCAAGACAATGAGCAAATTTGTTTGGAAGAGATATGCAGCATAGAAGGAATTGGTGTAGCTGCAGCTAAAGCATTTCTTCGTGCTATTGATACTTGGGTTACATTCCCTGTTGGGTTTGAAGAAATTCCTATAACATATTATGGTCTTGAAGAAAAATCCTTCGACGGTCAGATGACCATTGTATTCACAGGATTCCGAAATTCCGAATGGGAAAAACAGCTTACTGAACAAGGTCATAAGATTGGATCATCAATAAGTAAGAAAACTACTTGCTTGGTTGTAAAAGAAAAAGGTTTAGGAACTACTAAAGAAGCTAAAGCAGAGTCATTAGGAATTCCTATTTTCACAATGAGTGAATTTAAAGATAAATTCTTGTCGTAACCATAATAATTTTATCAGAGTGCTAATTGAGAAGGGTCTCTGTTGTGAAACAGGGATCTTTCATTTAAAAACAAAATAAGATGAAATATTATTATCGAGAGAAAGATTGGCTTTATTTAGGATTTAATTATAATCCGAGTTATGTTTCCTTTTTAAAATCATTAAAAAAGGCATACTATAACTATGCAACTCACGAATGGCATATCCAATTAGATCTATCAATTTCATCAGTATTACAGGATTTTATTAAGAAGAATGATTTTGTTCGAAATAAGCCTGTTTTAGAAAGAGAGATCCCTTTAAAACCTATCGAACCTATTGCTGATAAGAGTTCAATAGCAGATTTAGTAAAGTATCTAAAACTGCCATTGAACCTTCGTGATTACCAAATAGAAGGTTTGACATATATGGTTAATCACGAAAATTGTATCAATGGTTGTGCTCCAGGTTTAGGGAAGAGCCGTGTCACTATAGCTTATGCAGAATTACTTAATACTTTTCCTTGCATTGTAGTATGCCCAGCTACGGTAAAAACGAGTTGGAAAAAAGAATGGGAAAGATGTAATCCTAAAAGAACTGTCCATATAATAGATTCTAAGGATGCTGAGGATACTGATTGGAAGGCTGATGTCACTATCATTAATTATGATTTCCTATGCAAGAAAAACAAAAAAGGAGATAAAGAAATTCATTTAAGATACAGGAGTCTGTATAAAAAATGGGCTTTAACTGTTTTTGATGAAATTCATTTATGTAAAAATGAAAAGGCTATAAGATCTAAGGCAGTTCGCAAGATTGCAGAAAAAGCTTTACATAAAATAGTGCTTAGTGGAACACTTATTCAAAACAGACCTCAAGAACTTATCAATGTATTAAAGATATTAGGTCAGTTTAAGAATATTTTTCCTGATGAAAAATATTTTAAATTCCGTTATTGTAATGCCAGGATAACTCGTTTTGGTGTAGATGCATCAGGGGCTTCTAATACATTAGAGCTTCATGAAATTATCCGTCATTATTGTTACTTTAGAAAAGAAAGAGAAGATGTGTTGAAAGAACTTCCTCCTATAACAGAACAATATATTCAGGTTCCTATTACCAATAAGAAGGAATATGAAAAAGCCGAGGAAGATTTTATAAAATACTTATCTGAAATAGATATTGAGGCAGCAGAAAGAGCTGAGAGAGCAGAACATTTGGTTCGTTTGATCAATCTTAAAAGACTATCTTTGAAAGGGAAAACGAAGTTTATCATTCAATTTTTAAAAGATTGGCAGGATTCTGATGAAGATGCCAAGATCATTGTTTTTGGAACTTTGAAAGAACCATTAGTTGAATTATATAAGGCTTTCCAAAAAGATTCAGTACTAATTACAGGAGAGGATAGTAATGCCACTAAAATGGATAAGGCAGAGGAATTTAAAAAATCTAAGCAATTCCTATTTGCTAATATAGCAACGATGTCAACTGGTGTGGATGGATTGCAAAATGCTTGTTCAAATATGGCCTTTATAGAATGGCCTGCAAGACCTTCTGATCTTGAACAGGCAACGGCTCGTATTAATAGAATGGGGCAGAAAGAAAACATCAACATCTATCACCTACTATCTGAGGAAACCATTGATACTGATATTCAAGCTTTGATGAAAAAGAAGATTGAAGTAACCAATGCGGTTAATAAAGGCGTAGATACTGTTTCTAATAGTTCTAAGTCTATGGATTGGGAATTGATGAAGAGAATTAAAGACAAGAATAGAAACCCAAAATAAACGCTTTTAAACGAATTATTCGTATCTTTATGGAAAGAGAAATAATAACAGCATATACAGATGGATCATGCTATTGGAAATTAAAAAAGGGTGGTTGTGGCATTTATATCATTTGGAATGATAAAGAATTTTTTATCCAAAAAGGATATAAGAAAACAACAATTGGGCGTTGCGAATTAAGAGCATTCCTTTTGCTGTTGAAATTCTTACAAAAAGATATTCCTATCACAGCCACTGTTTATTCCGATAGCCAATATGTAGTGAATGGTTTAAATAATAACCTAAGAGAATGGATTGATCATAACTGGGCAGACGTTGCTAACGAAGACTTATGGAAAGAAGTAGTAAAAGAGTTAGATGATCATCCTAAACTTAGAATTAGAGTTAGATGGATTCCTGGTCACAGAGATAATATAGAAGATCCTAATGTATTTGGAAATAATGTTGCGGATATATTAGCGGATTATAAACAATTTGAATATTATGAATTAGATAAAAAAGAATAAATTATGGAATGCGTATCAATTTTAAGAGATGGAATTATCGGCAAGAGAATGTTTCGTGTTATTCATATAGAAGATCACGAGCATAACACCATTAGACTTCAAATGAAGCTTCATTTAACTCATAAATGGGTAACAATAAGAGAATGGGATCTTTTCTTATCAGGATATGAAGACGAAATAGATTTTAATGATTTAGAGTTTGTTAAAAACGAAGCGATAGAGTTGTTCAATATTATAGTTTACCCTTATAAAAATATAGAATGAGAAAATGGAGTTCATATCAAGAAAAGATATTCGATACGTATGAAAATACGAGAAAGAATATAGCCATCGAGGCAACAGCCGGCGCTGGAAAGAGCTCTACGATTATTGAATGTTGTAAGAGAACATCTCCGGCGAGAAAAATTCTCTTTATGGCTTTTAATAAAAGTATTGCAGAAGAATTAAGAGGTAAGTTAGATCCTAGAATAGATGTTAGTACCTTCCATTCTAAAGGTCTTAAAGTTCTTTTCACTAATTTTAGATTCCAATTAAAGTTAGTTGAGAACAAGACTTTCCAAATGGCAAAGCAAATTTTAATTATTGATGATATACCATACAAGCAACAAATGAGATATCTGTTTGAATTACAAGATATTTGGTCATTTGTTCGTACAGGACTATTGGTTGGCACAGCAGAAGAAATAGAAGGAATTTGCATAGAAAAGGAAATTGAATATAGAGATAGAATGGTTTCTGATATCAAAATGATATCAGATGAATGGGAGAAACGTGCATTAAGAATCAATGGCAGTAAGGAGTTTCATATGGACTTTACCGATATGCTATATCTTCCATATCTCCTATTAGAAGAAAAGGATTTTCCTAAGTATGACGTAGTTTTTGTAGATGAATCTCAAGATATAAATGTACTTCAAAGAGAGTTGATCCTTTATTATAAAAAGGAAAGATTCGGAAGACTTATATCCGTTGGGGACTCCCGTCAAAATATCTACTCTTTCCAAGGCTCAAATGTTTCTAATTTTAAATCATTACAGAATCTTCCTAATACAGAAGTGCTTCCTTTAAGTATCACATATCGTTGTGCTTTGAACATTGTAAAAGAAGCAAATAAAGTGTTTCCTAATAGTATTCTACCGGCTGATGATGCAATTCCAGGAAAAGTAAGATCAGGTGATGTTATGGAAGCCAATGAAGGAGATTTCATTCTATGTAGGAATAATCTTCCTTTAGTAGAAGCCTTCATTCAGTTACTAGAGCATAAGAAGAAAGCCTCTATAAAAGGAAAGGATTTTGGTGAAGCTTTGTGTGCTATCTTAGATAAAATAGACAGATTGGAAGATTTAGATGCTATCTTGGATAAGAAGATTGACGAATTAGTTGAAAAAGGAATATCTGCACAAACAGCCATTAACCTTCCAGCTTATGTAAATCTAGAAGAAAAATGTACAATTATCAAAAGATTGTATAAGCTTTGGGCTAATATGGCAACATTAAAGTCTCATATAGAGGAAATTTTTACCGAGAAAACAGAAGGGGTTGTTCTTAGTACAATTCACAAGAGTAAAGGATTAGAAGCGGATAAAGTATTCTTTTTGAATGCTAATTTAATCCCATCACCTCATGCTTTGTCAGAAGATGCCTTGTATTCAGAATATTGTTTAAAATTCGTAGCCATCACAAGAGCTAGGAAAGAGTTAATATATTGTACAATCTAATTTAAAGAACATGAAACAGAAACCAATGAAAATGTATATCCCTATCGTCAATGAAACTAAGGATATCGTTAAATTTGATTCAGAAGGAAAGCCTGTTTATAATAAAACAGTTACTCTCTTGAGTGCTAATAAGATAAGACGTTTAGTAGAATATATTCCATGTGAAGAAGTCTTAAAGATTCATCTTGAAATGGAAAAATTAAAGATTGAAAAAGATAAAGATTATAGACCAAAACCGCTGTATATCTCATTAGAAAGTAGTATATTTAACGATATTATTTCGGAGATAGAAGGCAAGAATCCAAAAGCACCAAAAGACCATATACCTTTAGTGTTTCAGTATCCTGCCATTCCTGTCTGTATTATTCAATCAAAATAAAATTTCATATGAAAGATGAACGTATAGATAGTCGTGATATTATATCCGACTATATCTTCTTTAGTAAGTATTCAAGAGTGAAGGCGGATGGTAAGAAAGAATCCTGGACAGAAGCCGTTGATCGTGTAATGGATATGCATTGGGATTTTTTTATGGAACGTTTACCTGAAGAAAAGATGGATGATTTTGCCAAAGCATGGTCAAAAGCAAGAGACTTCTATCACAGAAAGAGAATCTTAGGATCACAACGAGCCTTGCAATATGGAGGTCCACAGTTGCTTAAAAACCATTTACGTCTTTACAATTGTTCCGCTACTTATTGTGATCGCATAGAATTTTTCGAAGAATTAGCTGAATTACTTCTTTCCGGTGCTGGAACAGGATATTCAGTACAAAGAGTTCATACAGAGAAACTTCCTATTGTAAAAGGTGTTGACCGAGAACAAAAACAAAAATATATTATTCCTGATTCAATTGAAGGATGGTCTAGAAGTTGGGGTGTTTTGATTGAAAGCTACTATTATAATCTTCCTGTTGTCGAATTTGATTATTCTCAAATACGTCCTGAGGGTGCTTATGTTAGTGGAGGTTTCAAAGCCCCTGGACCTGATCCATTAGAGAGAAGTCATAAAAAGATAAGAGCTCTTTTAGATAAAGTTAAAGTAAGAAGACTTCGTCCTTTTGAATGCCATTATCTAGCTTGTATTATTGCCGACGCCGTTATCTCAGGAGGCATACGTAGATCTGCTATGATAAGTATGTTCGATTTAGATGAACAGGAAATGTTATCATGCAAGACTTTGAATTGGTTCATCACTTATCCTGAACTCTGTAGAGCAAATAATTCTGTTGTAATTCTTCCTGATACAAAGAAAGAAGATTATAAGAATATTATTTCTCAGGTAAAACAGTTTGGAGAGCCGGGAATTATATTCACAGATAGTCAAGATTACGTGTACAATCCTTGCTGCTTTACAGGAGATACATTAGTGGCTATAGCTGATGGTAGAAATGCCGTTTCTATCAAAGAACTTGCAGAGACGGATGAGGTATTTCCTATTTATTATAAAAATAATTATGGAAAAGTTTCTATTTGTAACGGAAAGGCATTTTGTACAGGAGAAAAACCAGTAGTTGAAATTACTTTATCTAATGGTTCTAAGTTTAGATGTACTGAAGATCATCCATTGCAAATGCAAAATGGTAATTATGTAGAAGCTAAAGAGAGTAAAGGGGTAATTCTTTCTAAATTTTTCTCGTCAAAAAGAAAATATAGAACCATTAACAGTTTTACTAATGGTTATGCAAGACAATATCGAATGATTTATGAATTTTATCATGGTCAAAAACGTGATGGATATGAAATAGATCATATTGATAATGCAAAAGGCGATTTTATTGAAAATTTACAGGAGATTACACTTGCAGATCATTTATTAAAAACAGCTGAAGAGAGAAAAGGTGATAACAATCCTATTCACAAAGTAGATCCCAAAATACGTAAATCTGCAGCAATAGCAAATTCTACTTTAGAAAAGAATGGACGCTATGCAGGTTTGAGTAATGAGGATTGTATTGAATTAGGCAAGAAGGTTTTGTCTCTTGGTAAAACTCCTAATAATGATAATTGTAAAAAGTTAGATCCTAGATTTCCTACTCATTTCTCGAAAAATAGATTTAACGGTTCATTAGCGTTATTTCAAAAGTATGTGTATGGGGAATTAGAATATCAAGATTTTGAAAGACCTGTGCACATTTCTACTGAAAAAGAAGATTTCTCTTATTTATCTGAGGATGTCTATGTAGTGGATATTGCCGAATGCGATGAAATCGAAGAAGTCTATGATATTGAAATGGATTGCCCTGAACATAATTTTGCAATCATTACAAAAGGTGATTCTGATTATGGTAATTCAGAAGGTATTTTTGTTCATAACTGCGAAGTAGGCATGTTCCCACAAGAAGATGGAAAGTCAGGATGGGGTTTCTGTAACTTGTGTGAAATTAACGGTGCTCTTATCAAAACGGAACAAGATTTCTATGATGCATGTGAAGCAGCTTCTATTCTAGGAACATTCCAAGCAGCTTATGTTGATTTTCCTGTTCTATCGGAAGCTTCTAAAAAGATTGCTCAAAGAGATGCTCTTATAGGAGTGGGTATTACAGGTATAGCTGATAATCCTGGAATACTTTTTAATGAAGAAATTCAGAAGAGAGGCGCAGAAATAGTTAAAGCTGCCAATAAATATGTATCTAAATTATTAGGTATTAATGAAGCTGCCCGTACTACTGTAATCAAGCCTTCAGGTAATTCAAGTCAATTGCTAGGATGTGGTAGTGGAATCCACTCTTATCATTTCCGCAAATATATTCGCCATATCCAAGCAGCCAATACCGAACAAGCACTTCAAGAACAAAAAATAGTGAATCCTCATATTATCGAACCGTCTGCTTATAATAAGCATGGTGAGAGTGTGTTAGCATTTCCTATTGAATTAGATGAAAAGGCTCTTGTTCGTACAGAAGTTCCTACTATTGATTTCTTGAAGAACATTTATCTCACTAAGATGAATTGGATTGAAGAAGGAACTAATTTCGATCATCAATCTACTAAAGTCAATCCTTCTCTTAGAATGAATGTAAGTTGTACTATTTCTGTTAAGGATGATGAATGGGATGAAGTTACTGACTGGATATGGGATCATAAGAAGGGTTTCTGTGGATTAAGCTTCCTACCTGAAACTGGAGATCTCGAATACCCGCAGGCTCCTTATACTTCTTATCTTGATGAAAAAGAATTGGCAGAGACTTATGGTCAGGGTGCAATTCTCTCATCAGGTTTGATTGTAGATGGATTGAGAGTGTTTGATAGTATTTATACTGCTTGTGACGCTGCCTTAGGCAGGGCTGATCAATTACTTAAACTCACAGATGAAGATATCTCTACATTTATCACTTCTAATATTAAGGAAGGTCATTTCCTAGCTGAGATTGATGGATTGAGATTCTCAGATGTAAATGCAGTCATTGATCATTTACAAAGTAAAGTAAAGGATCGTGTAGATTGGGTAAGACGCTTTGAGAAATTTGCTCATAATCATTTTGACGATGATAAAGTTAAATGTTCTCACTGTTTAAAACATGTAAACATTTTCCATAAATGGCAGAAGATTAAAAATCAAAATCCTATTGATTGGGAAGCTGTGAAATGGGAAGTCGTTTTGCAAGAAGCCGGAGAACAAGTAGGAACTGCCTGTGCTGGTGGAAAGTGCGAAATCTAAGTTAATGGATAGGATTAAGAAAAATCTAGTACCTATTTCAAAGAAAATCTACTAGATTTTTCTTATCTTTAAAACAAAAACGAAAATGGATAAAGAATTAAAAGATTTCATCTATCATAAGAATGGTTGGTCAAAGCCTATGACTGATGAAGAAAGAGAATCTCTTAAAAAGAAAAAGAATAAAAACATCAACGGTGAAAAGATAATGCGCCTTTATTTTGATGGGAAATTATCTTATAGAGGTCCTGTTAATCTTTGCCAATACAAGAAAAGATGTTTAAGTAAAACCTATGGTATTCCTCTTAGGAGTGAACGCTTTAAAATAACTTATTAATATGTATTTCGAATGTTCTTTAAAATATTGGGCTGATGATATGGATTCTCCTGTTATCGGTAAGAGGAAACAATTCGTTGATGTGATCGCTTGTTGTGCTGAAAATTATACTGATGCAGAGGCTATTGCTACTCAATGGGGTTTGGATAATATCGAAGAAGATTTCCGTATTACTCCTATAAAGGAGATAAATGTTTCAGGTATTTATTACAGAGGTGATAAGACTGGAAAATGGTTTAAGATGTCTTGTGAGTATTATACAGAGACTAAAGAAGGTGCTGCTAAAACGAATAAGATAAGTTTCCTCGTACAGGCTAAGGATCAAAAGGAAGCATATGATAGAACAAGAGTTATCTTGGAAGAGGAAGGTTTTACCGCCTCTGAAGTAAAGAAGAATGAAGAAACTAAAATCATTGAATATGTTGTGTGAAAATCTGTTTTTGTTTTGTTAGCATAGTCTTGGAGTTCCTTTCGTTGTGAAACGCGAGGGCTCTTTCTTACTAAACATTAAAAAGACCCTTTTGGTATGAGATTTCTTCGATTTTATTTGGTGCTTTCCCGGAAAAGCCGTATCTTTAGGTATAAGAAATAAGGAACCATAAAACAATTAAGATATGAAAAAGATTGATATTACTACTTACTTGAGAGAAAATTTTGAAGAACTCGTTAATTCAAAATGGGTTGAACCAAGAAAAGAAACTATCGAAAGATTGGTTGAATTATGTAATAAGGCAAATGTTCGTAATAAAGGTGGAATCATATCCATCGCATATATTCACAGTGGATTAATACGCAAATAATTATGAAAAAGATTCAGATTAATACATTTAAAATCGTTGTTTTCAATGATATGAAGATGGTGATTCATAGATTAGAAGAGTTTTTCTTCAATAATCCGGAATATAAAATAGGTTATGCTATTATAGATAATAAGACTATTATTATGAATGCTATCGAGACGAATAATCATCCTAATATAAGTGATATTAGTAATATTATCAATACAGGAGGCTATGTAACATTATTAATGAATTGGGAGGCTAAATTATGATTAAGAATATTCAAGATTTAAAAGTAGGTGATAAAGTATTTATCTCAGATCGTTATACAAATCGTCATCTTGAACCCACTATTTCTAAAATAGGTAGAAAATGTATTATGTTTGAGAACGAACCTAGATTACGCTATAACATGGAAGAAAACGAAATGGAAGCTAAAATGGGTTCAGAATGGGATTATACAAATAAGGAAATGTGGCATTCTGTTCAAGAATATACTGATTATCTAGCTTATAAGAAGAGAAAGAGATATGTTCAAGAACATTTTCATGCATTGAGTGAAGAAACTATTGAAAAACTATATAAAGAATTAGGAGGAGAGTAATATGGATAAGGAAGAATTAATTAAGTTTCTAAAAGAAAATCTTAAAGTAGGAGTTCAAATTATTACGTCCCCGTGGAGTAATTATACAACACTTGAAGTTACTCTAAAGTTAGGAGAAGAAGAGATTTCGAAATCGTCAGAGGATATTTATATACCTGAATAATATGTTAGATATCAATAGATTACATAATCTCTATTTCAATGAAATGGAATATGGAAGACAAGAAGGTCATACAACATTATTTATATGGCAACTGATAGGAATAGCTCAATTAGGCTGTTTTAGTTATCAGGAAATAAAGGACCGAATTTGGATACCTTTTGAAAAGCCTGTAAAGAACATCCTTCATATAATTAATATGATTGAGAAGACTTGTAAAGAGAATGATATTGATTTCGCTATGAATAGAAAACATCAATTCGTTATATGTAACACAGTTTTCGAATTTTACGAAATCCAAGCTATTCCTAGAACAGGAAATTTGTATAATGATCTATTGTGGAATATCTTAGGAGTTCGTGGTCCTTATATATTTTTATCGATTACAGATAATGATGCTTTATATCGTGAACATGATTATAAGGATCCTAATTTAGAAAAAAGAGTTCTCGAAGAGACTTTTAATTATGTGAGTACTGGTTGTTCTTTAACTATATTACAGTAATGGAATACGAAAAAGTAATAGATAAAGTCAAGAAACTCCAAGCATTAGCCGAAGGTGGCATGATGGGAGAGAAGGAAGCAGCTCAAAGGGCTCTCAATGCATTGTGTATTCAATATAATATCAATCTTGAAGATCTCTTTGAGGAGAAAAAGTCATGGAAACATTTTAAGTTGCCTTATCATGATTCATTTGCTAGGAAGATTATGTTTCAATGTTATGCTAAGGTAACTAATAATAGAAGAATCTCCTATAGGGAAGGTCGTTATAATAATCAAATCAGCTTCGAATTAACTGATTTGGAATATGTTGAGTTGGAAGAGATGTACTCTTTCTATTTTGATCAATGGCAAAAAGAGAAGAAAAGAATGATGGATTCTCTTATAGATGCATATATTAATAAGCATGATCTATTCTCGAAGGATGCAGGTGAGGATGAAGGTCCTAAGAAACCTATGACATCTGAAAGATGGAAGAAGATCTTGGAAATGCAGGCTCTTATGGATCAATTAGAATCAGTTTCATTTTATAAAAGATTAGAGTGATGCCAATAGTATTAACTAATCCTCAGGGACAAACTAAGGAATTTCCGAACACTCTTGTATTCGATGATTTCCTATTACAAGTAGTGAATACAAAGCCTTTCCGGGAATGGAGTACGAAGATGCATATGCCAGGAACTTTCCAACATGGAGGCAAGGTATTAGTCAATACTCTAATCGTAAAAACATTCCTTAAAGAGAAGGGTTATAAAATTGAATATAACTGGCCCATAAAACCAGGAAATAATGCCTCAAAAGGTTGGAACTTTGGAAAATAGTTTGTATCTTTAGATAAAGAAAGAAATAACAAAGGAATCGTTTTAAGTCGTTTCTTTTAAGTTTAACCGTACCTGTTTGTTGATTTGCATGACTTAGACGATTCCTTTAATAAACAAATAAAAACAATGAATATGAAAGAATTATTAGACATGGTTATGATGTTACCTATAACATCGGCTATTTGGATGAACGAAGTTCTACCGTATGTAACGCCTGTGCTCTTAGGAGTTTTCTTTTATGCAGTTTGGAAAAACAAAAAAGAGGAAGCAAGATAATGGCATTAGGAGTTGGTGATAGAGTTAAGATCCTACATTCATGTGATCTTAATCTTATAGGTAAAGTGAGTAAGATAGCTAGTATATGTGGTAAAGGTGCCTCTAAATGGTATCATCTAGAAATAGATGGAGAGACAAAAGCCTTTTGGCCACAGAACTTACAGCTAATAGAAAAATCAAAAGATGTTCAACCTGAAAGAAAATAAGAAATGGCAAAAGAAGTAAAAGATATTACCAAAAGTTTCTCAAGTGCATGTGAATCATGCTCGGAAAAGAATAACTGTCCGTATACAGATAAGAATGATTGTATAGACGTAAGAAGTGGAGGATCAATATATGATACAGAAGGAAGTGGTGACGATTTTCAGGAACCAAATTACGAAGACTGTAACAGATAGAGGAACCATCTGCAACTTCGTTCTAGAGTATGGTATGGAGGATTTTTTACACAAGATGGCTGTGTATTGTACAGGCTTCGAACCTCAAGTATTCAATCCTCCATGTTCCTATCTAGCTGAGTTCGAAGTAACGAGTGTTCCTAATACGACTATCAACAATGGAAAAGCCTACACGCCTTCCATTAGAATATTCAAGATGGAACCGCTCCAAGATCCTTTGGCATTAGAAGGAGGAAGAGAAATGGTTAAACAATGGTATAAAGATATTCATAACATGCCTTATAAATAATATTATGTTCGTACAAATAGGAAATCAAAGAATCAAGACCTCTAGTATTGGAAGATACAAGGATCTAGGAAAGTCGCAATCGACTAAAAAGTATGGAGTAGCAATCAAGATCTCTAATGTATGGGAACACTTCTACTTTGAAACAGAAGAAGAAAAGAATAATATAATCTCAGGCTTGGATGCTGTTAATAAAGTTGTTGCCCTATGAATGTAGGTGAAGTAGTATTAATCAAAAAAATAATAAATTCGGTTAACAATGGAAAAAGAAAAAGATAAAACAGTGTTAACCTCTGCATGTCCAGCAGATGTTAACACTAATTGTATTTGGTATTAAAACATTAGTCGTCTATGGAGAGTCTACAACGCTGTTTGTAGACTTAGACATACCAAATATAGAGAGGAGGAGAACATGAATAGAGAAATCAATAGAGATGAAATACTCAAAAATGCCCCTGACTTTGTTCAGGTGGCAAGTCTCGCATTACAAAATAAATACATAGATTACGAAGTAGCAAGGCGCAATCTAGATGAGTGTGAAGATCGCTTTATGCGGTATTCAAATGCCAAAGGTGAGATGCATACAATTGACCTTAAAAACGTGAATATCAAAGGGTTAATGGCTCGCAATGGTGCCACCGAAGAACAAATTGCTGACGCAAAAGAGATAAGAAATAAGGTGATTTTGCCTCTAATCTCAGTTTACACGCAAACTCGACAAAAATATTGTCATGCTTTTGACTTATATAATAAGCAAGGTAGTGCATTGGTTTCACTCACTCCTATGCTTTTGGATATGTTCGGTTCCATGCTTTCTGTGAAGGACATAATCAAAGTGTGTAAACAGAAAGAAGGTTATGATTTGAATGAAGCAGAGTTAACGAAATTTTACAACGAGAACAAAACCATAATCGAAGCAAGACAGGCTAAATATGTACTAAGATCAGATAAATATAAGGTAGCTACAGAGAGTGGAAGACTGGAAATAATCAATGATATTATCACAGATCTCCAGTTGAAGTACGAGAAGTATATGCGTATCGATCAGGAACAGAAAGCCCTGGTTATGGTTAGGGAAATTCGCAATCTGCTTGAACAAGCAAGAAAAGAAGTAAAGGGTAATGAACTCAAGCTCACTGTTGATGGCAAGATCGATATTACCGCTACCCTTCATGGTACGGAAAACATCAATAGAGTTATGAGAGATATACCTATTAACAGTATAGTAGTAGGATTAGTGGCTGCTAAGAGTGGAATTCCTGCTGCAGTAATGATCCAACAGTTGGCTACCTCTTGGTATAAGAACTTTAACGGCTTCAATAAGAACATATTAGGTCAGGAAGATATCATGTTGCCAGGAGATATTATCAAGAGTTATGAATGGGAAGACCTGGAGCAAAAGGGAAAAAGATTCCTAGGAGAAATGAACACTCCAGTAATCACAGATTATACAGACGTAACTCAACAGAGTGAAGTAGATAATAAGAGAGATAAGTTAGTCAAAGCCTTGCAGAAATTACGAGGCTCAAAGATATAATTAATTGTGTTTTCCATATTTTTATTAATAGAGCTATTAGAGTAACTTGTGATAAGGGAAAGGCTCGAGTTTATAACTATTAATATTATATTTCTTTCATAAGAGGAATTATTCTCACGAACGATTCCTCTTTTTTATTTCTGAGCAATTGCCATGAGGAATTGGAAGAATTATTGTGAGCAAATGATTGAGCAATTGCCATGAGGAATTGTGGGAAATTCCCGACGACTTTTTGAGCAATTGCCTACGGCATCTTTTTTGAGCAAATACGGGGAATTTCCTGAGCACATGGCACTGGCATTATCATTGAGCAGATTAGTAAAAAGGTTTGAAGAAAAAGCCGTTTATGGCTCATCTCGGTGAAATTTCCTAAATTTCACCAAAAAGAAACAAAGAAGTCATCTCCTACACCTAAGTTTACAGTATTAGTCTTAGTATACGTAGTAGTAATAGGAAGTTTTGAGTGATTGAGTTGAGCCGACCACATTGAACCCCTTGAATATCAATGAGTTAGATAGGATTTTAACCGATTTGAGCCAGGAAAAGGAACATGTTTTGAGCAAAAGGAACATGAGATTTTCCTAGTTTTAGAGGATCAGCCCAGCATTGGAACAGAGCATATTGATTCCTACGAGGATGAGCCGATAATCCCCGATTGAGCCAATGGAATTGCCATAGTGATATCATGGTTTTGAGCCGATGAGAGTATCAATGTTTGAGCCGAATGATATCGATTGGATATCGAATTGAGCCGATGATGAATAGAGGTTTTAGAGAGAAACCGCGCATGATAACTCTCTAAAACCATTTTCTAAAACCGAGGAACTTATATCATTTCAAGTAGTCTCTTTATGGAGTCATCGTCCATATTTTTGATATAACAGGTGAAAGGTTCATCATAATAGTTTCTTTCGATTTTACCTCTAATTTCGATCTCATTTTCTTTATCAGTACTTTGAAATCCTATTATCTTCCCTTCGAAGGCAGTAAATGCCTTAGTTCTTATGAATCTATCGATTTCTACGAAGTAATATTCGTCTTCTTTGGAATATTCGATATGATTTTTCACAGTGATTTTCTCCTTCAATAAGATAGTCTTATTCAAGTCAAACCCTTTTAATTGACGATATAATATAGATTTTGCCTTCATAATTCTCCTATTTAATATTCATTTTCGAACTCAAAATTCTCACTCGGATATCTCCTTTAAAGTAATTATAACCGCCGATACTACTCGTAATCGCAGTCTTCAATTCTGATTTACTTGTAGGTGTAATTGTCTTCATAATCTTCATGATTTTAATATATATAATAATGTATATCTTTTTCTCATACCTAAAGATACGACTTTTCCAGGAACAAACCAAGGATTTTGCTGAGTTTAGTATAAATTAGGAACTTTCCTACTAAATACTAATGATATCATTTTTATGCGTTTTTTCGTGGGATATACAGAAATAAGTCGTATCTTTATAGTAGAGAAATAAACAATATTATAAAACGATTAAAAACATACATTATGAAGACTTTAGAAGACTTGAATAAGAGATTAGTTGAATTAGAAGAAGAAAAGAAGAGAGTAAATGAATTTATCTCTAAGATGAAAGAATATCAGAGTGAAGTAGATTTAGTGGATTTCGATTCACTCATCAAAGAGATCACAGGAGGAAAAGTAATAGGAAAAGGAAAAGTAAGTTTTTATGAATACTTCAAAGAAGATGGATTTGGAGATTTTAGATTTGAGATTCTAATTAAGGCGAAAGTTAAACAAATAAGAGATCCTCGATATTACTCAAAATTAGGAAAGGAATGGTCAGAGAAATTAGAATCATCATTACCTTCATGGAGTTTTTACGTAGATTCTTTTGATTTGAGGTTTGGAAAAGGAACGATTAAGATCAGTGTAGAAAAGAAGTAAAATCGCATGAAAACAAGGTGAGATATAATATATATTATAATATATATTATATCTCAACTATATTTTTGAGGAAATCTGAGCGAATGGCACTAGTTTCCACTGGCAACTATTCGAGCAAATGAAAGGAGGAAATTGAATCCTCCTTCTTGAGATTAATATGATTTTAAGGAACAAGAAATAATATCCATTCCACACATCGTTCCTTCTTTAACATCAATTCTTAGTTTCTTATTCTCTTCAAAATAAATGAAGTCCTCATCACTCCAAACATCATCTATTAGGAGATCTTTATAAATTACTTTTTCATTGTCTCTTACAAAAGTGATGGTCAAGTAATTTCTTCTCTTTACATCTCTTTTCATTAGTTCATCGATTTGGGAAGATTTTTTACTGACTTCAAACGTCTCAATTGTATGGATCTCATATGAGGTTAACTTAACCCATTCCTTGTTTATTTTCGCATCAATCCATCTCTCGATATAACCTGTGTGATGATTATATCTAATTCTTCCATAATCTTCTAAGTACGTAAATAAATCGTTACTAATTTCTTGATTTACTTTGAATTTCAAAAAATCGTTACAATCTGTAAATCCAATAAAATATTTTACCATAATTGTAAATTTTAAAATGTTCCATAATTTAATCGTCTATCTCTATAAGATTTTTGGGGAACACTTATGTGTGTTCCTTTTTTCTTATACCTAAAGATACTGCCTTTTCCTCATATATCCAACACTATGTTCCTGTTTAGTGTTCTTTAAGGAAGTTCCTAATTTATGGGATCAAAATAGAATATTCCAATCTTCCAAATAATTTTGATACGAATGTTCCTCTGTTAGGCATTATTAAGAAAGTTCCTACTAAACACTAAACTCAAAAATTTCCAGGAAATAATTTGGGTATGTGAAGGAAAGTTCGTATCTTTAGGTATAAGAAAAAAGAGAACATATTATAAACCATTTAAAAATTAAGATTATGAGACTTACTTATTTATTCGAAAACGAATTTGGAACTTGTGAAAATCATTCAATTGAAATCTCTAACGATTCAATCATGAAAGAGTGTGTATTGGAATTATTAGATGTCGATGATGAATATTTAGAAGAAGAATACGAAGGAGATATCGTTGAATTACTAATGAATGAGATTAGTTTAAATGAGTTCGATGAACCTTCTATTTATATCACATTGGAAAATGGAGGAATGTTTAATATAGAGGAATTGATTAATGAAGAAGATGAAGAATTAAAGGAAAGATTCGAACTGACTGTACAGGAATTTATTAAATAAGAGGAAAAGAGAAAGTTACTACCTTGTTTTTGAGCAAATGAGGTAGTAACTTTTTGAACAAATAGGTGCCAAAAGAAATAGTTTCCAGTGGAACATATAGGAAGAAAGAAAAAGGAGGAGAATATAAAATCCTCCTCTCTTATATTATAATTCAATTAGGATATCTCTAATTGTAGTCCAAAGACAATACCTATTTATCGAAATCCAATTGGCATCATGTAAAGATTCTTCTTCACTTAATTCAATTTCGACACTTTCGCACCAATCAATTCTTTCCTTAGGATCCATAAAATCCCATAAATCGTAAGCCTTATCGTACATCATAGTTCTATATTCTTAAATTCTATAATTTCTTCACCATAAACCCACATTCCATCACCATCATAATCTTCATCCTCATCTTCCATCTCTTCTTTACTATCTTCTATATTATCAAAATATTCACTAAAATGAGAAAATATTAAAATTCTATCATATTCATCATATTTAAGAACTATTTTATATTTTCCATCTTTTGAATAAATTTCATCTTTATTACTCTTTTCATTATCGATAACGAAAGAATATAAAGAAGTTTCATCGTCATTACGATCAATAGTCATCAAACTAAAAACGTTTGTTTTAGTTGAATTAAATTGAAAATTAATTAAAGATTCCATAATGTTTTTGTTTTAAATTAATACTATATTTCTCTTTTGTTTATCTAAAGATACGACTAATATACTAAAGTTCCAACTAAAATTGCCTGTTTAGTATATTTTTAGCTTTTGCCTAATTTATATTGCCTCAATAGAAATAATATAAAATCAAAGGAAATACTTTAATTATTTCCTAGTTTTACAATAATTTATATTTGCCAAAAGAAATATTAAACACGAAAATAAATGCGAAAAAAAGTTGCCTATATAAAATAAAAGTAGTATCTTTAGATAAAGAAAGAAATAATAGTATTAACATTAAAAAATAAAATTATGGAAGCAAATTATAAGATTTTAAAGACTATGTCATTAGTTGAACTAAGTATTAATGTAATGAAAGAGTATTTACCACTTGTTAGTAGTAAAAGTGAACTTCTATTAAAAGTTGAACCTTATAAGAAAAATATTGAAAAATTCATGGAAAAAGTTAATATTAAAGATGAATGCGATATTTTTAGGTTTATTTATAATTTTACATCTTTAGTAGATGTAAAAGGAATTAAAGGTGGTGCGAACGATTTTTTAATGGAAGTTTATAATAATTACATAAATAATAAAGACGAAGAGGAATGGTTAAAGGAAGAATTAAAAGAGTTTAAAGAAGGTGTATATGATGTAATTTCCTATTAGTCGTTTAAAAATAAAATATTTTACCCTATATAAATTATATATTATATAGGGTATTTTTATACGTATGTATTTAGTTTACAATGATTGTACTATTTACATACGTATATTTTTGTGTTTATAGTAAAACGATAATTACTATATAAGTATACTATAAATATAAATAAAACAATTATAAACATATAAATACTATACTTATATACGTGTTATAATAGTATTACGATTCTAAAATTAAAATAATTGCGAAATTATAGTATTTCTCTTTTTATACTTAGGCTAATCTTATAACTATTTTCAATTTATAATAAGTATAAACTTACATTCCTTATAACATTAGCCTCATTATAATTTTACAATCATTATAAATTACTCCTCGTTCTAATATTACACTAAGTATAAAATTACAATGATTGTAAACTAACATCGATTTTCCTTTTATACTTAGTGTAAACTGATTTTCTTTATAATCTTATACTCCCTCTATTATTACATTCTTTCTAAATCTTTCTTATTTCACTATTTACATAAATACACTATTTGCAACGAGGAAAAATTTAGAAACATCGTAATTACAATGATTCGTTATTTATAATGATTTGCGAATTACACTAATTGTAATTTCTAGTGGCACATAGTTCGTAGCGAAATAAAAGCGTTTAGAACTATTTTCCAAAAATAAGGATTGTTCTTTTTTGGTTTTGTGACAACCTCTCAGGCTACATCTCTACAACGCACATCTAAATAGGGAGGGTGAGCCTACGTAAAAATTTCAAATCGAGCCTATATAGGGGCAAAAATCCATGAAGGAGGAACATATTCGTGGTAGTAGACAAAATTCGAAAAAAGGCGATTCACGGGGCGCTTATATATGTAAAAAGTGAAAAAGCTCCTTATAAAGCATAAATATTCCTCGATCGGGCTCCTTTTGTGGCGTACTTATTTGGTTGGTAAGGGAAAAGGTAGTATCTTTAGGTATTGAAAGAAGATAAATACATTATTAATTTAAAACCAAAACGATTATGACAGAGAAAGAATTTTATGAGAGATGGTCAGGCGAAACTATTATAAATATAGTAACTGACAGAGAATATTGGACGCTTACACACATCCTATGGAGAACACATATGAAGATGGTAGAGTCCGATTCGATGAAGAATGCTTATTTGATCTTTAGAAATGAAGAGGTGAAAAGCGGTAAACCCTTCGCTTTCACTCTTAGAGAACTAGTAGAAGCTTTCCTACAGTCTCCCTTCTACCAGAGGAAGAATAACGAGGATGAGGAGAACTTACGTCAATATATGTCTATGTGGGTGAATCCGAAAGATGTAGTAATGACAAGGGGAGGAGAGATTCTTTATCCTTATAAAGAGAATATCTATAGGAACAAAGAAAGAAATAAGAGTTATATAATAGAAGGCTCCTCTATTGATTATATCGTAATATATCAAGAAGGAAGTCTTCCCCTTATTGAGAAGCCTGAAGGGAATAATTGGGTAACTGAAGTTAAGATGATAGAGTGGAAAGGGAGAGAGTACTTCAGAATAGAAGGAACAGATCTCTATACAGATAAGGAAAAGAAACAGATATTGAAAATAAAGGATAATGTTATAACTAAAATATGGGAGGAAAAGAAATGACTAGAGAAGAATTTATTAAGAAATGGGCAGGAAGAGTAGTAAGAGTAGATAATCGTAGAGTGCTCTATTACATCCTGGGAAAGACTGGATTGGAACATGGATTTACAGAAAACGAAAAGGAATATCAGATCATGGATCCATTATCTCATTATAAAGTGCCTGCCCCTGGAGTGAATGTATATCCATTGGAAGATATGGCAAGTGATCTCCGACAACTGGATAACTTTGAAACATTTATGGATCCTGGCAAGTTTTGGGATAAGTATAGTGATGGAGTCATCGTTACTATGGAGGTAATGGAAGAATGGGGAGAATTGAGAGACGATTTTTGGAAATTTGTGGAAGATTCAAAGAGACATGTGGATAAGGATCTCTTTGAATCCTATAGTTTCCTAATGATTCCAGGAACATGTACGATGGGCTTCGTATCTAAAGAAAAGGTGAATCACTTTATAAGTAATTATAAAGGTAAGGAAGGAGTGGAAATGAATACACTCAAGTCAGATATAAGTGATGCTACAAACTACGTAAGATTGATTAAATACCTACAAAATTCCCATAAGGTTCAATTGCAGGATTGTGTTCTATGGAAAGATGAGATATTGAGAGTGATGGATGATCATATATTTAGTAGTCAATGTGGAAAGATCTTATATTTCACCTTAGATGGGATGAATATCAATAAGATCGTCAATTGTACGGGGAGTGATCCTATAATAGTGAGAGTGGACTCACTTGAGAAATTTACGAAGACCCAAATGGTTGATTATAAAGGAAATTGTTATTATCTTTACACAAAAAATCCGCTGCTATTCGCTACCCCAGATGATGGTGGTAAAATTATTCGAGTAGAGAATGATAGAGTGGTGGAGATGTGGAAAAATGAAATATTAGATATTTAAATTATGAAAACAATGATTAAAGAAGGAACAAAAAAGAAGTTAGAAACATTTCTCCAGGAAGGAGTGTGTGTGACAATGAATAAAACATTCAATGGAAAGACGGCAATTCAAGATTTTATTGATCTTGCATTCTCGTTGAATGTTAATGTAACAATGAAAGAAGAGAATGGAAACATAGATTGTTACTTCAATTGCTCGGGAGCTCCTACTCAGATTCTTTCCCTCAGTCAATTGATGGTTGTAATTTATACTTGGCAGATTCCTCAGACTTTTCTTGAGTTCGAGGATGATCTGAGGAATGGTTATTTTATTAGTATCGATCCTGATGGTGCGGATAAGAATCAGGAGATAAGAGACTTGTATCAAGTCTTGGATACGCTGGAAAACGCCGAATTAACACCCAGTTATGTATTCTTTGATAGGATACAGCATAAAAACTATAAGAAAGAATCCAATCAATGGAATACTATTAGGATGAGTTATAGTGAACTTGTGTGGATTTATAACATATATTATGCTATAAAGAGCTGCTCTAAAATCAAAACCGATGAAATTAATCGTTTTGAGTCTTTACATAATATTTGGGCCGCACACAAGTTTATACGCTTCTCTATGTGTGATAACTGGGAGGAACTTACTTATCAGGAAATGAAGAATCGAGTTGGTCGATTTAACAAATGTTTGGAAATCGTAGGAGGTTATCTCGGTGTTGATCTGCAGCAACCTTTCACAAAAAGACTTTACGATATCTATGTTCATAAAGAGGGTATATGTGATATGGATATTATCTATGAAATCACTCTTGAGAAGATGGAGGAATTGATTAGAGATCATAAGAGAAGAACTCAAAAACATGATGAACGTATAAGAGAAAAGGCTGGAGCTAAATTGGAGAGCAAAGTCACTTACACCTTTTGTGGCGAAGAATATATCTTCAAAGGCCGACTTGAAAGCAAGGATCTTGATCTTTACGAAAGAAAAGATGGTCAGATTATCCTTCTAGTGGAAAAAGAAACAGGTGCTATAATTGTTACATTAACTCTTGCTGATATAGAGGGTAGGAAGTTACTTGTTTCTCATATACAATAAAGAAAAACAGAAAGATATAGTAGGAACCCTTCATTTAATCCTAAAAACCATGTTATACTTTAATATACTTGGAGGTAATCCTGCTTATCTTTCTTAAATTCAATATAGAAATGACAGAAGAATGCTTTCTTGAATTAGAATCTTCTGCTCGTAAGCAACTTCCTAATAAAGCACTTTTTGCCGATGGTATCTTTTACACAGCCATGATGGAATCGAATACTTGGATCAAGAAAGGTGTGGATGCAGAAATTGCCGATGGAGCGAAAGTTCTTAAATGTAGATTCCAAATGCGTAGTGGCGAATGGGAGCTAATAACTATTAATGATATTGATGTTGAAGAATTAATCGATTAAAATTATGGATCAAAACGAAAGAAACAGTACTAGATTCGCCCTTTTCTGTACAGAAGTGGCTCAGTGTGGAATTGCATTATCAATGCAAGAGTTAGAAACCATCTATATGAGTGCTCGCAAGCTGGAAGGTTGGAGTGATAAAGACTTCGAAGAGGCTAAGGGTGTTCAGGATTATGTGAAGACAGCTCAGAAGAGCGTGGCTATGGTAAATAAGAGACGTCAGATAGTTGAAGGTCTTACCTTCCAATTACTCACTAAAGATGCCTCTATTGATGAGCTGGATAAGCGAGTAGATCTCATTGAGTATGTGGGAAAAGCAAAAAGAATTGCTTCTATCATGGCAGATGAATTCATGGAGCCTGATGAAAGATTGGATCGTGTTGCTGAAAATGGACGTCGTGTCATTGAACATTTCATTGAGCAATGGAAGAAGATGCAGATGGAACCGAGTGTTGAAGAAATAAAAGAATAATTATGAGTGATCCTTTTGTAGAAGTAATAGGAACAGGTGATTTCGAACCTGTATCTCCTACTGAAAGCGTGGAGTGGATGCTCTATTCATTTTACCTTTCTAAGACTACTTTTGAAAATTATAAAGAGGTCTTGCGAAAGAATCCTCAAGTCATTATAGAGGAAGATGATGAAAAGGTGAAAATCAGTCTTCGTGCTCTCAGTATTGTTGAAATTTTCCTGCTCGGATGTCAATGCGGGACTCAATTACCAAAATATTTAAAAGCAACTAAGATATAAATTCAAAAATAATTCGTATCTTTACACGTTCTTAATTGTTAAAAGGTTTGTAAAATGGTTGAATGGGAGTTCGTATAGTGGCGGCTCCCATTCTTTTTAAAAAGGAGGTAATTATGTTAAGAGAACAAGTGGTTAGTGAATTAAAGAAATTCTTCAAAATAGAGGAACTTGTATGTAAGCATGCATATAACAAATATTCAGAAGATCAATGTTGGTCATTCTTTTCTTGTGCTGCACTGGAAACATTGCTTGTATTGAGAAAAGATATTATAAAGAAACCTTTCATAATCAATAATTGGAAGAAAGGTGGGGAATTTTCTCAGAGAGGATTGAGATGTAATATATGTCCAATTCCTAGAGGGAAAACTTTATTAGAAAAGGTCTATATGAGTGCTCATTGTACTGGAGAGGCTTTTGATATTACCGTACAAGGAATGAGCGCAGAAGAAGCAAGACAGTTGATTGCTAAAAATGCTATTGAGTTGCCTTATCCTATTCGACTGGAAAAGGATGTTACTTGGCTTCATGTTGATGCTTATAATATGGGAAATGGTCAAAAAATAACTTATTTTAAAGGATAAATTATGTTAGTAGTACAAGCGACTTTAAAAAAGAATGAGAGTCTGAAGACTCAAATTCAAACACCTCTTCAGAATGTAAATGAGACACATATTCCTCCTACTGAAGAGGATGAAGTAAGAATATTCGAAGAACTCGAAAGTTTGTTTCCTGATGCCATACCATTATCTATTGATGGTATATCTTGGAATCCGTAGATTGATTGTTTTCATGATGATAATGCTAGTTTAGATTCGTTTTATATGAGTCTTTACTAACATTCTTTGTCTTATATTAAAAAGGATTCACGTATTGCAAAAACGATTAAAAACGAAAATTAAAAGCAATACCATTTGGTTATGTGGAATATTGTTCGTATCTTTAGGTATAAGAAAAAAGGAACCAATTAAAAATTAAGAATTATGGCAAGATTAGAAATTACATCAGCATTAATGTATAATGGAATGAGTGATACAGAGATCACATTGAAAATGATCGATTTTTGCACCTTAGTGAATCTCCTAACTTATCATCTCAGTGAGAAACAATTGAGAGATGAGAATGGTCCGGTTATCAAGTTCTTGAACTCAACTACATACGAATTTATCTATGGTTTTGGTCATAATCATATGTGGATCAAGAACTACAATAATAGAGAAGAAAATTTAATAACTATATACTTTTAATTATGGCAAAAGAAAAAAAATGCACAAAATGCGGAAGATTATTACCTCTTACCTCTTTTCATAGAAGATATGATGGTTATAAGAGTGAATGCAAAGACTGTTCTAAGCAACGAAGTATTCCGTGCTTAGAACAATTAAGAGAAGTAAATAAAGAGAAGTATCAGGAGAAATACAAAAAGGCTGAGGATATGCTGGAACTTTATCGTGATCATGTGAATTTTTTCAATAATTATTATATTCTCTTTCCAGCATTGAGCCGAGTGGCTAAAATGAGTGATGTGCGTTTCCAATACTTTCAGGAGAACTTCTATAAAACATTGGAGTATCGAAAAAGATATATTCAATCTATTGAATCAGTTGTGGAGGATCCTTCTTTTTATTCTCGAGAGGATTACGCTTTTTATAAAAGAAAATTTTTAGAGAGCGTAGGAAATTTAAAGAGAATATTAGATGGAATGAGAAAGAAAAGAGAACGATAAAGATATAAATTATGGGCGATCAAAAGAAATATAGTTCTCTAATCATTAGAGTGATCTTAGTGATATTGGCATATGTGTTGATGTCGATTATTTTTAAACCCAGAGAAATCCCTTTAAAAAATGAATTAAAACAAGAACAAAATCATGATAAAGACAACATTTAAAAATCTTATTACAGGTGATGTGTTTCGATTTGCAGATGAAGAAACTGTTTATCTTGTATGTTACAGCAAACATTGTATTGGCGGTAATGATGTGATAGAGGAGGTTGAAAGGCCTTATATAAAACAGATGATCAATCCATTTATGATGGATAGAGAAGTTGTAAAGTTTTCGGAGGATGAAATCTCCTATATTTAACAAGAAAGGAGTAAATTATGGATCAATGTAAAACGGTTTATGAAACTTTCTTTGGACCTTATATAGGAAAGAAAATAATGATAGAAGATCAGGGCTATTATTATCATGATGAGTATATCAAAGGAAATGTTTATATTGGTAAATTAGCTGGTGTAGAGTATTGGAGTAAGGGCCTATTACTTCGTTTTGATGATGGTCAAGGAATTGGAGTGGGAGATTCTACCAAAATAATGATATTTAAAGATTAGAAATTATGTTAAAGACATTTATATCACTGGCATTCCTAATGATTATGATATTAGTAGGAATACAAGCTGTTAGCGATTATAAACGATATGGTTATAACATTACAGATAAAATTATATTGATTTTTGTAGGTTCTGTTACAGAGCTTATATTAATATGTATCCTTTATGTAGCATTAGAAATTTTAAATAAATAAGATTATGAAAGAGATTCAAATTGTGTTAGAGGAAGTTGCTTTCTATATAGAAGATAAAGAGCAACGAGATAAGATTCGTGATTGGTGTATTCATCATAAGGTTATGTATATTGGTGAACTTCCGGATGATGATTACATTGGTGTATTCAGTATTACAGAGGAACAGTTGAATGAAATTAAAGAATTGCTAAAATGAAAAAGATATTAATATTATTCCTAGTATCTGTCTTGATGTCTTGTAATAGCTCTGAAAAATATAATGGGATATATGATTCTTCTTCTTTTAAAGGAGGTATAGTTAAAAATAAAACGAAATATGTTTTGCAGGAAAGAATGAATCCATTAAATGATTATTACATAAAGGGAGATACGATAGAATGAAAAGGATGTTAAGAAAATTTTTTCGTTGGATTTGTGAAGCAGAGATCAACGAATTGGAAAATGAAATTGATCGAACAAGAAATGTTTATGATAGAGCGTATGAAGATATGATCTTCATTAAAAATTTATCAAAAGAATTAAGTGATTTAGCAAAAAAAGCTGTTCAAAATACTCAAGAAGCTCATTTTGACTTGATTAAAATTGTAAATCTGCTACAAGGCATTCAATGTGATGTGGATATAAATGACAAGACGAGTAGTTGGGGAGTAATTTCACTACAAGGTAAGAGTCGTTGCTATCTCAAGTTTATTGATCTAAAAGACAAAGATCTTAATGAAATAGCACAATTTCTAAAAGGTTATGAGAAACATAATATTGATGCTGATCCAACTACTCGTCTCTTTATGAATAAAATGATTAAATGTGATAAATAAGTCTTCTAGTTTTATATATCGAAAAAGAGTGTTTAGAGTCGTTTTATATGATGATAAACACTCTTTTTATATTCTATATATTTTGAGATGGCACAAGTATTAAAAACGATTAAAAACGAAAATTAAAAGCAATACCATTTGGTTATGTGGAACATTGTTCGTATCTTTAGATAAACAAAAAAGATAAAGATATGGAAAAGAAAGAATTTAAGAAAGGCCAGTCAGTAGTAGTAACTACAAAGAATGGTAAAATAGAAGGTGTTATTTCTCACGTTGACACCAATATGTGTACGTTTGAAACTGAGTATTCAGTAGATCACCTGAAAGACGGTAAAACATGGACTATGTTTGGTATACCTGCAAAAGCAATTGAATTATTATAATATAAAAGATTATGGAAAAAGAAAGTAAAATTATTAATTACATGATCTTCGGATCAATAGTGTTTGTAGTGTGTAGTATTATCTGCACAATGTGTCAACCCGAAGTAATTTATGGAGGATTTTAATTATGACGTTATCTTGTTCGCAGTGTATAGAAATCGTTGCTATGGCAATGGAAATTCAAAAAAGTATTGAGAAAACTCCTTATGGTCAAAAATACAATGATGTTGTTGAAAAGAATGGCTCAATAATCCATTACATCATTGATGAAGAAGGTGATGTGACGATTGAAAGAGTTTTTGTCCAAAATCAAGAATCGAATAAGTTAGCTGATTTATTAACTGATTATTTTGCCAATAGATTATGATTATAAAAGAAAATTTCCTATGTCAATGGAGACTTAAGGTCAAGTCTTGGAATGAGAAACCTGGTCGAGTTGAAGATACTGTTGTTCATATTCCTTATGAAACTACTGAATGGAGGAAAGATTATATGGACGATACTCTAACTAGTACATCTTGCCACTTTAGACATGCTCTAAAAGAATTAGCAAGAGTGATGAACTCTAAAGAAGAGGATATAGAATTATTATCAATGTATAGAACTGAATAAATTATGGTAACAAAAAGAGAAAAACACTTATTATGGATGATCTTAGAACACGACTTGTTTAGATACATCTTAATCAACACTCCTATGAGTATAAATGCAAGTGAACGTGCCGATATACACATGCGTATTAGTAAGATCCTTTGTCACTATATCCTGGCTGATGGAGGTGTATGGACAATTAGAAATCTAGATGACGAATATCCACAAGGTTGGAGAGAGGTGCATGATTGGATAGCTAATAATATCACTGACAAGATGGACGAGACAATAGGGTTTGTTTTAGATAGAATTATGACACATGGTGAAATGAATAAATGTAAACATAGACTTTTTGATCTTCTTATTGATAATATGGATGAATTAAGTCTTCTTGTACATAACTCGACCAGGCAAAGTGTAGGACTTTGTAATGGATGAAATTAAAAGGGATCAATTAAGATCCCTTTCTTTTAATAGAACTCACAAAAACTCAAAAAAGCAGGTTCATAAATTCCACTTTCTGTAGCTCTTGCCTCTTTTTCAAAGGAAAGATCTCTGTAAGATTCGTGATTTAAGTCGCATAAGCCCTTCCACCATGCTTTGAACCCAAATTTCATTACAGGAGGAGTCTTAATGATTTTACCAATAAATCGAATCAGCCACTCGATTACATACCACAAATAGAAAGTGATGGGTGATAATAATAGAATCCAAAAGTTCATAAACAGCAAAGAAATCATTCCGAAAATTCCTATGCCAAATAAACATAGTGATTGCCATTGATAAGAATGAGCTCCTTCATGTCTGAAAAATTCTTCGTCATAAAATTCCTTTGCCTTTTTACAAAGGAGAACAAAACCTAATAAAATAGCTTTGAAATTAGGAAGAAAAATCTTAGCTATTTTAGAATTATAGATAACTTTCATAGGCATACTTTTTTAAAATCAGACGAAATAAGACTCTAAAGATAAGGCTTTCTTTTGAAAAACCTCGGGAATTTCATAAAGAATTTAGAGGAACATTTCTAAGAATTTATGAGGAAATGGAAAGAAAATCGACAAGGAACTTTTGAGGGCTCAGCCCGGTAAATTATTCAGAAATCTAAAGCGTTGATAATCAACCATTTACCGGTAATATACTAGATAAATCTATATCAGAGATATATTTATCTTTCTAAAGTTTTGTTATTAGAAGTATATCGATATAAGCCGAATATATTAGGGTAGAAGGGGAACAAGATGAGATTTGAGTAAAAACATGAGATTTGAGAGAAATCAAAAGTTGATTTGGTGAAATGGTAAAAAATTTGATTTTAGAGAGAAATCGTGAAAAATTATAAAAACCGCCAGTTGGGACTTGTAGTGATGGAAGTAAAGTAGTATCTTTAGGCATGTATTAAGTTTCAACAGGTACAGCGGTACCTTGTTTTCATAAAAAAGTTTTTAAATTGGCTTGGGGTATAGATTTTAATCGATCTATACCCCTTTTTTAATTTTATTTGGTTTAAAAGCTGTATCTTTACGTCATGATAAGAGAGTCAATAGGCTAATCAATTAAAAATTTAATAAGAGCCAATGTAAAACAATTAAAAACAACGATTATGAAAACAACAAAGGAAACCATACATGCGAATTTTGATGATTTAAAAACAAAACACGTATTTAGAAGTTTATTGAAAGCTGCTGGATTAACTGGAGAAAGTAAAAGAAACGCTGAAAAAAAAGATGAAGTCCCATATTTAATGTTTGGAAGCCAAGGAAGATTGATTAAATGGATTTGTGAAGAAACTAATTTAGGAAGAGATGCTGTAAAAATCCGTTTATTGTATTTAAAACTCGATGGATATTGGAAATTTGAAAAAATAGACTTACATACATATGTAGTAAAAATCTTAAAAAACTCCGTAGATACAACTGATATTGCAAGAATACCTAATTATGCCAAAGGCGTTATAAAAACTAAAACAAAAAAAGTAAGATGGACTATTAATCACCAAACCGTATTAAATTATATTCGTGGATGTAGTAATTCAATCAAATGTAATTTGTTCCCTGAAGATGAATGTATTATAGAACCAACTGTATTCGAACCGTTAGAAAAAAGATTTTCATTTTATCAAAACCTCAAAACAATAGCTAAAAACACAGGATTAAAAATAAATCAAGTAAAAAATGTGCTAAAAGATTTTAAAATACTATTTGGATATAAAGCTTATCATAAACCAACTTTTGCAGAAACTGAAACTCGTATACACGTAAATTCTAAAACCAATACTATACAATTGCCAATAGAAAATTTAAAAAAAACATTTGAAAAAATAAAAGAAAAATATTTAGTAAAACCCATTGAAATATTAAAAAGAACTTTGATTACATTTAATACTGAATTATATGATAGTAAAGATATAAAATTTTGCTTCAATAGAGATTCTTAATTTATAAATGGTTTAGAGGTTTGGTTTGCGAAAATCGGACCTCTATTTTCCCTAAGGCTAACAAAAAACTTGAAAAAGTTTGGTTATTCATTTATTCTACGTATATTTAGGTGTTAATTCGAATTTTATAAAATATACGTATATGAATTATCCTAAAGAATTTACCTATCAAGAATATGAAGCATTTATCAAAGATAATAAATTTGAGAGCTTCACAAAATCACAGGTAGATGCCTTTAATAAAGATTTGCTAGAAAAATCTAAAAAAGGTTCTATTGATGATTTTGAATTAAATTGTGGAATTGCCGAATTTCATTCTTTGAATGAAGTGGTAGTGATTAACGAAGATCTTACAAAAAGTTTGATGTATTGGAGAGAGCCTCAAATTGAGTCAGTAGAAATTCCTGATGGAATTTTCAAATCTATTGACGATAAAGCCTGCCATCGATTTAGAGATACTCCACTTAATCGGCTAAAAGGTATTGCAGGACTAAATTGCGCTGATAAGGATGCAATTGAAAAATCTAGAATTGGAGATCCGATAGGAGCGACTAGAATGTGGAATGGTAAAACTTATATCAAAACACCGAATGGTTGGAGACCTAAAGGAGCTAAGTATGATAATACCTCCAAAAAGTTAACCGACGAACAGAAGAAAACTGCTCACCGAATGAAAGAAATCGAAAAGGAAAAGAGAGAAAGAGAAATCGAAAGTCGCGGTAAGAAAAAGTCCAATGAAAATGAGAGTGAAGATAAACATTAAAAAATACATGATGACATTCTTTTATCCTCTCTTAGTAGCAATTCCTATTTCTCCGCTAACAGATTGGATAGAGAAGTATCTATGGAATGACTGGGAATTTCTTAATTGGCTTGTCATATTCATTATCATAGATACAGTCACATCTATATGGTATCATTTTAAGAAAAGGGATCTTAGTAGCAACGGATTCGCTAGACTCCCCATCAAATTGATAGTATATAGCATATTGCTCATTTGCGCGAATATTATGTGCAACTTCAAAATCCAAGGCAGTGCTCAGGAACAGTACACGTTATTTAGAACAGTGGTTTGTAATGCTTTAATGATTAGAGAACTCTTCTCTATCTTTGAAAATCTTACAAAGATGTATCCGGAGTATGTTTCGCCAAAGATTCGTAAGTTTATGGAGAAGTATAATAACGAAGACGGAAGTCCTGAATAATTCGATTAATTTTAACTAAATATAATATGAGACTTTATAGATTTTTGAATAGCGATCGTTCTATTGATGTTACAGTTGTAACTGATGGATGTAATGATCAAAAAAAAGTGTTTATCACAGAATCTCCTCGTGGTGTTATTGCACCTGGACAGGTAATGGAGAAAGATGAAAAAGATTTAGGCGTAAAGCTTATTGAAATGGGATTCACTTGGAAAGCTGGTGAGGAAGTGACTCATGAAGAACTTGTAGCTTTTGCTAATAAAAATAGTCTTGAGCTTATCATAGATCCTCAAGGATTGAATGAAGTTACGAATTGCTCAGCAACGTGGATTAGTGAAGAGACCGAAATTGCAGTTGATGTTCAGACAACTATTCCTTCTAAGAAATTGGTTGAGATCGAGATCTTAGGTGACAAGACCTTTAACGAATCGGTAGGTCGTTATGGCGAGCTTCTGAGTGATACCGTATTAAGTGTTTTAACTTTGAATGGGCATCCGGTTGTATTAACTCTTGCTGATATGAATCTTTCAGCCAAGGAAGAGGTAAAATTTACTGTTTCTACGAATGGAGGTATTCAATCATTCGAACTTGCAGCAACTCCGACCCCAGCTCCAGCAGATTAATTCTATGTTCAGGCTTAGATTAATCGATATGATAAAAACAGGAAGCATGACCATAATTACTGATGGTATTGGTGGTCATGCTAATCCTATATAACTGCAGATATATCAATTAAAGAAGTAGTAATGAGTAGTAGAAACAGAAATAGAAGGAAGCCTAATAACGAAAAACCTAATCTGCTTAGAAGTTTAACAGATCTTTCGTTCGAGGAGATAGATGCTTTAATGAAAGCAGCTCCTATGGCTTTTCAAAGTAAAATTCAAGCGTCTTTGAATTCTTCGGATACGAAGGAAATAATGAAAGCTAATATGTATCTAGGAAAGATAGAACCTAATTCACCTAAGATACAATCAGTTTTCTTTGATCCTAATGATCTTGCCGGTAATGGCAAAGGGTATAAAGATGCTAAGGGAGTAGTATCGTTCGAGGTATTAAGGAGAATGAGTGATATTTATATCATTCGTGCTATTGTAAATACCCGTATAGAACAAATTCAAAATTTCCTTCATTTCTCTCAGGATAATCAAAAAGAAGGTTTCACTATTCGTAAAAAGAAAGGACTGTTTAAAGATGATAAAGACGAATCCATCTCTAAACAGGATAAGGCAATTATTGAGAAAATAGTAAAATTCCTCGACAAAGGAGGATTTAATGAAAAATGGGATAATATCGATAGCTTTCAAGAATTTGTTCGAAAGATTGCTTTCGATAGTTTGACACTAGACCAAGTAGCATTTGAATTAGTTAGAAACAGAAGCTGGGAATTGCAAAAATTCCGAGCCGTCGATGCTTCTCTAATCCGCTATTTGGATAGTGTTGATCCGAGACAAAGGGAAGCTTTTGAAAGTTATAGATTCAAAGGTTATCTTCCAAGATATTGTATGATATGGCAGGATCAAATTTTAAGAAATCCCGTCACAGAAGAAGCAATCTTATATTATCCATGGGAGCTAGGATTTGGCATTAGAAATAAATCAACCAATATTCGTAAGAATGGATATGGAACTTCCGAACTTGAAACATTAGTTGAGATCGTTACATGGATCCTTTGGGGTATGCAATATAACGGTAACTTCTTCTCACAAGGATCACAGCCTAAAGGTTTTATTAATATTAGAAACGGTAATATTTCTAATTCGACTCTTAATGAGTTCCGTCAAGCATGGACCCAGACTATGAGAGGCGTGCAAAATTGCCTTGTAGGTTCAACGAAAATAGTCACAGATTCTGATGGTTTAATTTCTCTTGAGGATTGTCTTGGTAATGAGGAATCTAAAGAAACTCGTATATGGACCGGAGATCATTTTGAAAATGGTCGCGTATATAGAGTAGGTTTGAAGAAGAGATGTACAATGCGTCTTGATAATGGTATGTATGTAGAATCTTCTCCTAATCATAGGTTTAAAGTAGTTTCTGATGATGGCATAATTGAATGGAAAGAAAGAAGAGAGTTAAAAATTGGTGATTATGTTCTTTGTAACAAAAAGCCAGTGGATAAAGTAAAGACTCTATTCTATAATGGAAAAGAAGTTGGTGAGGACTTGTTTGAAATTTTCGGATGGATGACAGGAGATGGATATTTTGGTGAAGATGAAAATAAGAAAAGACGTTGTTCTTTATTTTATCATCAAGAAAAAGAACAGGATATCTTAAAGAGACATCAAGCTATTTTAGATAGATATGGAATTAATAATTCTATTAATGTTCAAGAAAGATCTGAAGAAGAAAGAAAAAGAATTGCTAAAAAATATGGATTCAAATCAGTTGCAAAAGAAGTTGTAAGAATTAGTATTTGTGATTCAAATTTCTTTAGATTCTTGATGGAAATAGGCTTTACTCCCAGTCATGATGGAAAAACTATTCCTCAGATGCTATTCCAAGTAGGTTCTGAAAAGAGATGTGCTTTTCTTAAAGGATTCTTCAGTGCAGACGGAAGTATTGTCCAAGAAGGAACGGGCGTTAGAATTACAATTTCTAGTGATTCTTTACGCAACCAAACGAGAATGCTTCTAATCATGGAAGGTATTCAATGTAGCCGTTTTGAATATAGATCTACTGCTTTAAGGAAATGCGAAAAAGAAGGAATTCATCTTATAATAAAGGACAAAAAAGAATTCTACGATAGAATTGGTTTCTTGCAAGCTCATAAACAATATACCTATCAAAGAACCCAATCTTATTGCACTACAAAGTCGCTTCATCCTGCTATGGCTAGATTGGAAGCTAAGAAAATGAGGGTAGAACTGTTTAGAAGATTTGTTTTCGAAGAAGGCTCTCGTATAGCAGATAATAAAGCGACTACTGAATTAACGAAAATATCAAAAGGTCAAGATCCTTGTACTTATCAGAAGCTTGAAAATCTGGCTGAAAAGTATGATTATGAATTGCCTAGTGATTATAAGATTGCTTGGTTTTCTCCTATCGTAGAATTGACCGAAACCAACGAGGAAGTAGAGATGTTTGATGTGGAAATCTATGATAATATTCATCAATTTGTCGCAGAAGGAACATTTTCGCATAACTCACACCGTGTGCCGGTGATCAATGGTATTGATCTTGAATGGATTGATTTACAGAAGGGTAATAAGGAAATGGAATTTAATGAATGGTTAAAATTCCTAATCGTTATTGGATGTGCTGTTTATCGTATGGATCCTTCTGAACTAGGCTTCCAATTTAAAGATCAAGCTCAAATATTTGGCCAAGATGGTCAAAAGCAACGACTGCAGCATAGTCGGGAAAAAGGATTAAAACCTATTCTTATTTTCTTGGAAAATGTTATCACTAAATATATTGTAGAAGAAATAGATGAAAATTTCGAATTTGCTTTTACTGGTATAGATATTGATGATGAGTCCGCACAGGTTGAACTTGATAAGAAAAAACTTGAAATGGGTGCAGTGCCAATGCAAGATATGTTCTTGAAATATACTGGTCGTGAATTTGATGAAGAGAATGATATAATCCTAAATCAGGTATACCAAACAGCTAAATCTATGCAACAACAGCAAGAAATGTTTGGAGCTTCTGTTCCAGGAGAATCTGAGGAAGAAGGTGTTGAAGGAGAAGGCGATCCATTTGCAGATTATGAAAAATCGTTTGGAGATAATCCTATTTTAGGACCTGCTCTTGAATATTATAAAAAGAATTTATGGAAATAAGCTATGCCTCCAGTAAAATATTTAAAAGGAATAGACATCGCTAAGATGAAGAAAACTTCGGATATTGTGCATAAGGTTAAAGACCCTATTCGATATCCGAAGGTACAATGTGGTTATGAAGGCTTGTCTCAGGTAATATTTACCACTCAAGTCAATAACATGATGAAGGATCTTACAAAAGAAATACTTGATATTGCGAAATGATTTTTACTCCGTCTGAAATACAAAAATTATTCGACATCATTGATTATCGTCTAGCGAGGGTAATTGCAGATGTTCTAGGAGAAGGAAGTCTTACTCCGGAGGACAAACAACTGCTAGAAAAATTTGGATTTGATTGGTCGAGTGAATTAAAGAAAATCCCTCCTTATTATCAATCCTATATTTTTGGTAAGTTATCAAGTGTTTTATCACCATCACAATTACAATCGTTAGATTATCACGACTTCTCTCTATACATAGATAATAAACAGTTTAAAACATTAAATGCAGTTGATATAGCAGTGTATAATGCAGCTGCAACTCGTACTTATTCTTATATTAAAAGTATGGGTCAAAGAATGAGAGAAACTCTATCAAATGCAATATCAGACGAAGAGATGAAATTATCTGCCATTGCACAAAGGCAGAAAGAATTAGGCGTAATAAAGAAAGAATTAGTAGAAGGCGTTTTAAAAAAGAGATCTGTACAAGCTATAGTCAGTAACATAGGTAATTCTCTGAAAGATTGGAATAGAGATTGGGGAAGAATAGTAGAAACAGAAATGCAAAGAGTCTATCAGATAGGTATGGCTCAAACCATAATGGAAGAGCATGGTTCTACAGCTTATGTATATAAAGAAGTATTTCCGGGAGCTTGTCGTCATTGTATCAGACTCTACACTACAAAAGGGATAGGTTCTAAGCCAAGAATATTCAGGCTAATAGATTTAATCGCAAATGGAGATAATATAGGCGTAAAGTCAAAAGATTGGAAAGCGACTTTAGGTCCCGTTCATCCGTTTTGCCGTTGTCAATTAAGATACATTCCTAAAGGTTATGTTTGGGATGAAGAAAATAAAACTTTCGCACCTCCGAAAAATTATCAAAGGAAAATTGAGAGAAAGAGTAAAGTTAAGATATATGTTGGAGATAAATTATTTGAAGTATGATAGGATATAAAGAAGATACATTAGTTACGATCTTAAAATATTACCCGGAATATGAAAGGGTAGAAAGAGAAAATGTTAAGATTAGTGAAGTAAAGGATACAGATTATGTAGGTTTTCTTTACTTACCTTCTCAATCTTTAATATTTCTAAAAGCAAATATTTCCAGTGGAAATTATAAAGGCCAATTACATAAATTGACAGATGGCGAAGATAAGGAAATTATAACTTATTGCGAAGGACAAAAATTACTTTGTTGTCAATTTGAAGAAAATGTAGAACTTCCTATTGTAGATGAAAGGAAATTAGAGGAATTTAAAGAGGAAGATTCTTTATCAACGATGACAGGTTTAAGTTATATGGTTGATTACGAAAAGAATAAAACGATAGAAGAGTATGTTCGTTATTATGAAGATCCTTCTATGAGTCGTTATAGGTATCAAAAGAGAGAAATTATGGATGAACAACTTTTTGATTATAATGGAACTATCTATAATTTCATAACACCTATAGAATATGCTTTAGTTATGAATAATTTTCAAATAGGAACAACATTACACAAGTAAATTATGAGAGGTGGTTTTAATTCTAGTTTTATAGAGATCAAGACTCTTGAAGGAGATAAGTTTATCAAAGATCTTAGAATAGGAGAACTTATTCTAACTTCAACTGGATATGAAAGATTGAAAAACGTCTTTAAAAGAGTAGCAAAGGTTAACGATGAGGTGTACAATATCTATTGTCATTCTGACAGGGAGATAGTACTTGATCGTATCTCAGGAGAACAGGTGGTTTATGTATATAACCCGAAAGAGGCTTATTTGGTCAAAACAAAAGTAGAAGACTTACAACCTGGAATGATGTTATGGGATAAAGATGAAAAAGGAGTAATTATTGATAATATTGAACAAATGGAAACTATTAATCGTTTCTTTTATAACGTTTATGTAGGAGATAATACTTCTTATTATGTTGAAAATATTAAGATAGAAAGCAGTAAAATCTAGAAATAATTCGTATATTTAGGCAAATAAATAATATAGCTATGAACATAAAGAAAATTTTGAATCTGCAGTCTAGTGAAGAAAAGATTGCGGAATATAGAACACTTTTAAAGAAATCGATAGGAATTCAAAAACAAATCGATGAATTAGCTACTGAGTTCGCAGAAATGAGTCCCATTGCTAAAAGCATCTCTTTATTGAGTGGAGATGAAAAGAAAGATGCTTCTGATCGTTATAATGACTTCCTAAGCGAACATACTAAAAAAGTTGCTGCTATTCAAAAGGAAAGTGATTATATTTGTAAATCAATGTTTAAACTTTCTAATGATCCTGAAATAAAAGAAGCTGTAGAAGATATTAATGCTTTGTATAAGGCTAAGCGTTTATATAAGGAAAAACAGATTAATAAATCTACTTATGAAGATATTTTAAAAGCCAAAACTGGGCAAATTCGTTATGCAGATATCCTGCTATTTAGAGGCGGGAAATTATTGATTTTACAACGTGCGGGTGAGGGTGGTTCATATTCTCCTGAATGGTGTATCCCCGGCGGTCATGTAGATCCAGGAGAAGATTTTAGAACTGCGGCAGCAAGAGAATTATATGAAGAAACCGGAATTGATTTCCCTGAAGATCTTCTAGCAGAAGTTGCGGTTGCAAAAGGAAAAGATTTCCATATACATTATTTTATGGGATATCTTCCTGACGAAACTCCCGGTGCTGTTTTAGTTGATGGCCAAGAAGAAATTGGTAGTGCATGGATCGATCCTGTGACTGAAATAGATGATTATGACTTCATTTTTGATATGAAAGATAATATCAAGAAGATTTTAGGGATAGAAATGAAACCGAATCTAGCTCCAATGGTTTTGAAAGCATTTACGGAAGGAGTTATAAATGAAAAGGTTTTTGGCGATTTCTGTAAAGCACATAAAGAAGATATCAAGAAGGCTCAAAATAAGACTGATTTTTCTCATAAAGAAAGAAAGGATTTGGCTGAAAAGGGAGAGGCTATGCCAAATGGCAAATATCCTATTCGTAACAAGCAAGATCTTCATGATGCTATTAAATTAGTGGGTGCATCTAATATGCCGGAGAGTGAGGTAAAGGCATGGATTAAGAAACGTGCTAAAGCTCTTGGCTTAGAAAGCGAACTACCTGATAGCTGGGATGATAAAAAAAAAGATGATGTAGAAAAAACTATGGATACAGATGATGCTACTATTTTAGCTTCTGAATCTTTGGAAGAAAAAATAGTTCCACCTGCTGGTGACGGTATAGAAAAATCAGTAGAAGGAGAAACGGAGGGGTATCATCTACTGATTAATTTTAAAAACTTAGATGAGGCTGATATATTTAAATCAGTGGTTGAAAATATGATTGAGAATAAATCTATAGATGCCACTTTTTCAGCCAATACTGATGAAATCAAGAAGAGTTTTGGTGTTGAAATAGCCAAAGCGAAAGATCCTATGTATACTCTTTTTGCCGAATTTGCAAATTTCCTAGAAGGAGTTAAAACTCGTGCGAAAAATGTACATTGGGGAGAACTTGATAACTCTAAACATGTTTATCTTGATGAATTGGAAGATACTCTTTCTGATTATGAAGATAAGATTATGGAAGCAGGTCAAAGTAAGTTCGGCCGATTCAAAGAAGGTGAAATCAATGGAGAGAAGGTCGATGTTAATAATCCTGTTGAATTAGTTCAAGCAGTTATTGATAAGGCTCAAACTTTCCATGAGGCGATTAAAGATAATATAGATTATGTTGGAGAGATGTCTTGGATAGAAGATTTTCTCGCAACATTGAAACAAATCTTATATCGTTTACAAATGCATTAATAAATAGGGCAGGTTCGTCCTGCCTTTTATTTTTGGGAACTATGGAGAAATATGATTTAATGAAAAGCCTTTCTGATAGTATAGAGAAAGCAAGAAGAGGAGAACCCGTTGGTACAATTAAACAGTGGGGTGGTAAAACATATATTAAAACTCCCAGTGGATGGAAACCAAAAGGAGAATTGAGAAATCCTAAACCTGAAGATAAGCCTGTCCATCAAATGCCAAAGAAACCTGAAGAAATTAAGCCTGAAAGGAAAAAGAAAGAAGAGATAGCCTCTTATGCAAAGAGGGCAACTGATAATCAATTAGAAGCAGCTTCGAAAGATCCAAAAGCAGCACCTGCTGTCAAAGCTGCAGCACAACAAGAATTAGCATCACGTAATAAAGCAGGAGAACCAACTGAACAAAAGAAAGAGACTAAAAGAGAGAATGAAAATAAAACTGTTGATAAAAAGTTAGATCAACTCAAAGAGGATATAATAAAAGAACTAGATGAACGTCTTCCTAAAAAGAAAGAAGAATCTGTAACATCTACTTTTAAAGGAGAAGTAAAAGAGGCTTATGATAAAGCTATGGCAGGAGAAACTTCTTTATTAAAATTGATGCAAGTGATGCAGAAAAACGGTTATTCTATGGATGATATCAAAAAGTTCTTAGAAGAGGATAAAAAGAGTAGAGGGAAAGATACGAATACCTCAAAATCTTCTGCACCCCCCTCTACACCTAAGAAAGAAGAGAAACCTAATAATAATTTTTCTTCGTTAGGTGAGGCTAGGAAATATCAAAGACAACGAAATAGAAGATTAAGAGATGAATTTCGTTCAAGAATAAAAGAATTAAGAAATTATCTTCCTAATAAGGAAGAAGATGCAGTGACTGATGCAATTGGTAAAATACTATCAAAAGAAGATCCTGATTTCGTTGATGTGATGGATTGGTATGGAGATAGCGATTTTAGAGATCGACTCACTATCAACGAGCTTTTGATGGATAAAGGTTATATGCCTGTTGTAAATGGAATTATGTTCCATGAATTTAGAGGAAATAAATATTTGCATTTTGATGCGAATGGAGCTGAATATGCAAAAGCTAAAACTTTTTATGACAGTACTAATAATATAAACTCTCAAGATACGGATGATCAAACGAGAATAGATATTGATTATTATACAGGCAAAGGTTATAGCAGAATAAGAAGTTATAATAATAATCCTGATTCAATCGAAGGTATTAACAAACAAATCGTAGCAAAACGTGCTGATAATATTGCTAATTTCATTGATAAGAATCCGATGAAAGATTATGTAATACTCACCCGCCGTATGTCATTTGGCTCTTCATCCAATGGGAATAATTTAAAAGATTATGTTAATGCAGAGGCAGGCGATATAATTGAAGATAAGAGTTTTGTGTCATTTTCTCTACAGCAGCTTTCAGGATTTGGTGGCGATATGCAGGTAACGTTATTGGCAAAACCCGGTGATAAAATTGCGAATATTGGTAATAGTTTTGAGCAGGAGTTTTTGGCTCAAAGAGGATCTAAATTTAAGGTTATTGAAAGTGGAACTAATTCAATAGTTGTTGAGATGATTTAAGGAACTTTTGGTTGTTATTTCAGGAAATTTTCGTATCTTTAGATAAACAAAATAAGTTATGGAAAAGAAGAAAGATAAAAAGATTCACGAACGTTGGAGTAATAATGACACAACGTTATTTAAAGCTTCTAAAGAAGAACGTGAGAAAATGAATGATCTTGCATTTAAAACTATGCAGGAGAATCTTGAAAACCTAAAAAAGAAAGATAATGGAACTGAAGGAAAAAATAAGAAATAGTATACGTGCATATATTATGGCGGATGCATTAGGAGTACCATATGAGTTTAAAGCTAAAGGTACTTTTAATTGCAATACGTTTGCATCAGGAGGTTTTCATAATCAACCTAAAGGTACTTGGTCAGATGATTCATCTGTTTTACTGTGTTTAATTGATGCTTTTTCAAATGATTATAATAGATCTCAGCAATTCGAGATCTTTAAACAAAACATGAAATCATGGTATCATAATCAAAAATTTAACGCAGGTACAGGTTTATTTGATATAGGTACTCAAACTCGTACAGCATTGATACAAGGAGGAAGTGAAGAATCAGAATCAATGGGAAATGGCGCTCTTTTTTATGCTCTTCCTATTGCAATTATTTGTAGTGCTACAGAATATTCAGAGTTTGGAACTCAACGACTTTTTGAGTTATTTTGTGCATTTACACATAATAATCGAAATTGTTTCAAATTTGGTGGTGCTTTTTGTTTGTTAATTCGAAAATTATTATTAGATTTACCGATAGAAAGTATCGAGGTAACCAAATATGAAAATAGAGGTGATGTAATAAACACCTATAACCTTGTGATTGATAACTTTTTAGCTAACCAAAATACGGGTTCTTTCCTATTAGACGATATATGTAGTGTCGTTAATTTAGGAGAAGATACTGATACGAACGCTGCTTTATTTGCGGCATTGATGGGTACTAAAAAGGAAGTTGATGAAAAAGATTGGAAACAGGTTAAACGTTATGACGAAATAGATAGCGCAATCGATACTCTCATAAATTCGGTAGGATTATGAAAGTGTTAAAATGTATCAAATAGAAGAAAGATTTAATTTTTTCGCGGAAGCTGATTTTGAGAAATCAAAATCTTTCAATCCTCTTGATTTCCCTGTTGGTGATGAAAGAAGGTATGAGAGAATGATTTTCGAAGGATTAGCTTCTGATTCTGCAGAAGATGATGAAGGGGAATCAATGGAACCAAATGGGTTCATTATCGATAGATTCCTAAAACATGGTCTGATTAATCTTGATCATTTAACATCAAGATCTCCTATAAATAAATCTCGTTTTTGGATTGGCGCACCTTTACATGCTAAGGTTGAAAATAATAAGTTTTTTGTAAAATGCCAATTATGGAAAAAGTCTCCTGAGGCAAGAGCTTTTTATGATAAGGCATTAGAAATGAAAGAATCAGGAACAGATAGAAAACCTGGTTTTAGTATTGAAGGTAAAGCTCTAGAGAGAGATAAAAAGAATCCTAAAAAGATTAAAAGAGCTCTTATTACAAACGTTGCGATGACAATGACTCCTGTCAACGCTAATTCTTTTGCTGATATAGTAAAAGGAAAACAATCTAAAGATTATATAGAAACTGAATTTAACTCCGATAAAGATTTCCGAACTGCAGAGATTTTATTAGAAATGGAAAGAGATGGTAATATCATCACCATTGATAAAAATTTTGGTATAAAAATCAAGCCTTTAGGAACAAAACACGATGAAATCTTTAAGAACTTGTATAAAAGTTACATGGAGGGACACATAACTATTAATATTTTAAATGATTTCGTTCAGAATTCGAAAAAACAATTTGGATAGTTGAAATAAAAAAGCTATTTTTACCAAAAATAAATTTAAACATATGGATGCTACTTTAAAAGACAACAAAACCGTAAAATTTTTGCTCGAAGAGTGTGGTTTTACAGAAGAGTATATTGAGAAATCAATTAATGCTGGTGATATCAAGATTGAAAAATCTGCTGCAGAAGGCGATCATGAATCTGAAACTAAGCAGGAAAAGAAAATCGACAAACTGGAAAATGAGGCTGTAGATGCTGAAAAGAAGGTTAAGAAAGATGAAAAAGATACTGCTGAAGATAAAGATGCTGAAGGTAAGAAGGTTGAAAAATCTGAATCTGAAAAAGAGGATATGATGAAAGCAATGGGAGAAGTCTTTATGAAATCTCTTGGAACTACTTTCGCTCCTCTATTGGAAGGTATGAGTAATAAATTAGAAGCATTGGCCGATAAGGTTGATAAGATTGGAGAACAACAGCCGAGTTTCCGTTCAGGAGATTTGAACAACATGTCTGCAATTCAGAAATCTTTGAGTTTCGAAAAAGATGAAGCTGGAAAGCATGAAGTTAATATCATAACTCAAAGACCTGCTGCTTCTAAGATCATTGAAAAAGCTCTTGACGGTGCACCTGATCTTATTGCTAAATCTTTGCAAGATGATGCTTTGGCTTATTTAACTAACCCGGATGCAACCGAAATTGGCGAAAGCTTGGCTCGTTATTGCTACGAAAAAGGAGTTAAATTCGTAAAATAATTTCGTCAGAAAAATGAATTAAATTAAGATATATGGATTTATATGACTACAGCGGCACTGGTACCGGTGCAGATTTGATGGACGGAATCGCCGCATCAGATATTTTGAAAGCTATGGAAGCTGGTTTGATGACTGGTATGCAGTATGATAATCAGATTAATAATGGTGGTGGTTTAAAAGTTGAATCTCTTGATTCAGTTTTAAAGATCCTGGGTAACCGCTTGAATCAGTTGGTTTACCTTATGGAAATGCCTAAACATAAAATCGATAATACTGTTCATCAGTACAATCAGTTGTACAAGTATGGTGAAGAAATCGGAATTTTCAATACAGAAGGTGAAACTCCTGAAGAAACCGATTCTCAGTACAGACGTAAGTCAATCATCACCAAGTTCATGGGTGTAACTGGTCAGGTTACTCATCCTGCGACTTTGGCAAAATTGGCTGGCGGTATGAATATGTACCAAAAAGAAGTTGAGAACAAAACTATCCTGTTACAGACTATTTTGGATGCTCGTTTGGTAGACGCAGATTCAACTTGTGTTCCTGAACAGTTTGATGGTGTGTTCCGTCAGCATATGTTGGGTGTAAATGAAATGGATGGTGGAACTACTGAAGGTAAGACTTCAGAACAGTTGCTCGATACTTATTTCAATTCTCCGGCAGTTATTGACGCTAAGGGATCTGTTTTGAATGATAAACTGGTTCAAGATGCTTCTAATGTAGTGGTTAATGTATATAACGGTTATATCG
>ENA-OWPN01000635-OWPN01000635.1-human-gut-metagenome-genome-assembly--contig:-NODE-635-length-44582-cov-4.808453_pt1 | contig 44582 bp, 43 predicted proteins | sample MGYA00248266_ERZ651850 | MGnify/ENA primary metagenome ERZ651850 (study PRJEB26924, sample SAMEA4378296) | human gut metagenome | biome: human gut; feature: human-associated habitat; material: faeces... | reverse complement strand
CATGGCCAGCTCGCTTTGCGCGATGGCCTGCATGGCCAGCTCGCTTTGCGCGATGGCCTGCATGGCCAGCTCGGACAATACTATACAAGTTAATGCGTTTGTGTCGTTGATAATGGCAATGACAGCAGCTTCGCTACCGGCGAGGTGCTTCATAGCGACGGTGTTTGAATATACGGCATCAAGTGCAACTTGATTTTTGATGATTTCAGCGAGTGCGACAGCGCTCGCTGCCAGGGCAGCCATCGCTATCTCACTCGCTGCCAGGGCAGCCATCGCTATCTCACTCGCTGCCAGGGCAGCCATCGCAGACTTACTATTGCAAATGGTCCTGAGTGCAATGGCATCGTTTACGATGCCGAGCACGACTAGGGAATCACCTGCCACCACTTTCATGGCAAGATGGCTCGATGCCATCGCGGCCATGGCTGTTTCGTTTTGGATAACATGGTTGATACCGATATTTTTCACCAGGGTTTCCATGGTGTCAAATTCTTCTGGATTCAGGTTGGCTAACTTTGCGACGTACTTCGCAATGGCCATGTCACTGCTGTTGATTGAATAAATAGCCTGTTCGCTTTTGGCAATAATCTCCATGGCAGAAGAAGATCCGGTAACTGCGTTCATGGCTGGGCGGTCGGCACAAATGGCGTACATATTGCTGAAATCGCGGGTATTGATTCCTGCTTTGAGAGCGATTAATTTCCCGGCTGCCGTATTGCTGTTGTAGATAATGTTCATAGCGTCCGGAGTATTCTCAACCGCTTGCAAAGCGGTTTCGTTTTCGAACAGGTCGTCGATCGATTTGAATGCAAAGGACCCTAATCCTGCAGCTTCTGCAATTTTACATGCAATAGCCTGGTTGGATGGGCTAACAGCGAAAAATGTACAAAGTACGGGATCAGCAACAGGTGCTCTTTCTCCGGTTTCATAAGACGTTAATTTGTACTGGAAACCGTTGCGGGTAACGTTGTTCTGAGTGATTGTTCCTTCAAAGTTTACCGGGAATAAGCACAAATAAGGCATTTCAATAAATGGAACCTCAAATTTGACTGAGTTCCATCCTGGTCCGGCGTTATTAAAAAAGCCGGGTTGTGCTTCCGAAATAAGTCCTGCAGTATGAATACTTTCGATCCATTCGGATTCAGTTCCGTTGAAGCCGTTACGAACTGCAATTTCATAAGCTGATGCGCCATGTCCGTATGTTTTTAATTCAGTGAATCGATGTTTCCCATCACCGTAAAAATGGTTTTGAACATCTTCGATAAAGCAGAGTTCTGCTTTTGCCGGTATAGGATTAATTTCTTTCCAGCGATTGTATTTTCCTCTTTTTAATTGTAATGCGTCTGCCATAATGTATAAGTTTAAATTTCTCCAAAATCGAATATGCGTGCTTCGTTTCCGCAATCTTCAGGTCCACCGCCGTCGATTGCTCTACCCATAATTGCTCCTAGTCCGGTATCTTCCCAATCACGCAATTCTCTGCTCCATATCTCCCAGTTTCCGGTTTTGGCAGAGATACGTGGCTCTTTTCCATGTTCGAATACTGATTTTAAGTCATTGTACCGGTCTTTGCCGTTACCGAATTTAAAACGTTCGGTGTCTGTTTCAAAAATCCAGACTCTGTCAGGAATAATGGGGTTTTCCGTTTCCCATTCAGCTTTAGTTTTTGCTATCTGTTGATATATATATAATCCTCCTTTGTTTTTCATCATTCAAGTATTCCATTGTTTAAAAATATTTTATCATCCATATCCTCGAAATCAAGAGGGCTGCAGAGGAAAACATCTGTGGGCAAACGGCTTCCACCGCCGCCGAGTTCTTCCCAGGTCGCACCATTAGCTGTGAGATCGTAGCATTTATAAAAGACATATTCTTCAATATCCTGATCGAAGAAACGAACTTCATCACCAATAGAGAATGCATACTGTACATCGTTGTAGATGTAATGTGTATCACTTAATCCAGGTTCATGATCAATATCTAGTACTGCTGATCCGGATCGCCCCATTAAATTGGGTGTCGTAAACTCTCCTTTTGCATGTTTGACATGAAAGCGGTATTCATTTGGAGTTTTAACGGTTTCAGTTATTTCTACAGATATCCCTTCTGCTAGGTTGTCTGTGTCTTTGTATTCCTGGGTTTCATCGTCGAATACAACCCAGGTTTTTGTTTTTGGATTAATGTAAGGTGAATGAGCATCGGTTCCAGGGGCTTTAATCTTTGTATCAAAATCCCGAACCCACCAGTTCTTATTTTCTCCGACATACGGACTCAGATACTTGAAAAAGTCTGCGAGTGTTTTACCTGCATTTTCCGGTTCTTCCAGCCAAACCTCAAAGGCCGATTTCCCTTCAGCTCCTCTCAATTTTCCCTGGTCGTCCCATTTCCATACTCCGTTTACCGCAATCCAGGCAAAGTAAGAAAATGGTTCTACGGCTCCTACTGCATACACACCATCGACACCAGATCCGTCCGGAACCGCAGCTACCAGGTCCTCGTATGTGTCGTAACGTCCTATGATTTTGAATGACGTACCGACTGGCCCCTGTGCTTGAATGTTTGTGTTTTTATATTCTTTGTCAACAAGGGACCATTCAAACCACATTCCTCCCTGCACTATCATGGGGTGATCGTTTAGTTCCTGAGTGATGGCCGCAATAGCTTCTGTGTTTCTTTTTACCTGTTCGGTTTCATCAGCAATTGATTTTGTGCGTATATAAAGATGTTCGGTCTTTTCGGCCACTTTCTTTGTATTGTCGCATACTTCTTCAGTTGCTTGTTTAACTTTTAATGTTTCAATTCGGGTCTGATCAGTCCGCTCCTGGATTCGCTTGGTTTCTTTCTCTGTTTGTCCGGTGGTTTCTTTTACAGACAGGGTTCCCATCCGGGTTTGTTCGGTGTTTTCTTTGACCTTCCGGGTTTCTTTGAGGACATCTTCAGTATCGAGCTTTGCCGTTAAAGTGTTGATCCGGGTCTGATCAGTCCGTTCCTGAACTTCTTCGGTTTCTTTCTTCACCTGTTCAGTATTCTGTTTGACCTGGTTTGTTTGGTCGGCGGCTTTCAAGGCTATTTGTGCTGCTTCAAGTGCTTCTTTCTTTTGCCATGCCTTGTAATCTTCATAAGTTTTGTCGGCATTTCCTTCTTCCTGTTGCCAGAGTTGGAAAGCGGAATATCCTCGGATAGCCTCTTTCTGCGAAGTTGTCAGCATGTCAAATGTTAGTTTCAACTGATCAATGGAAACGAGCGGCCGCCATGCTGTATCTTCTTCATTGGTGTATTTCCATTCTATACCATTGGATCCCGTCCGAAATTCGGGCGTTTCTCCTTTGGGACCTGTCAGGTCAGGAATGGTAATCAGGTTTTGCCATTCTCCGGTATCTCCCTGTTTCCATTGGATTGCGTCAGGGCTTCTTTGGAGCCAGACACGTAAAAGTGATAGAGGGGCTTCGACAACAGCTTCATCGGTTCCGGTGAATAATAACGCCGGAAGCGAATACACGCCATCCAGGGAAGTAACTTTCGTTACTTCCCCGACGCCTTGTGACTGAGTAGACAGGATTTCTGCTACCTGTTCTGCTAAAACTAGAATTTGTTCCGGTGTTAGTGCTTCGGCCATGTTCAAGGTTATTCAGCGGGTTCGGTCAAGATTGATTCAAAATGATCGGAAATCGCAGCGAGTGCCTCTTTGCGTTCCGCATGAGTTAACTTAGAGAACTGTTCAAAAGAGATGTAGGCCGTATCGGACGCAACATCAACATTTAAACGGCCAATGCGAATGTTCTCTTTGGAAATGGTCCCGTTAATGACTGTTACGGGCTGTCCTGTTGGATTTAAAACCTCGTAACCTACTGAAGCATTTGTTCCGGCCTGCTTTGCGACCACACGTGTTCTAATGTCAGATGAGTATTCCATAATTATTTAACTTTAGGTTGTTCTGGGAAAACGAGAAAATCCTGCATGGCAATTTTCAAAGGTCCCATTGCTGCAGGACTTTCCAGTAAAAGATTCAGGTAATAGTTTGCCTCTTTTTTAGATAACTCGACTTTACCTTTATGATAGATGGTCCTGGCTTTGTCCATGGCCATAATATCGGGTGTAGAGTTGAATAAAATGTTTCCTACGATTTGGGAAACATCAACGACGTCCACACCTCCGGCGATATTTTCAATTTTAATTTTTGTGAAATCAAAAACTTTTGATTCCGGTGCATCTTTAATTTTTAATCTGTTGCTCATATTATTATAATTAATAGTTAGTTATACTCCTTGTAATAGGCTACCGTTATCTTTTGTTACGCCTACAATGAGGCCGTTTCTCACCCGGAACCTTACATCGTCCAGATCATAGGTCTTCGGATCGAAAGAAATACCCTCCATGTAGCTGTAAGTTCCGTCGCTGTTTCGACCGGAGATTGATCGGAAACGTTGAGAAGCACAAACATTGCTAACCAGGTCGCCGATCACGTCAACCATACCATCGAAAAAACCGGCGTATGTATTACCGCTACTTGGATAAGTATGGTATGTGTTTGCGGATGCGTAGAAGCAAGCCCCTCCTGCAGCTCTACCAATTGAGGACATTCCGAATCGTCCGTCTGTCTGCGCATCGAAAGTAACGCAGACGACACCTTCTTTGGCTGTTCCGGATCCGAGCTTCAGGGATCGTGATGTCCCTCCAAAATAGTCGTATTTTGTCCAAATTAACCGGCCTCCTTCAATGGTGAATCCTCCAATTTCGGCTTGCTGTGCCAGGATCTCTTGAGCCTTTATAAGGTTTGTATTGATATACCCGCCAACGATTATAGTTTCGTCAGTCATGGCCTGTTTTACTTTGTCGTAATATGCTAAGGCTTTCAGCGAAGATGTATTTGCTTTTCCGTTGATGGTGTTCTGCAAAGACGTATTGAGCGAAGTAAAAGAAACGGCTCCCTGAAGGTTTATGCGTGAGGCGGAGATCGTTATCCAGGAAGGAGCCATCTCGATACGGCTGATCAGTTCATACCCGGTTAGGTCTGCATCTTTGACATAAAGGGATAGTGACTTTTTTGTCGCATCTAAATTTATACCTAACTGGGTCGTAGTCCCTTCCAGAGTATTAATCCGGGTTGCATACAAACTAATGCTGTTCTCTGCTGCATTTAAGCGTAGGCCCAGGCTGGTTGTAGTACCTTCCAGGGCATTCGTTTTTACTGTGTAAATATTTAACTGTTCGGTGGTCGCATTCAGATCGATGCCAAGCTGCAGAGTTGTTTGTTCAATTTTGTCTGTTTTTTTTGCCCAAAGGCCGATTTGCTCTGCAGTCTGATAAAATTTCGTTTCCGTTTCGATACGATAATTTTCTAGGGGATTATCGGTCAGGGCAAGGGAATAGATATAAATATCTCCGGTGAAGTTAATTTCAAAATCTCCAGTACCGTCCCAAACACCTTCAAACTGTTTTGTTTCAAAAACGTCGTTCTCTGTTATTTCTTCGGTCAAGTAGAGCGGTTTACCTTTAAACCCGATTGAAAGAGTTCCGGCTTTGGAACACCGGTATTTAAAAGATACATAGAATGTCGGCCAAGTGGTCGAACCATCCTGAAGGGGTAATTCTAAAGTCGGTTTTTTAGCCAGGTTTTCATTCAGCTGTCGGATCGTGGCTTTTTTTAGGCGTAACGCTCTGCGGGTGCCCTCGATCACGACGGCGGCCACGTTCTTTTTTTCTGAATAAAAGTTATCGTTGAAGTAAAGGAATTTGCCGGCAACGGTAAAAAATCGAATATTGTTTACCGCTTCCCATTTTGCCGTATCGTTGGCAAAGGACGCGTTGCTCAAAAAATTGTATTTTTCCGATACTTCAACCCGGAATGCCGATATTTCAGAGTATATCAATCCTTCGGTAATGTTGAATTTTGTGAGAACATCTTCACCGGTTTGCAGCATAAATTTCCCCTTCAGGAACGCGTTGACACACATTAAACCATACCCGTCTAATCTTCCCCAATATGGTGTAACTAAGCCGTCCAACCTTCCCAGGCGTAGCTTTGTAGCATTGAGAGGATCCGTTTTCATGCCATACACAACATCGATAAATGGTGCTCCAAACTCGTTGATAGTCGTGATCATGACGATTCCTTTACGAGTGGAATCAGTTACAGAATCAACACGAGTAAGTACATCTCCGGTAGCAATATCCGACAGATCTCCAACAAAATTACTGAAGCAGAGAGAATCAAGTCGTTTGGCTCCATCTGCCAGGTTGCCGATATTTGCTTGAGTAACTCTCAACTCATATTGCTTAACGACATTGTAGTTATTTTCCGGGGTGGGTAATCCCTGGATCTGTTGTACCATTAAAATATCACCGGCCCTGAAGGGATTATAAAGCAATCCTTCCTCTGTATCCAAGTAAATTGTATTTGTATCTTTGTCGACATGATCGACTTTCATCATGCTGGCAAAGATTACATTGTCATTTTCTCCCCGTAACTGGGAGTAAATCATCTCAAAAACCCTGAATTTTCCTCGGACCGTCAGATCGTCAATTTCCAGTTTATACTTTTTCTCAATGACATCGGCGGCGTTTAGCCTGTCGTAGGCGGCCAGCATAAAACCGATGCCATTGGGAAACCCGGAAACAAAGTCCGGTGATGAAATAGAATTTGCGAATTGTGCGTTACCTTTTACTCTCATTTGGTCGAACCAGGCCGGTCCTTTGGCATCCAAATAGAAACCAGTGGTTCCGTATTTGGCACCGTATTCGTTTGAGTAAAGAGAACTAAGAATATTAGCGGTTCTGAAGGTGGCTAAACCTAATACATTGATCGCCTTATTAAATTGGAGATTACCGTCGGCATAGTCATCAATATCTTTCCGGATGAATTTTTTCATCAATTGATCCGGATTTAATCCGGCGTTTGCCTGGATTATGTCAATAAATAGTTGGCCAACCCGATGGGCGGTGTTGGCAGCTTCGTTGGTTTCATCCCGGATGATTTCCGCCCGGCGGCGTAGTTCATCAACTTCTGTTGTTCCTTGCATTGACATGACGCAAAAATGATTAAAATAGGGTTTGGGAAAAAAGACAATTACCCGGCTTTTTCTTCAAGTGTGTCTTTGATCATTCTACAAAATTGATGGCCGTAACTGGCTGCAAAATGTTCTCCTAGCCGGAAAATACTATATAAATATTTTTTTGTTAGCCAGGGTTTGGGTATCCTTTTGGGGGATTGTCCTATATCTCCGCTATTACCGACGGAAATTTCCCGACCGTGGCCACGTTCCACATAAATGCCATATTGCAGAAATTTGTGAACAATGGAACCTTTGTCTGAATCGTCCGTCCATTTTGACAAATCTGTTTGGAATGATTTCATAAGGGTACCGGTATCGTAGACTTCATACTCCTGCATTTTTTCTTGCCAGATAGTTACCATCATGTTCATCCATCCTTCGGCATATTGGCGGGCACTTATGTTGTTACCAGGTGTTGTCATTTCCACTTTCCAGGATTAATACATAAACTTATAGGTATATCTACGGTAATGGAAAAATATAATCCTGCAGTTTCAGGAAATAGCATCAGGGGAATTTCCCAAAAAGGGAACCGATCGGCCATGTACGTCAACCCTGCTTGTTGATTATCTCTATCCGTGATCAGACAGGAAACGATATCACGATATATTTCCCGGCAGGTATTCATTGTTTCGTTTTGTGATATCATACCGTTCGTACCTTTGCTGTGGTATTTTTTTAGGATCCAAATGAAATAGACCCGGCGTTCTACGTAACCTCCCGCTGCTGGTACGATCTGACCGTCTTCAGTATCATCAACGCAGAAAAAGGCGTTCGATGTCCTGGAAGAACTTACCAGTTCCTCCAATGTTTTTTTATCAGAAACCCTACAAAATTTAAATGTTTCCAGTTCTTTGAGCCGGGCATGTATATTTTCAAAATAGGGATAACAATCAAATTTTTCCATCGCGTTGCTTTGTATTAAATTCTTCTATTTCGCGTGCTTTTTCATTTAATTCGTATAAGGCATACCAAGTTTCTGTTGCCAACACTGCCTCCATTTTTGTTACATCTCCAGAGGTGAGTACGCGTAGCATGTTGTTTATGTGTGATCTCATATCAGGAGTGTCGTTACCGGTGTCCTCTGAGGATACGAATAGAAACGGGTATTTATTAGTCAGTATTTGCTTGATCGAATTGTACCAAAGGAAAACTGTGAATAATTCAGACGGGGAACAGCTTTTGAATTTATTCTGTTTCACCGCAGTTTCATTATCGTTCCACTCGGTACCGGCAGAGTATAGAACCGACGCCAGGGACCGGAGATAGAAATCATCTTCTGTATGTAAATACGCCTGATAATAATTTTCAGCTGCCAGGTATAGTTTTAAAGGGGATCCTTCCAATGTGTCGTAAACAGGTCTGAAGCCTTTCAACTTGTGTAGCGGCTTTACTCCAACCGGAACCCCTGTTATCCAGGACAATTTTTTTCGATGAAAATTTATCTGATAGCTATCGAGCAAAATTTTACAGCGATTGAATTTGCAAAGAAAGATACCGGGACCGACAGGTTTAATGATCTTTAATCCGGAAAAATATTTTAAAGCAAGGATTTGGATATATTCCTCGCTCTTTCCTGGGAAAAGAAGCATTTCTGAAATTGTTAATAACTGCTTTTCTGATAATTCAGCCCAGCTGTGGGGTACGGATATTTCTATTGTTTTCATATACCACCGTAATAAGTTGCATGTTCTTTTTTATTTTCATATTGGATAGCCGTTTTTAAAGCATATTCGTCCGATCCGGCATAAGTTGGATATAAATCCAGCTGCAGGCACATGGTATTCACCGCAGATTCCATTGTTCGAACAGCTGCATTTATATCGGACTGGGTAGGAGCGTTGCTTCTGATCAGCGTGCCGATGGCGCATTTTACCGCATGCAGGATTGTATAATCAGGTGTTTCCGTAATGCCAGAATATTGTTTTTCTATGAGTTCAGCATAGTACCTGGAACTGATATACGGATAAATATATTCAGATAAAAATTTGAATGTCCGGGCGTGAGCCTGGCGATATACTTCCGGATCTTTCAAATCAGGTGCAGGGACAAACGTTCTGAAGTCATTATAACCGATATATAAATGATCCGTAATACTTGGTAAGGTAGGACTTTTGCGCCAAAGTGTTTGCAGCTCTGCAACCACCGATAACCGGCGAATAATATTTTCCCTGAATTTTTCTTGCCAAATATCTTCCTGTAGGCGTAGAGCCGCCACCCTGTCTTTACTTGCCGGCACGTAATTGGAACTACTGCCACCAACGACCGCAAAACCATTGTTTGTGAGGATTAGGTCAAGATTTGGGATAGCTTCGTAAAGTGTGTGATGACAGATATATCGTTTACATAGGATCCGGAAGTTGTCGCTTTCCGACAAGTTGCAAATGTGATTGTAAAGATCTTCTCCGAATAAATCCTGCATGGCGGTTAGTTCTGCGATATCAATCCATTCCGAATACAGTTTAGTGTCCTGATTTGCGTCGAATGTTGTCGGAATAAATGTCATAAATTCCTCGTAATTACTTAGTATCATTGTCATCTTCTTCGCTGTTTTTAAGGTTATTACTCGATGTTGTTTTTGCATCTTTTCCTTGATCAAGTGTAGTTAGCATGATAATCGGAATATCAAAAACGACTTTATCCCACTCCGGATCCTGCTTTTTATTAAACTCCTGGATAATGAAATACTGGTCGAGTAGCAGGTCATGGAATGGAATTTCCATGGACTGTTTCATTGTGAATAGTTCACGTTTGTCGGATCCGGAAAAAGAACCTTTTGTCTTTCCAGGTGTCGCACCAATCAAAGAAGGGTGTATCCCTTGGGCGTAACAGATCATGTTGCTGGCTTCTTCAGAGTCTTCGATCCAATCTCCACCTTGCTTACTCTTATCGATACAGGTGATTTTAACGTAAGATTGTTCAACACCTTTAGGATCTACATAGAAGCCGGTAACCCAAACCTTACCCTCATTTTCAATACCCATCATAAATTCGCGAATGTTTTCTTTTTCCTTATTCCAGCGTTCTAGCATTTTCTGTGGATCCGTAATTTTTTCATCGTTCATGATCTGGTCCCTGTATTTTGGATTTATTTCAACCAGCCAACGAACTGCTAAAGAATTTTGGAATTTAGCTTTTTTCCCTACCGGGATTATTTGTTTGATATCAAACCATCCGCTATTAAATACCGCCCAGAACGGAACAAACGGGTAATATTTATTTCCGACACAGGGGAAAGTTGTCAAGATGGCGAATTTTCGGATTCCCGTATCTATTATATCTCCTTTCTCATCCGAAGTTTTGCCCGTTTTTACTTCCAGGTCACCGATAGGATCAGCTGGATCCAAAAGAGGTAAAACCTCGATTTCATCTTTTGATAAATTCTTTTCCCAGTTTCCGAAAAATATATGTTCTAATTTTCCGGTTTTGGGGTTACAGGTTTCGAATCGGCAGTAGCAAGCTTCCTTGTGCCTTAACTGGACAATACGCGTACCTTCTTTGTTTAAAATGATAACGGACACACAGAAAAAGAAATGTTTAAAGTCGTTGATCTGTTCCATAAAGAATGGAGCCGGCCTATTGTGACGGAAAAAATTAAATACGGATCCACTTTTTTTTATCGGCATTTTGGTCGTTTCATCAAGAACCTTTAATCCTCCGGAGTAACAGCAAAGTACATTGAATAATTGATTTTGGCTTAATACTTCGTCCTTTCGGAGTAATTTCATTATTTCAAAAGGGCGTAAATTGTCATCACCCCAGGGTACATAACCTCTGTATTTCCAGTCATCACCACCGGGACGGATAGGGGTGATATCTGTATTTTCTTCAAAAACTTGCGTTCCGGCATCAATTACATTAAGTATTTTGCCTAGCCCATTTGAAACGACAAACATATTATCTTGTATTATAGACATACTTCTATATCATTAATTGTGAATATTAATTTTGTGCGGATTTGACGAACTTCCCGGTTGGTTTGAATCATTACGTTGATCACGTCCGGATGATAGCGGACAGAGGTAATGATAACTTTGTCATATCGCAGAATTTCTCCTTGTTTGTCCCAGCACATTAATGTTACAATTGCACCAGGTCTTAGCATTTTACGTGCTTGTCTTATTGGTATGAGTTTCATGTTAATTAAATGATCTGTCAAAGGTTGCGTCGAATATTCGTCCGTACATAGCTGTTTTGTATCGTTGATTGCTTTGTGTCAAACGATAAGAAAATTCAAAGCGTGGCATTTCGTCCGGAAGAGAAGAACGTTTTACTTTTTGATCCAGAATTACGATTTCTTTGATAGGACCGTATTCGTCATAGATCCAAATTTCTTCGCTAGAGAACATATCGTCAATTGCATATGCTGCAGCTTGAGTAAGTAGACCGGTATCAACGGTGTATTCTCTCAGATTTTTTCGTTTGAAGTTTTTATAACCTCCTGAAAAAGTGGCGTAATAACGTTCAAATTTTCCTTCGCTGGTAGCTTCTCCGGTACAACTGAATGTATCTTCTACTCCGAAGCAGTTTCGATAAACGAAATGGGTTTGCTGTAAAAATGGAGTATAGTCCAGTTCATAGCGCATTGTCCGTTCCCCGATGCTTACAGTATAATAGAGTAATTTGCCGGCAACTTTGAAAATAGAGGGCGATACATCAAGATATTTCACTGTCCCGCTTCCGATGGCCGGACATTGGAAGGAATTTGATGCAATTATTCCGGATGACAGATATACGGTATTTACCGTAGCTGTCGTTGATAATTCTTCTTTGGCATAAAAAGCCAGTATTTCGCGGCGGCCGACTGCCGTCTTTTTTGCCGAAAACATAAGGTTTAGGAAGTGAGTTTTACAAAATGCAGCTGCAGTCATGTCGAAGTCAACGTCGCACCGCATAACTGTATGCTTAGTTTCCTGGGTTTTGTTGTAGATAAAGGTAAAGTCTGCTACATTGATTTGCTGCTTGAGAAGGTAAGCAAGAGGGCCTTCGTTACGTAACCAGTTACTGAGAACTTCTCCAAGACCTGTAATATATATTACTCCATCGGTGTTTCGATAATAAGTTTCGGTAGGTAAAACTACGATATCCCCCATTTTAATTGAGAATGTGATTGGCTGATTACTGTCCGGACTTACCACTATATCCCCCAGGGAGCTGGTAAAGCAAAAAGTATCGGGTTGTTTCAGGATCCGCATAACTTAGAATATTTTAATACCGATGCCCAGGAACGGATAATTTTCTTTAAAGTCATATCCGCCTTGTATGAGCCATCTGTTTTTTGTAATGATAAATGATGTGGATAACCGACTATCAGCCTCCAGAAATAAAGAAAAGGACTTCTGTTGGCATTTTATAACAGGGGTTGTAAGGGTATATGTGAAGGTTCGCCCGCGTAAGGAATTTTGATAAACGGTATCCTTGAGTATCGCGGTAATATTATTGTTAGAAACAAGTGTGTCATTGTAGACTTTTGCAGATAAATAATCCTGTATGATTGCTGAAGTATCTATTAAGATTGGTGGTTCCGGGACATAGATATCCATGATTTCGGGTTCCGGAATATAGATGATATCGGAAATAAAAACAGTATCTTTAATTTCTACCGGTACCTGTTTGTAGATAGTCCGGCCAATACTGAAACCGAGGCAGAGGCTGCCCAGGGTGAAGATTAAGAATAGTATTGTACTTTTTTTCATGTCATTGAATTTTGGTCAAATATCGTGTAAGAAGAATCGCTGTAAAAAGACAGCGTAAACAGATGTATTATACCTCTCTGGTGCTTTAGCACCGCCCCCGCCCAGTGAAGCCGAAGCGGAACTCCGAAGCCGCCGCGAAGCGGCGCGCGCCAAAATTAGGCACACCTACCCATCACGGGCAAGCAATGCCAAGCCGACAATATTTGGATTATGCGATTTTGCTAAATCGTTTAAATTTTAAAGGTTGTACTTCTTTAGTTGTAATATCTTCTATTTCTGTAATCTCCTTAATTTCAGACTTTTCATTTATTTCAATGATAAAAGGCAGATTTGTATATTTTTGCCGGACTACTGCCCATTCTTTGTATATTTCCATTGACAAGCTATTCATCCAAGCAATTCGGCATTGCAGATTGTTTAAGCACATATTTATCAATGTCATTTTACAACATGTTTCAGATATATCTCCGCCGTAAAATATTAAGTCCCTGTTTTTTTCACCAACCGCCAGAAATATTCTACCACTACCACAGCAGGGATCATACATATTGGGGCCTGTGGGCGGAACAAGTTCTGCCATTAATTGACACAAACAGAACGGTGTAAAAAATTGCCCTAGCTTTTCATTGTAAAAATATTCTTCAAAATAATCTCCTAATACATCTTTGAACCCTTTTTTATTATCCATTTCGATTACCAAAGCAGCAAAAGCCTCGGAAAAAATATTTAATTCTTCTTTGCGATATGGCTTTATTGTTTTAAAATACAATTCTTCCTGTTGCTGCATGGATAAAGCACAGATCGCCATCGTTAGAAAATCATTAAAAACTCTGTCCCGTCCGTATCGACGGGACAGATCATCCATATAAGAACTAAATTTATCCATGTTTGGAAAGTATCAAATCAAATGTTTCAACCAAATTGTCTACGGCTTTATTTTTTCTGCTGAATAAAGAAACAACATTTGTATCTTTATCCTTTGTTATAACTATCTTATTTTCAGTTATTTCTACATTTACATAATCTCCAACACAAAAACCGTATTTTGTTAGATATTCTCCTTTCAGATTAATACCGGCAATGTATGTTTTTTTATATGGCAAACCACATACTTTCAATAATTTAGTTAGCATTTTCAACTCCTTTCTCTGCTTTTTCAACCTGTAAATCGGAAAATAAGTAAGCTATAGGAAAAAACTCGTAAGCGGTTTCTTGAGGTTCAGAACTATTTTCGATCGGTTCACTTTGCTTTGTGACACTTTTCTTTTTTGACCAAAGTATAAACGCCTTTGAGCCTTTTACGATATTGTAACCATCGGCTTTCCATTGTGCAAAGGTTTTAAATATTTTTGCTCCGCTTTGTTGCCTGTACCATTCGACTATGATGTCATTAATACGGATGGCAGACCAATATAATAGTTCTGTATCGGTTTCTGCTTTGTTTAGTCGTTCTTCTCTGTAGGCTCTGGCCTTAACGGATAATTCGATAAGTGCAGCTCTACGTACGTCAATTTGTTTATTAAGATTAGATTTCATAACTTTGTCGGACTTTAAAAGAGTGAATAAAAAGATTACTTTTTACCCACCTGGCAGCTGTAACTGTCAGGTGGGTTTTTGTTTATCAGCAAGCGTATAGATTACGAATTTCTTTTTCTGTTTCGTCTATCGCCTTTGTAAAATCTTTCATCCAAATATCAATAACTTCTCGAATGCATTTAGGGTTCGAACTTTCAAAAGATTCTCCTTTTGCGTCGACGATTTGTATTTGTGCGTTTTGGTTGTCATGGGAAATGGCAAATAAATCTAATGATTTACGTTTGTCAGTCAATTTTTGATACTTTTCTTTTAATGCGGCTAGTTTATCTGTTTTTTCCATTAGAGTGGAAAAATCGACTTTGCCAGGAGTCAGGGAAGTTGCAGCCGATGGAATGGAAAGATTAAGCGCGGTTTGCTCTGTTTTTGCAGTTTCATTTTTTGATACTGTCAATGCGGGTGCGTTACTTTGTACGCCTGTTGTCTGTGCGCTTGTTGCGCTTTTTGCTGTTGTAGCCATGATAATATAACTTTAAAAAGTGAATAAATATAGGGCGGTTGCTGTAACAACCTTGTGCCCTTTTGATTACAATACAAATATACGAAAATGTAATGTATTGTACAATAGGCTTTTATGTACTTGTTTGGCGTTTTTGTGTATCCCCGTATTATGCACTTTCCTGCGTAGACTTTTAGGCTACAGGAAAGCAGAAAAAAATTTTTAAGTCTGTGGAAACAGAATCTTAAAAATCATGTCGTAAACAGCTTGTAAATAGCTGTTTACCACTGGGAAAGTAAAATATTTGTTAAATATTTTAGCGTTTTTCCAGTGTTGAAACACTTATACCCTTGGCAGTGAGGAAGATGGTGACGGAAGAAACTGTGTTTCTTCTGTCTTTCGTACGAAGTACCCCCCTTGGCACCCTGTTCCGTCCTCGTAATTACCACCCGCCCCCGAATTGTTATATGATTAGGGCGTTTTTGTAACCGAGGGCGGCGGTAAGCTGCCATCCCCGCCAAAGAAGTTGGCGGGGTGTGCTTACTTAACAAATGTATATTCCTTGTAAATTAGAGAATGGAAGATGTTATACCAGTGCCAAGGCCATGAATATAAGGGAATTTGTTCAGGCCGATATATAGGGTGTCGAAAGCGTCTGTACCATCTGTTCGATACTCCAGTTTATCCTCGTCTGATTCTGCAAGCTTTTCGCCACGTTTATCTTTTTGAAAGCCGCGGGTACCCACATATACGCCGGTGGCTTCCATGGCCAGGATCAGCTCTTCGTTGTTGTCTTTATTGATACGGGGAATAAGTCCGGATTGTCCCTTGAATCCTTGATTAATCAGGATGTGTTTTTCGTGATGTGGGAGAGGATTACCGATCATGATGGGCGTTACTGACCAACCAAGGCGTTCGAACTCGCTGATTACAATAGAGGCAAAGTCTTCTTCGTTAACAGCGTAATTACTGCCCAGGGCGGTCGTATCGTAATAATATACGACATGTTTGAGAGGTTTATAATAGTAATATGCACAATACTCCTGAACCACTTCTCGTATTTTGCGATCATACTTAACAAAAAAGCTTTTCTGTATCCTGGCATCACGGCCGACCGGTTGTCCGGATACTATCCAATTGATGTTAGCATTGTAGTCCATACCAATGCAGGTCGGCTCATTAGGCAACAAATCCTTATCTTGCCGGCATTGTGCTTCGGCAATGGCGGAAAAGTTATAATCCAGGCTATCCAGGAAGCTGTAGTTGAACGAACTGTAATAATGGATACTTTCTCTCATTGCCGAATAGAAACCGTCCGTAAGCACGCCAATTCGTTTACAGAGTATCGATGTCTGAAACACAAGCGGCGGTAGATCGCGTTTCATTTTTCTGATATAGGCTTCTCCCAAAACTAAAAGGTTCTGGATAGAGGAAAATTCCTCGTAATAAGTAGCAATGGCCCGGAACTTGTTTAGTTTTTTGTTTAAGGCTTTGATATGACCAGGCAAGTAGGAAGGAACTGTTTTGCCCGCTCCAATTAGTTCGCGACATTTTTGCTGTAGTCGCCATATTTCGAATACCAAGCCCTGAATAACTTCAATGAGTTCATTATTACATTGGTCCTTGTAATTGAGAAACCATGACCCTTTCTTTGTCGTTGGCATATCTGATATAATTAGTTCCGAATGATGCCAGGGGATGTGTCCGAAATGACCGCGATATCCACCGTTCGCGGGAAATGTTTCTTCCTTTAGTTTATCAAAGTTCAATAGTTTTGCTTCATCCATACCAAGCCAGTCAAGAGTAAAAGAATTTGATGTTCCTTCACGGTCCTGGCTGATCAGGTGTGCGATAGAACCGGTGTAAAACGATAGTACATGATCCCAACATTCCGGTTCGATATAGGGTGTTGGAAAGCCGGCAGATTTGGGTGGACGCCGGCCAATGAAAAAATGTACATTCCGCTTATATCCGAAGCTTTCTAATGCTGTAAGTGTTCCAGGTAATGTTCGGGTAAGCAGCTGTTGGAAAGAGGCCCCAACGAACGCTCCGGCGCTTCGTGGCATTCGTTGCATGTTACGTAATGTCCATGGTGCCGCGATACCATGAGTTTTCCCCAAGCGGCGACCTCCCACAAATACCGTTTTATTGGCCGCTGTGAACATAACTTTCTGTTGGGGTGGATTAAAATATACTTCTTTATGTCCATTTGTCATGTTCTTTCTCCTCTTCTGTTTTGAAAATATCTTCCGGATCGAAAGTTATATCTTCGTAATCGGTATCGACGGCTTCCAGGTCACTGGCGCACTCACGTTCCATTTTTGCAATCTTTTCTTTGATGTTAGGTATATTTTTAATGCCGATAACCGATGGATCCGAAGTAGGAATAAAGGGTTGAACCCGGATGGTATCCCAATCGATCTGAGTTACTTCTTCCTGATCGAGTTTGTTGAATTTTGCGTAATCGTGATCGCAGCGGGCCATAGCATTCCCGTTTTTCCATTTACGGGCCAGCTCTCGTGTTTCTTCGTTACGTTGATTAAATTTCCACAGGTGCCAGTCCCGGCTTGCCTGCTCAAAGTTTCCGATCAGTATCTTGACAGCTTTAAGGTCATTGTAGGCCTGGCTTTTTGCGATCCCATAGATTGTGATCAGATGGTCAATTATTTCGCGCTCTTTCTTTGATGGATTATCCCGTAGCATTGTATAGGCATCGCGGATCCGTAGAACAGCGTTTACCTGATTGGGGGTTAACCCTGATTGTTGCATGACGGAAACATCATCGTACAGGTGATCTTCTGCTAACTTTATATTGCTTTGGTTCATAGCTCTTTTGTTTCCATTTCGGTAATGTATCGGGTTGCGCTTTCGACAGCTGCCGGACTTGCCAGTTTAGCCAGATTAATTTCCTGTTTCTGTATCTCAAGCATTGTTTTTGCTTTACCAAGCCGGTAAGCTTTGCCGGCAGAACTCTTTTTATTTGCAATATCTTGCTTCAGCTGATCTTCATCGATATCGGTAAGAATTGCAATTGCATCAATCGGCATCAGGTTTGAGGCGAGTTCTTCGATTTTAGCTAGTTGTTCTTCTGTGTACATATTGTTACTGCATTGTCAATAATGGCGGCAACGTCCTGGGCGAGATCAAGGTAAACCTGAACATTGGTTGTTATTACTGTTGACTCTTGCCGGTTTCCGCGAGTTAAATTCTGGCTCGTGATTATGGCTACTTGAGTCTGTGTACTTTCATTCCATAATAATACGACTTTAGAATGATTACTGCCTAAATACACAGCGTCAAATATATTCCCTGCAAAATTCAGTAGTTTTGATACTTTGGCCGATGCTTTGTGGTCAATCACAACGGAAGAGGACAGGATCCTGCCAGCTTCTTTGAAGCGGTATATTTTCCGGATAAATTCTTCGGATATAGAGAAAGAAGTTACTATCATCCGGCATGGCCCTACTTCTTTCAGTATAGTTTCGATTGTATCGAATAACTGAAATTTGTCTGTAACAAAAGCCTGTAAAGGATTTTCCCGTACAGGCTTTATTCGCTTTTGTGCTTCATTATACATTGATTCCTAATTTTGCCAGTTCTGTCAATTGGTCATCAGATATGCCGGCATCGGCGGTAAGCAGTTCCGATACACGCAACTGGATCTTACTGCGAAGATCTTCTGCTTTTGGAGATTGCTCGGCCTGGAGCTTGGCAAGTTTTTCTTTGTTGTCGGAAATGTATTTTCGATTGGCAGAAATGCGCTTTGCATCTATATTTGTCTTATTTGTCACCGTTTTGTCATCTTTTTCCGGCTGATAAGTATCATACTTTTCCCAATTTTTAATAACGATATTATCTAGTTCCAAGAACTCTTTGACATATGGGTACCGGTCACATGCTTTGGCACCGTCCATCGTTTTCAGTGCTTCATGTAATTTACGCATGCGAAGATACAGTTCTGAGTTTTGTGTGTAGAGTTGACGGATTTGATCAGGTAACGTGTCATGATCAGCGCGGATACCTAAAGTTTTTTCACGTTCTTCTACCGGCGGGGGGGCCATAAAAAGCTTTTCCTGGGCTTCCATTTCTGCTGCAGGATCATCTTCAAAGCTATCTGCATTTATTCCCAGACGAGCGGAAAACAGTTTTACGGTTTTATCGGCTTCATATTTGAGCTTTGAAAAAAGTTTTCGGCGGGTGATGTTGTCATATAGAATCCTGTTACGGTTAAACTGGAGTAATAGCGTTGCTCCTTTTTGTAGGTCAATTTCTTTTTCCGGAGCTGTCGTGATCCGTTTCAACTCTTTTAGTTTTTTGATTAATTCATCTTTATTTTCCATACATGGGGTAATTAATTATTATGTAATGCGAATGTATGTCTGCCTGGTAATTACCGAAAAGACAAAGAGAGGGGCGTTTCACAACGGCCCTCTCTTTCAGGTATTAACATTAAATTTATAGATAGAACGAAAAAGAAATTACTAGTTCCCTGCAGGTGGGTTAGAATCTGGGTTAATTGTTCCTTCTTCTGTTTCAATTTCACCTTCATAGAATGGTAGCGGACATTCCGACGGGCAGGACGCTTCGATTGTAGAACCTTTCTCTGTGCCTCCTACTTGTCCCAGGTTTGTCGAAACTTTAGTAGCTGTTTCGTAGGCTTCGTTACCAATTACGCGGTGTTTGCCGTCAATTTGCTCAAAGATGTACACATAATCATCATTGGCCGCCTGGCGGGCAAAGGCGGCAGCAGCACTGGCGGTACCAGGGTGAACAAAGGTACCTTTATCCAAAAAATTGGAGAAAGGTGGTTCCCCTTGAGGATCAGAAACAACTTGTGATTTTTTCTGATCAATCCGGATGAATTTCCATTTTGCTTCTGCAGCAAGTACAAAGTTGCCGGTGAAAATAGCCAGTTTGGTTGGATCTGCTGAGTCGAAAGCTGGCAAAACCGGCCATTTCATAATATCTCTTTTCGGTATATAGTAAACCCGTAGACGAATACCCGGCGAGGTTAGCTGTCCGCTACACCAGTCAAGAGATCCTGGCGTAGTCGGTGTTTTACATGATGAAACATTTGCCATATTATCAAGAGTTAGAGGGTACGTACTGTTTTGCTACCAGTAAACGGGTAGAGTGGATGCTTTCCATCTGCGTACCAAGGAACATAGTAGTAATAAATTGCATCAAGAACGGATTATCTCCTCTACGAACTTCGATTTTTTCGAAGTCGCCCATTTGATAACAGCCGATCATCATATTTGATTTGGGTGTCAAATGCAAATATTGAGAGTCTTTCTTTGCAGAAAGAGGCACAATAGTACACATGTCGTTGGAACCTTCAACAAAGGTTTGATTAAACTCTTTGTTGTATGCAATATTGCCGGTTGTCTGTTTATAGTCATCGCAATAAGCATTGTAAACAAAACGCGGAACATACAGATTTACTTTTTCTTCCTGAAGCTCGTCGGAAGCTGATCGGTAGATCGTTTTCAGTATATCAACAGCGTTTGTAGCGTCAATGGCAGTTGTTAAATCGATCAGGTTTTTGTTTTCGGTAGAGATGTTGTTTGCTGCAATTTCTGCGGCGGTGATTGTATCAATACCGTTATACAAATCAACGGTTTTGGTACCATTAGCACTTCGCTTGGCTTTGAAGAGGCTTTTTGCAATAGATTCAGAAAGACGTTTCATCATCAGGGCATTCACTTTTTTGTTGATGTCTACCCCTTCCAAGCCTTTGCCGCTGGTAATACCGGATCCGTAAATTGTCTGTACGAGTTCATTCGGGTCGAACTCCTTTACACAAGAACCTAGGTAGGTTTCAATTTCTCGACCAGAAATTTCAAGACCAGAGTCGGCATTTTTTTGCCCTGTGTAGGGTCGAAGTTCGAACGGACCGTCTAAAGTACCGACAACTTCTTTGTACCGAATGCCGGTACGCAAAGTAAAATAAGGCAGGATCTTTTCCAATCCCAGGATTGCCAGGAGCAATAATTCTTTTCTGTATTGCAACGCAGATTTTTGAAGCGAGGCTTCGGTAACTGTAAATGTACCAGGCATAATTATATTTCTTTAATTGATTGATAAAGTTCAGCGGATCTGTTGATGACGGCTGCCATGTCGTTGGCGTCCGAATGATTTCCGTCTGTAGAGTTTGTTGATTCAATGGTGGTGTCACCGGGTTTGTTCTTCAGCTCTGTGATCTTGTTTTCCAATTCGGATATTTTCTGATCCTTGGCGGTGATTGTTTCCTGCAGCTGATCACGTTCGGCAGTTAGGTTATTGATAGTCTGCTGGCGTGTGGCTAGTTCATTGTTGACTTGTAGCAGGTGTTCGTCCGTAATCTCCTGTTCCTGTACATCGGATGGGAAATTGCAGAAAGCCCAGAGGGCTGAGAGAGAATTTTTAATTTTTGTCATAAAATTATTGTTTGATTGGTTTGTGTCTGTCGATTGTTCCGGAGGAAAAAGGTCTGCAGGAATTTCTGGATAACCCATATTGGCGAACATATCCAGGTCAATATTTACTGCACCGGAAACAGTGACAATTTCATCGGCTAAACCTAATTCAACAGTATCGGCCGGTGAAAGCCATTCCCCGTTCCCATTCTTACGATCCAGGATTTCACGGAAGTGATCAACCGGTTTGCCTGAACGGGTAGAATAGATGTTGATGATTCGGTCATTCGTTTTCTCTAGCGTATCGATGCTGTCTTTAAGATCTGCTATATTTCCGCGGACAACAGTAGAACTTTGGTGGATAAGGTATAAGGCGTTACTTGATATTTGCCTGGTTTTGCCAGCTTGAGCAATAAGAGTAGCTGCGCTGGCTGTGTAACCATAGCAAACCGTTGTAACCGTTCCATCAAGTTGGCAGAGAGAGTCGTGTATTAATAGTGCGTGGCTAACGTCACCCCCGATTGAACGAATGTTTACGGTAATTTCCGTGGCTTTAAGGTCACGGATCTCGTTACATTTTTTCTTGAATTTATCGAATGTCGCTACACGGTCTGCAGGATCATCGAATTGCCACCATTCAGGAACACCGATAATGCCTTCGATATCTACGACAGCTTTATTGGGGGCCTGGTTTGTGATGCAAATTGTTCCGAGTTTGGGCATAAATAGTAATGTTGCAATAAATTATACTGCAACATTACTACTTACCAGGGGGGTGTAAAAAGACTGTAAAAGTGTGAGGTTAGTGGCAATAATAAAGAGGATCCGGGCTTTTGAAGGTGACAGTGAGTCCCCGGTAACGTTTTCCGGGGACTTCGTTTTCGATAGACAAACCGATCGAACAGGTCGCGTGGGGTTTCTCTTTGCTGCCGATGAGATAACAGGTCTGGTTTATATCGGTAACTTTTACACATACCGGTATTGCATTCCATTCCCAAAGATTTGCGTTATTATGATCAAACAGTGTTCCTTTTATGGTATAAGTATAGATCAACTGACCTTTTACAACTTCAGATGTTGCATCAAAGGCACATAAACCTGCCACAGGCAGAGGTGTAAAATTGCCAGTAACATTATATGTATTTTCTTCACTATATAGTTTGCTTATTCGGGTATCCTCCAACCGAGATAATGATACCGTCTTTATACCAGGTAGAATCAGTTTACTACTTTTTGTATCCATTGTGTCAAGTATTATCCATTGTGTCCAACATTTCGCAGTTGTGTAAAAAAGGCGATGAAGTCGAAAGATTTTTTTTCACATTAAGAGAGTTTAACCTGCACGGGAATGATACTTTTTTCTGAGGCGGTAATATTTTTGCCGGACAGTTTCAAAATTTTTGGCGTTTTGTTCTTCCACCTGCTTCAGTAAGGTCACTTCCGTAATATGATCGGTACCCTGTATGATCCCGTGTTTTTCACACCAGCCGCGGATTACTGATGTAAGACGACAATTCAGATTCTCCAGGTTGCCAACTTCACTCCATAGGTTATTTATGAACATGGCTTCGAAGCTTTCAACCAGGGCCGCCTTTCCTGATTCACATAAGAAAGAATATACACGAGGGTCTTTCTCTTTGAAATAGGGAAGATGAACTTTGATATTCCCTATTTCAGGAGTAATGGTGTCCGGTTGTTTATCCAGCAAACGTTTTAAAAGTCTACTTTCCGGACTATCTTTTAATAACTCAACCGGGTTGCCGAAGTGTTTCTTCAGCCAGGCTGCCAGATAAGGTTCTACATTGAGAGTGATTGTATTCATTGCTGCTGTAATTTAGTGTAGCAAATATACTGAAAATAAGTATATTAAACCAAGACAGGAAAGCTCTACTTTAAGTTGGCTAAAAGGTTACACTTTAAGAAACGGAAGTGTAACCTTTTGTAACCGAAAAGTGTAACCAATCTAATTAACTAATATTCTATACTTTAACTCCTTATTTCTCTTAATGGTTACAAAGTTACATTAATTTAGAGTATATAAAGGGGGAAGGGTAAAAAAGGAGAGAGAAACAAAGGGGAGGGAAGGGGGAAAATAGAAATGATAAAAGATGCTAAATGGATTGAAAATAAAGGCATAAAACATTGCTGTGTTATAGGAAATTACTATCTTTACACATACTTATATTGCGGGGGTATATACTCTATTATATGAGTATGTGAAGGAGATCGGGATATTTTAAGGGGTGGTATTTTAGAATACACTCTGCAAAAAGGACAGGCACATGATCAGGATTAGAGAACCTGAATGTATCTGTCCTTTTTGAATGTAACGGAGAATACTCTTTGCAAGTGTTACGAAGAATACACTCTGCGCAAAGAACAAGATCCTGATCCGGATGGCTACATGATTGTATCTGTTCTTTGCGAATGTACGGCTAGTACGTGCGCCGTATAGCCGAATAATCATCTAAAAATTCGAAGTCCGGGTGCATAGTGATAAAATAGCATGATTGTTTGACGAATGTTTCAAGTTCGCATTCCGGGATATACTTCTGAAAATTGAATATTTGTCGTGGAGTCAGGCTTTTTAGATTGACTTTTACTTTCTCCCATACTCTAAAGTATAGTTCATCACCAACCTGCTTTCTGAGTTCAGCCAGGTCTTCAATCCGGTTTAACCGGTAATCAGAAAGGCATTTGTTCTGATTGTTCAAGTTTTTCGATTTCTGCATAATTAATAGTTGGATTTGTTTGTATAAAAATCATTTCTGTCGTTTTCTTATTGATCTTACGAATTATACGGCCATTATTGCTGAGTTCTTTCGGATTATAGTCAATGATATAGTCTGCCAGTTTACAATAAGCTTTAAGTGCTCTGGAAAATTTATTCATAGTCCATTTATTTTGCTTCGTATCATCAGCAAAAGCTTTCAAAGCCTCTGATTTAGGTTTCATACAATCACAATTTTCCGAACCTTGAGAAAAATAAACTTGCGCCCAATCATAAAAAATATCTGTCATTTCAGATCGTAATGTTCGGGCAGTAACATTTGTCATCGGGGGATTGATTTTAATACCTTTTTTTACTGTAGCCAGGTAGAATTTGCAACACTCCATGCAGAAATTTATATCTGCGTTCCATTCATCTTCTGTGTATTGTGCCCGGAACAAGTCTTTACCAAAATCGTCGAAAATTGACCGACTTTCCAAATAGTCATTGCTACTCGTTTTTTGATGGTAATAATCAGAGAATACCATATACAGCAAGCGGCGTTCTGTTGAAGGATCAGAACGGTCCGGAGTGTAATTGGAAGTGATGGCGAATTTAGGTGCGCTTTCAAATGGAATTGTGTAACTGCGTGCAAATTTGGGATTGACGGTTATTTCTCCGGTTACTGCATCAAAGAAGAAGCCGAAAGGTAAGTACCGATCGGCATCGTCGATCAGCACAAGATCGGTATATTCACTGATATTTTCATAGATATGAGAGTTCTCAGTGAGTTTCGGGTTGCGCCCGGATAGCGTTTCTGTATTCATAAAATAGCGGAGCGTTTTTAAGCAGGCTGATTTACCGGATCCTCCGTTACTATCCTCTGAATTGCCGACTTTATTATCCATCGCGAATACACACCAGGCTTGGTGTTCTGCTTTTTGTCGGTGAAGTAAATAGCCTATGGCGAATATTTTATTTATCAGATGCAATTTTTGTTCGTATATCTGTTCTTCAGATAGATTGGGACCGGCGATATTAAAATGATTTTCCTTTCTGTATTCAATCGCTTCCTTACTGTTCATGTTACCCAAATAATGATCTTCAAACTCTTTTCTCCAATGTATTCTACTTGTATTAATTAGCATTTTGAAGTAGTTGCTTTTCATGTGGCCGATATTAATATCCCAATCTCCTTCCTGATAAGTTATATTAAACGACGGCTCCATGAGGCTTACCTTGTGTGGTATGACTTCATTTGCCCAAACATATCTAGTATTCATTTTCCCAATTTCGACAATTCGATCAGAAAACACCTCAAATGTGCGGTTGGGAAAAAAGAAATATTGGCTGCAGGGAGAAAAATCAGTAAAATCGAGCTGTATTTCATCCAGGTCGTTCAAACTATCGCCATTCAGTCGGGTCGAGTTATTGATCAGATTACGAACGTCTACATTCAAGAAACGTTCAACTGCAAATCTCCGGAAGAAAGCACGTATATCTTTTACCTCTACTTGTTTCACTATGTTGCCATCAATGTGTACAAACATCTTTCCTGATTTACTGTTACGATCGGCCAAGGTTGCAAAACCATGGCATGCGAGAAAATGAGATACATAATCTGAATTGATTTCAAGAGTCATTTTACCTTTGTTCGTTTTATATTCCCAGAATTTTACAGGCTTTGCAACTGTCATCAGGTTCTTTAAATCTTGCAAGGATGGCCATATCTCGCAATAATCCCTGAAGTCTTTTCGTGGTTTCTGCCGATTATCTCTGTATTCCTTCAATTTTGCAGGTAACCAGATTGTATAGATATCAATATACTGTATTGCCAGTTTCTTTCCACGGGTAATACCGGTTTCATCGATGTCCGGTATATTATATATTTTTTCAACATACTGTGCTATTTCTTTGTATTCCGGTTCGGTTAGATTATAAGTTTCAGAGTTAAACCAAAGTGGAATAAAATTTCGCGCTTTAATACAAAGCGCATCACGTTCACCGGAACATATAAATGCTTCAGGAAGTTTTTTTTCTTTATATGCTGCATCAGGATTAGAGGCCATCAGCGCTTTTTCTTCCTGATCATTGAATTGTTTGTATAGTATCTTGAGTTCTTCAAGACCATTGATATATTTTTGAGGTTTTTCGCCCTGGTAGAAAAAACGGTATGCTTTATCGGGGTTAAGGGGTTGGTAAATTTTGTAAAAGAATCCATCTTTTGTATCACAGATACATTTGCGCATAAAGATGGGATAGGTATCCGTACTACTGATCGTCGTCGTGATCAGTCCGGATCCATCTTTTGCTTTATTAGTTTTCTGATAATACTCCAGGCTCATCCATCCGAGTAATTCACAATGCTGCGATTCTACTTTAGGACCAAGCAGTTTGAGTTCTGCCTCTGTAAATTCTTTGGCCTTAAAAATAAAATGTCCTTCAGGTTCTCCTTTGGTTGCCGGTCGTCGATCGAATTTTGCTCGATTTTTTTCTACAGAAATAACATCTCCTGATACATTAAACTCTTTTGCGAGCCAATAAATTGCTTCATTGAATTTCAGACCTTTCTCCTGCATGGTGATATCGATGGGAGATAGAGCCTGATCATTTTGTCCGAAATCAGTTACTCTCCAGATACCTTTGATCTCTTTGATAAATGCAGATGGGGTATCATCTGAGTCCCGAATTTTAAATGGTGTATTTTTTTTATCCACAACGTCACGCGCTTGGGGATAAAAATAAAGTATAATATCTAATCCATTACGAGTCTTGTCGTATATATCCTTAGTCGTTATCATGAGGGTTGAATATTTTCGAATCAATAGAATGCGATAATAGCTGCAAGAAAGCCTGTTCGTCCTGGCTGTAAAAAGACTTTATGTTTCCGTGCGTTTGTGCTATCATAGAAATTACAAAAGCTTGCATGGGGGTAAGGTCGTATATTGCGACCTTACCTTTACTGTCAATATCCACATACATAGGCTATTCTTTTAATGAATTGATTTGATCATCGATTTTAGAAATACGCTTCTCTCTCGTTTGAGATCTGATTTTTTCGATCTCTTTTACTTTTTCCGGATGCACGGTTTTAGCCAGGTTGATAAAAGCTTCTGCTTCCGGGCGCCTCCACATCTGATTATACAGTCCAAAATTGGCAAAAGAGTATTTCAAAAAAAGGATAGTTATTTTGTATCGTGCCCTTTCATTGAGAGGTGCAATGACGGCTAAAACCCGTCCGTGCTTTTCTGCATGTTCCAGGTTTAAATTGGGTAAGATCTTTTTATATTCACTTTCTCCGATACGTTTTAACATCGCATAGCATAGTAAGTCGCTTTGTACTTTTGTGAGTTTCTGTTTATCCGGAATCGGGTAAGTTTTGAAAACGTTTTTAAGATCTTCGAAAATATTGATAAGTTCCCGTTCAAACTCTTTTTCCTTCTTTTTTTGCAGTTCTTTGATTGCTTCCTGGTGTGAGCATGCAAAGTTTAAATCAGGCTGCTTTTGTCTAACGTAATGGCCAACATCAATATGATCGGTATAGACACATATGCCAGGTACATAACCTTGCTTTTGAAGATTTTCATATTTATCTAATCGTTTCTGGTAGCTTTCAAGCCTTTTATTGAAGTTTTCATCGGCTTCGTTATTGTAACGTTCTGGGTACAGTGGTGCAGATTCTATATCATAGAAGTCTGCATCGAAAACAGGAATGCCGGCGGCAGAAATAGAGTCGGCAAGAGTTGTATTGCTAACATAACTCCAGCGATAGAAAATACATTTTCCTTCGGTATTGATTTTGATCGCTTTCTCGGTAAGAGCCTTGATTTGTTTTGTTTCAAAGCAAAATTTATTGGTACATAATTCTTCGTCACAAAATAGGTCTGAATATAAACTGTTGAAATTGCATTTTTTGCAGTCTTCAATAGAAAAAAGGGCATCATTCAAATCTTCTGATATATTACTGATTCTGTCGATCAGTTCTTTTCCGGTAATATTATGCCAGCTGTTCCAGTCGGATTTTTGATAATGCGAATTATATAAATCATATTGTATCTTATTTTCCAGCTTACATAGTTCTAGGCCATGAGATACTGGGATTTGATCATCTTCTATACATTTACGGAACTCTGGGATCAGATCATTTAAGCGTAAACGGTTACGGATATACATTTCACTTTTTCCGAACCTAGCGGCCAGTTCCGGAATTGTAGTTTTGCGTCTTTCCATCAGCTGTTGGAAAGCAACTGCTTCTTCCATTGCTGAAACATCCCGGCGTTGCAGGTTCTCTGTGATCATGATGTCGATTGCTTGATCATCTGTTAGCTGGCGGATCATTGCAGGGATCGTTGTTTCTCCGGCAATGATGGATGCCCGGTAACGGCATTCACCGCATACGATTTCGAACATTCCGTCTTCTTCAGATGGTCGAAGCATTATGGGTTCGATAACTCCTTGCTCAGAAATAGAGAGGGCAAGTTCCTTCAGATAAGAAGGGTCAAACACTTTCCTGCTGTTTAACAGACTTGGATGAATCTTATTGATTTCTATAATATTAATACCTAACATAGTGTGTTGTTTTTAGCTTTAAAAGAATGAATACTCAAGCAGAAATTATGCTTTAATTATCAACCTGTATATGGAGATAGAGTAAAGTGGTATAGGGCGGGATTTGCTGCCTGATAGAAATTTTATCCCTTTATATATATGCAGCAGCCTTACACTTTTCAAATATTGATGACCGGTTCGTTTATTGATAATTGCCCATTTGGCCGATCCCCAGGGCTTTTTGATGTTTAGTTCCATATTTTTAGTTGTATGTTAATCTCCCCATATCTGGCGGACCGTATATTTTTGTTTTCCGGCGAAATTTGAAAAGTCAACTAATGATTGTTTATGATAAAGTGCAAGAGCAACTTTCCTGAATCTTTCATAATTACGCTGATCAATAGGTTTGTAGTCCCATTTTTTCATGTCTTCTATTAGCTCTTTACGTGTATGAGCATAATGTCCATGACAACTATCCTTCCCAAAATCATGCTCAATGGTATGTACATGATATTGATCCTCCTTTGATAGAAAAATTCTGAGTTTTTCTAATCGGGTAAAGCTCAATCTCTTTATCCCTTGCCTAGATATCTCTTTCTCTTCCAGCCAAGCAGCAATCTCAAGGTTGTAAAAACCTTTATGATATTCTCTTTTGTAGTAATAATGTATTTTCATATTCTATGCTAATTTTGAGATGGCTTTTTGAAATTACCGGTTCGTTCTCTTTCTTGTACGCCTTCAACTATTTCAAATGCGGCATCTGCTATGTATTGAAAGATTTCTTCTTTAGAGATACTTTCTTTTTTTTCGTTTTCTAATCGTTTTACAATTCTGGCGGCGAATGATCCGCCTAAAATGATAATAAATGCTTCTGTCATGATTGTAATTTTTTAATGTGTTAATCTTTTATTCTGTCCCTGATACATTCTGTTCTGGTTCGACGGCCGGCTCTGTATCTACAAAAATCTTTTGAATAATGAATTTCACCACCGATAAAGATCAGAAGGAGCAATGAAGCAACAGCGGATCTTGCCATTGGTGAAAGGTCGAATGAAATGCCGTAGTGAGTACAGAACCACCATGCGGAAAGTTCATTCATTTTACTGCAGCCAGTTTTTTCGAAAATCTTTCGTCTTGTATTATCCACTGTTTTATATGCTATGTGGAGCGCATGAGCGACTTCTTTAAGACTTGCTCCCCAAGCTATTCTTTCAGCGATCTGATCTTCGCGTTTCGTTAATTCTGCATTCCTGTTCATGTTTCTTCAACTTCTGTAATTTCCCAGATATCAGAATTGTCAGTAATTCCGTATTTAGCGAATGTTCTTTCGATGGCCTCTTTCATGTGGGCCGCAATATTAGGAATGCGCTTTCGCTTCCGGTAATAATATTGGGTTGACTGACATCCCAATACGATCATAAGGTCTGCCTTGAGTTTATTATAATCCTCTTTGGAAACCTTTAGCGTTCCTGGCAGGAACGAATAGTTTAACTTCTTTTGTTTCATATGTTTATTGTTTATAGGGTGTTTACCCTATTGTTGATATTGCGTAAAATGTCTACCTTTGGAAACATATTTGTTTCCTGTTGGTGCAAATATCGTATATATTATTGGTTGAACCAAATATAATATTGAATATTTTATGGGTGAATATGATAATATTTTTGATAGGATACAATATATTATTGACAAAGAGGGGCTTAATATATCTTCTTTTTCTAAAAATATAGGCGTTGGAGATCAGACTATTCGTAATATTTTGAAAAGGAGAGAAAGTAAACCGGGTTATGATGTATTGTTTAAGATTCTTCAAAGATATTTGTGGGTTGATGCCCGATGGCTGATTACAGGTATTGAGTCCGATATCCCCCAAAGTGATAATATTATTGATACTGGAATACTGGCTTCTGACGAGTTGTTTTATAAACAGTTGATTTCTAGTCAACAAAAAACAATTGAAAATTTATCGGAAGTAATTCGGGATTCTAAAAAAGTTCCTGTCCAGAGGGGCAGTGTTGCGAAATGTGCAAGTGCCGAATAGTTTTTGGTGAAAAACGATTGAAGTATTGAATTACCTACATTGTAGGTAAATTGTAGGGATTTTTAACGGTAACTGGCTGAGTCTTAATAGTGTTCCCTCTCCAAGTGGGACCACCTTCGGAAAAAGGCTTTGCGGGTGACTGCAAAGCCTTTTTTGTTTTGTTGTACTGGGAAAAGCATCAACATTAAAGTCGAATAATCATGATTGAAGATCTAAGTATCGTATTGCAAGAAGTGGATTCTCTTAAAGCGGAACTAGCTACTTTGCGTCCATTGCCCCCGGAAGCCTTAAAAAAGATAGCGGATGCTCTCGAAATGGAGTATACCTATGAAAGTAACCGAATAGAAGGAAATACGCTTACATTGCAGGAGACGGCCCTTGTTGTGAATGAGGGTGTAACCATATCCGGTAAATCTATGCGGGAGCACTTGGAAGCTATCAACCATGCGCAGGCCATCGATTTTATCAAAGATATTGCCCAGCAAAAAATAGAGATAAGCGAACGGACAATTAAGGAAATCCACGCTATCGTGCTGCATGGCATTAACCGGGAGAATGCCGGTCGTTATCGGACTGTGCCGGTACTGATAACGGGGAGTACTCACATACCGCCTCAACCCTATCTCATTGAGAAACAAATGGAAGATTTTATTTTAAAGTTTCAGCAAATGGAGAAGGAGGGCATCCACCCGGTAATAATAGCAGGGTACTTACATGACGAACTTGTCAGGATCCATCCGTTTATCGACGGAAACGGGCGAACATGTCGTCTTTTGATGAACCTTTACCTTTTACTGCATGGTTATATCCTTGTTACGCTGAAAGGTGATAATGACAAGAAACTGCAATATTATAAGGCTTTGGAAAAGTCACATACAGAGCATGAACCGAATGCTTTTTATCTCTTGGTAGCCGAGGCTGAAAAAGAAGCATTGCAGCGGTATATTCAGATTATAAAATGAAATAGATTTCTTCTAAACTTTATTTTTTTAATATCTACCGCATCAAGCCAATCCTTTGTATATTGATAACGAAAGCCCGACCAGTTCATTCCAGTCGGGCTTGTTTTTGTCTGTCTTTGCTCTTCACAGAGATCGAACAGAAGAACTTTATTTTATTACTTTTTTTATAATCTGCGAAAGCGGAAATTCATGACGTGAAGTTTAAAAGGTGTGTCTATTAAGCTGTATCCCAATTGCTTATTAAATTAAAAATAAACTTAACGAGTCTGTTTTATTAAATAAATATAGCGATATTTGTCTTGAGTATAATGAGTTAAAAACCAGTTTGTTGTTGAATGTCCGCTTTTTAGTATGGACAAAGATATGAGCGCTTAAAAAAAGGGGTATACACAAATTATGAAGAAAAATATTTTCACAAGGATAGCCACTATTGTATGTTTATTAACCGGAATGGCCGGAGTATTTGGGCAGAGTGCGCAGGCTGAAACGATTCCAGCTGCAAATGATCCGGGACTTAATAAAGAAAGTCATGGGGTAAAAACTATTTATAGTAATTACTATGGGAAGCGTACTGATTTACAATATGATTCGTGGGGGGCAACTCAAACGACTATAAAGTCCACAGAAAACAATAGTAATGGTCAAGAAATGATCGAGTTTTCGTCGTTTGATAATCAGGTTATTGCGTTTTATGATGAAAATGTAGAACCTAATGTTAAGATAGAAACATCTTCTATTAGCCATATCAATATTGATATTTATCTAAGCGAAAAGATAGACGGTCTTTATATAAAGTTGTATGCACCTCTTTCTGAGGCGGTTTATGGCTATACGGCTTCAAAAAATGATACAGACGGAGAATTGTCATCAGGTGTTTGGCATACCCTCAGTATCCCTTTGAGTGAATTTAGATCTGTATCATATGAGGGAAATGAACTGAAACAAATAAACGCTATTGAATTAACGGTTGTAGACGGGACGGGGAAACCTGTCAAGGGGAGCGCAACGGCTTATTTGGATAACATCTTTTTCTATAAAAACGCGGATGTTTCTACTACTTTATTAGAAGCCGCACCTATTCCAAAATACCAGCGTTCTAATATCAAAAACTTCTACAGTACGGAATATGGGACAGATATCAGTATAGAATATTTACAATGGGGATCATCGACTCTAAACTCAACAGCAAAGGATGAAAATCAAAAAGATATTCTCAAATTCTCAACATTTGGATGGATGGCAATGCAATATAACCCTACTAATCAGGTTTTGAATATAGAGGGGAAAGACTATTTGCATTTGGAAGTTTATCCTGAGACTGCAATATTATTTGCCGTAGAGTTAATTCTTTATGAAGACAGAATAGAAGGGGTTGATGAATCCCAAAAAGTAAAAACCAACTTCTATAGCCTTACTGCCAATAGCTGGAATTCTATTGATATAAATCTTTCTGATTTTTACGAGAAAACAGGTGGAAATAAGTATATCAGTGTTATAAATCTTTCTTCCAATAGTGAGCTTACTACCGTATACATGGATCATGTCTATTTCTATGATAGCAAACAAACGGTTGTTGAAGGGACGCCCGATTTTACCGCTTATCTTCCTCCGGTACGCAATGCGGATGATGTGATTTCTTTATTTGGCGATTCATATACAGATGTAAGTTCTAAGAGAAAGGTTGATTTTCTTGCAACATCAAGTCATCAAACCACTGTACCACAACCTACGTCCATTGCTAATCGTGAAGTGATGGCTTTGATCGATATGAATCATTGCCCGATACAGATTCTCGATGAGAATAAAGATGTCAGTGGGATGGATTTTTTCCATATCGATATCTATTCACCGGTAGCAATAAGAAGCTTTAATGTTAAACTAAATGGTAATGAAAAAACTCATGATATTAATTTACCCCTTGAAGCTGGTAAATGGAATCGTTTTGATATTGATTTGAGTACGCTCAAATTAGGAGAAAATAGAAGTATATTAACCCGATTAGATTATGTATGGCCTGAAAATGGAGGATCGAATACCCTCTTTGTCGATAACATATACTTCTATAACAAGCAAGATCATTTCGATCCAACTCCGATTTCCACCTTTAACAATCAGTTAGGTCGTGGTGTCAACATCGGTGCCACTTTCGAGCAGGAAGCTGACTATCTGTGGGATGATTATTATATCCAAAAGATAAAAGAAAAAGGCTTTAAGCATGTACGTTTACCTGTTCGTTGGGATAATTTCCCGACAAGCGATTATAGAAGTCTCAAAGAGGCACCTTATAATATAAAGCCGGAATTTCTGACAGAAATACAAACAGTTGTAGATAAACTTTTGGCTGCCGATCTGAAAGTCATTCTTAATATACACCATTATGATCCGTTGATGGATCTGACGGGTGATACACAGGAGGCTGAAATAAAACGATTCCTGGCTCTTTGGGGACAACTGTCCGAGTATTTCCAAAATTACGATGAGCGTCTGATTTTCGAAATATTGAATGAACCAAGAGATGCGATGGATAGCAAATGGAACAGAGTTTTCAAAGATGCTATTGGCGTGATAAGAAAAGAAAACAAATTCGGAAACGCCAACAACCAAAATCGTGTCCTTATGGTTGGTACAACGGATTGGGGAACGATCAACGGCTTGGAAGGCAGCAATGCCTTAATATTACCAGAGGATGATAAACGTTTGATCGTAACGATTCACTATTACAACCCATTGCCTTTTACTCACCAGGGAGCGAGTTGGGTAAAGCCAGGCTATCCTATCGGATTGAGATGGAACGATACACAAAAAGAGCGGGATGCTGTCACTGCTGATTTTGAAAAGATAAAAAAATTTAGCGAAGACAATAAGAATGTCCCTATTCATATCGGAGAGTTCGGTGTCCATTTTGAGGCAGATATCGATTCACGCCTCCTTTGGACAAATCATATAGCACGGACAATCGATAAACATGGATTTAGTTCTGCTTACTGGCATCTGACGTCAAGCATATACAATAAGTCAAAAGGAGATTTCCCTTATCTGCCCGATGCATTGCTTACTCATTCGATGCCCGCTAAAGTGTCTGGTATAGAGTATCGTGAAAAAGAGTCTGTTTATGATATAAAAAATCCTGGTGGAAAGAGTTGGTCAGGACATGGATATGTGGGTGAACTTAATTCTGTCAAAGATGCTTTAACGGTACAAATAGAAAATGGAGGTGAGTATACTTACTCGGTTCAGGCACTATTAAGAGGGTTACCTATAGAAAACAATGCGACCTATGAGGTCTCTTTTACTGCTATGTCAACAGGTGAGGGGGATAGCTATTATACTTATGTCGGTTCAGAAGGTGAAGGTCATACTCCATACGGCAATTTCTCTTTTGCGCCGGGAAATGAAGAACAAGTATTTTCTTATGCCTTTACCATGCATTATGATACGGATGCCGAAGCTCGTATGGCTTTTGACTTAGGAAAAGGAAGTCCGGCTACAATTACTTTAAAGGATATTACAGTAAAGAAGGTTGTCGAAGTCATTCCGCAGGCTCCTGTTCCATCCAAAAATGCAGAAGAAACAACATGTATATTCAGTTCAAAATATACCGGAGATTTGTATATTCCGGCAGCGAATGATTTAGCCATGAACATGCAAGAACAGAAGATTATTCTATTCTCAGACTTTGACTCACGGGAAATTTCTTTTGCAACAACGTCTCCGGGAGATAAGAAAATGCTTCACCTGGAAGTATATCCAGGGAGTTGGTTTGATGTAAAGATAGCTGTTACCGGAAATGGAGATACTTCAGCAGAAGAAAGCTATACATTGAAACCCCATGAATGGAACGGCATCGATATAGACTTAACCGGTTTCCTATCCCAGACAGGTGGAAAACTGAAGAGTATCCAGCTATCCGGAGGAACCGGAGAAGAACGCAGAATTTATCTGGATCATATCTATCTATACCAAAAGACGGTGGTAAAACCGGACCCAGAGGATCCGGACCCTGAAGATCCCGATCCGGAAGATGAATCTGCCCCCCTTTGGCCGGCATCAACGCCGACTCTCCTGCAGGAAAATGTGATCTCTGTATTCAGCAATGTTTACGAAAATATTTATTCCAGCTTTGAGAGCTTGGAAGGGCAGGATACTAAAGTGGAAACTATTACAGTTAAAGGTATTCCTGTATGGAAACTGACCAATACGAATATACTGGCAGTCAACATTAAATTACAGGATGTATCTTCGATGGAGTTCCTTCACTTGGATGTATGGAGTCCTAATGCCGGAACATTGAAAGTATATTTGTCGGACGGCATAAGTGAAACGGAGCTTACCGCACTCTCGATCCCGAAAGAAAACTGGCTGACATCCAAATTGACTTTGCCGGATTGGAGTATCGTCAAGTATATCCGGTTTGAGAGTGATACGAAAGGCACTTTCTATCTGGATAATCTCTATTTCTCTAAAAGTCCGGCAACAGGAAATGAAGAAATCAATGCTGATGCAATCGTTTGCCAGGTATCCAATAGCCGCTTGACCGTTGAGGCTACCGATCCGGTTGTAGTTATAGAGATCATTGATATTACAGGACGTCTTATTTCCAGAGAATCACCGATGACTAATATTGCGACTGTCGATATTCATTCGATAAGTAAAGGAGTTTATATTGCACAAGTGGTATGTACGAATGGAAACAGGGAGACTTTTAAGTTTGTAAAGAAATAAAGTCAAAAACTCCTTTTAAACGAACCTCAACTTCGTTTAAAAGGAGTTTTTTTTCGTTTTAAACGAGGTTATAGTCCGTTTAAAACGAATTTTATCTCGTTTAAAACGAGATTTTGGAATGTCCTTGACAAAATACTCTAGCTCAACAAAGTAGACCGAGAATTTATTTTGAAAGCCTGTACGAATTTAATCCTTCTCCATACTCGTTTAAATAGGATTCTGCCGGATATGTTTTTAAATAATCAGCGTCTATATACACTGCAAAAGAAGTGATATTCTTAATTCCTAATTTTGCATATGTATCTATGTCTGATTTAAAAACATCTTTATGCCATGGTAAATCTACAGCTGGTTTCTTCCAGTTGCTGAAAAGGGAAACGTCCAGCCAATATTCCAAAATTACTGCTGTTTCCGCAGGAAAAACTTTTAAATTATCATGTAAATATTTTAGATTTTCCGAATGCTTCATACCTCTCCCTTCAGCAGATAAGTCAGACAAAGGCTTTTCCCATGTCCGAAGGAAAGGTGCAAATTCAAGAAAAATACCTTCTTCCGGTTTTATTTTCTGCGGAGCATCTAATGTGTTGAAATAGGCTAAATGAGCTAACTGAGCCTGAGGGTCAAATGTTCTCAAAGCTTTGATCATCCTGTTTTCTATAATTAAAGCTTGTTCACTAGCTGTATATTTTGAACATGAAGGACATTGGCATGTGGGTGCTCCGTCATCCAGCCAAAAATAGTATCGATGATTGGAAGGAGGTAGAAGTTTGGCATATTCCAAAGCCTTACTTGCTATAATATCCAATGCTTTATCAGAACTCGTACAGCAATTAAAATCGGTGACTCTTCTTCCTTCTTCGTTCATCCTGAACATTGTAGAATCTTCCGAATATAATTCTCTCGGTAACAACTCTTTCATTGCATGTAACTGATGCTCTACTGCTATTCCGTGTTTTTGACAGGACTGCAGAAAAGCTTTTCCTTTATCTGTTTGTAAAAATGATGAAACTTGATCGGGAAACATATGTGTACCAATTGTGTTTATACCATTTTTAGATGCTAATGCGGGCCAGTCCGTTGTTTCCAGATCTTGAACGCTCAGGATGATACCTTTCATTTCAAAAAACTGTTTTGATTCTGTTTTTGTACAAGAATAAAATGAACAACAGACCAAACATATGAGTGATAAAATTAATTGATTCTTCATGTTTTATATTTTAATGTGATTCTTAAGGAGTTGTCCAGCCTGGATTCTGTTTAAGATTCGTATTTAACATCAATTCTTCTAAAGTCAATGGAGACAGATAGTCTCTTTCCGGGTTGAATTGCCAACCGTTAGGTAATGAGGTCGCATATGGGTCTACGTAGCCATCTGCAGACAAATAGACATTTTTCCCAATTACAAGTTCGGGATAATCATTCTGGTTATATTTAATACCCAATGGTTTTACTCCTGTAATCAGACGATCTCCTTTCCAACGGCGTAGGTCGTTCCAGCGGAAACCTTCACAAGCAAGTTCAATCCTTCTTTCCCTTCTGATTTCATTAATAATAGGGGAGAGTTCCGGAAAATCCCAAGCCGGATCTTCTGCTATATTATCAAGTGAGAGATGAGCCATACCAATACGATCCCGTATGGTGTTAATAGTCAGATCTATATCCTCTTGTGTCAGAGTTCCTAATTCAGCTTTTGCTTCTACGTAATTTAATAGAACCTCGGCATATCTGAATAGGATATAGGCTGTTATGGATGTTTGATCGGTTGTCTGAACTTTATTTGTGTTCTCAGGGGAAGAGCCTTTTTTTAGCTGATAACCAGTCGTACAAAAATTCTCTCCGGCCAGATGTAAAGGAGCTCTTTCAAAAATTTTGATTGTATCTCCGTTTTCAATAGTGATAGGATCACCTTTTACGAAAGTGAGTTGTCTTAAGCGCAGATCCCTATTTTCGAATACGGAATAGGGCAGATCATCTCCCTTATATAAGCCGTCACTATTGTGTATAGGTCTTCCATTTGAACACAAATAACTGTCTATTAATGCTTTTGAAATACCGAAATCTCCAGCCAGGATACCAACATAACGTTGACAGTTATGTGTAAATTTCAGATCGGCACTGTATTTTCTCCAAAACATAATTTCAGGATTATTCTGTAAATCATCCTGATTAAATAGATTCATATAATCTTTTTCAATATCCCCCGTTGAATAAATCTGATATGAAGTTCCATATTTACCATCCATTATGGCTTTTGCAGCCTGCATTGCCTCATCCAAAAAATAGTCGGAGCGATTATTGGATGCTGCGAATTTACTACCGTTATGATATTTCTCCCATGTCCCTTCAAATAGTGCAACTCTCGATTTGAAAGCTAAGGCTATTTCTTTATTCAAACGAAATGCTACCGCTTCATTTGCTGGTTTCAGGTATTCAATCGCTTTATCCAAATCTTCTAAAATATGCGCTGCAATCTCAGATCGGTCAGCCCGTGATGAATATAATTCAGGTGAACTGGTTGTCAGCACCTTGTCAATCCAAGGGACTCCTCCATATTCTTTTAATAAATCCCAATAATACCATGCCCTGAAAAAAAGTCCTTCTCCAATGTAAGGGTTCTTCTCATTATCCGGAAGGTCCATTTCTTCTGATTTTTCCAGAAAATAATTGACGGAACGAATATTCACATAATATAAATTACTGCCTGATGTCGGAGTAACAGTTAATCCGGCCAGACGTGCATTATAAGTTGTGGGTATCAGATTATCGGTCGAACGATCTAACCAATATGCTCCGGCATCATACGTTCCATATGTTGGGAACATTGCATAATATTGATTTAGAAAAGTTTCCATATCTTGCGTATTCTGCCAGAATGATTCTTCTGTGATATTAATCTGAGGGGGCCTGTCCAAAAAATTGTCTCCACATGAAAATGAGAAAAATATCAGACCGGATAAAAGTGTATTTACTATAGCTTTCATAATTCTATTTTTTATAATGTGACTTTATAATACGACTGTTAACCCAAAAGAGAAGCTTTTTGACAATGGATATATTTTCCCGGCTCCAAAAGAACCATATAAAGCTTCCGGATCGAATGTAGAGGGCAAACTGGAAAAAGTGATCAGGTTTTCTCCGCTGACATATAATCGGGCATATTTCAGGAATATTTTTTCTACCCATTCTTTTGGAAGTTCATATCCTATCTGCAGGTTTTTCAATCGGAAATAAGCTCCATTTTGTAAATAACGAGATGAAACCTGTCTGTTTTTAGCATCATCAAAGGCTAAACGAGGAAAATAAGCCCCTCTGTTTTCTGTTGTCCAGTAATCTAAGTGGGGTTTAAATCCTGAACTAGCCCAAATGTTACCACTCCAAACTTGTCCCCAAAACATATTATATCCGCTGTCAAACCAAACACCATATTTCCCAACGCCACTCCAAAACATAGATAGGTCTATGTTTTTCCATTTTAGATTCGTTTTCAAATTATAATAAACCGAAGGGATTGAGTTTCCTATGACCTTTAAATCTCCGTGTTCTTTCAAGGTATTTTGTCCGACACTAATTATATTATCTCCATTCAGGTCGGCATAACGAACATCTCCGGGATACCATGCTCCATATATTGAGGACTGAGAAGGAGCCTGGTTTATTTCCTCTTCCGACTGAAATAAGCCGTTAGATTCATATCCCCATATTTCTCCAACTCTCTTTCCTACATAATCAGAACTTAATATTTGTTCGGGATTATCTGTTTTAGTAATAAAAGACAAGTGTCTTTCAAGGTTCACTCCAATGCTGTAGCTCCAATCTTTTCCTATATGATCTGCCCAGTTCAGGCTCAATTCCCATCCACGGGTTTTCATTGCATCACTGTTTATAGAAGGTGCTGAAGTCCCAAGTAAGGAAGGAAGAGGTTCTCCCGTTGTAATAATGTCTGTCCGGCTTTTTTTGTAAATATCAAAAGATGCATTCAATCGGTTGTTGAGTGTTGCGATATCAAGTCCGAAATTCAGAGTGGACAAGGTCTCCCAGGTTAACGATTCACTGAGTAATGCTGGTATATATACCGTTGCGGGTCTACCGTCATTATTAATCCAGTTGATTTGTGGAGTCGTACCCATTATTGCAAGATAATTGTAATCAAGTCCATTCTGATCTCCTAGAGAACCATATGAGAATCTCAGTTTTGTATATGGGAGAATTGACTTAAGTGATTTCCAGTAGGGTTCTTCTGATAATCTGTATGCCAATGATATAGATGGAAAGAATCCCCATCTGTCCTCTTTCCGATATTTGTAGGAACCATCTAGTCTTCCATTCAGTTCGAGAAGGTATTTTTCCTTGTAATTGTAATTTATTCTGGCAAAATATCCCATAGTGGCCCATGAGGATGCATTATCTCCGTTCAACATTTGTCCGATTGCCGTATTGAATGAAGGGACAGCATCTGTAATCAGGTTTTGTTTAGTCGCATTTAATGAATTTAACGATTTTGTTTCCTGGTTATATCCCAACATTACTTTGAATGCATGATCTTCAAATGATTTATTATAAGTTGAATAGACATCCAAGCGCTGATAGGTATCTCCGTCAGCCTGTTTATAAACCTGACTTGGCGGAACTATATCATAAGCGATAAAAGGATTACCATTGAGGTCGTTCAGATAAATAACAGGTTGATGGATAAAGCGATTATATCCTCTGTAATTGAAAGTATAGCTTCCTTTGATAATCCAGTTTTTTAATGGTTCCAGTTCAAGTTCTCCGGTCAGCCATAGTTGATTATCATTATATTTATCACGTGCCCCACTTTCATAAATATGAATTCTGGACATTTCACCCCATTGTCCGTCAGGGGTTTTCACAGGATCTGTCGGCCAACGACGAGCTATATCATGAAATAGAACTGATCGTCCCAGCCCATTGCCTCCATAACCATCTTGTGGCCAGTCTGATTCTGCCCTTGAAAATTTGGTTTTTGTATTTAAGCGTAACCAACTTGTTATATTTGAATTGAAATTGGCAGATGTTGTGTACCGTTTGTATTTGTCATCGCCATAGGCCATTTGTCCTGCATTTGTATATAAACCTGCAGAGACATAATATTTAGAGTTTTTTGTATTTCCGGATATACTGATATTATGTTGCTGTGTCTTTACAAAGTCTTTGAAAAATACTTTATACCAATTGGTATTGGCATTCGCATACATCATTTTCCCCCATTTGTTGGGAATGGTTGGATCCGGATAGGTAGAAGGTGTGTTTGTAGGATCTACCATATAATTTTTTATTCTTCCAATGACTTCATCTGAGAAAATTTGACCTGCACCTGAGTTTGATGCTGCTTCATTCCACCAGGTAGCATATTCCAAACTATTCATCGGATCTGGTAATGAAGTAGGCTTAGACCATGCGATATTATTCGTGTAGGTAATCTCAGGTTTTTCTTTATTGGAAGTTCCTTCCTTTGTTGTGATTAAAACAACTCCATAAGCTGCCCGTGCTCCATAAATAGCCGCACTTGCTGCATCTTTCAAAACAGAAATATTTTCTATATCATTGGGGTTTACCATGTTGATATCCATAGGAACACCATCCACTAACACATAGGGTGACCCTTGACCTCTGATCTGCCAGGTAAGAGCAGCATCCGGATCTCCTCCGGTAGTGTTCGTGATGACTAATCCCGGAACTTGTCCTTGTAATATTTGTGATACCTGAGAGACGGCTCTGTTCTCCAGATCTTTATTGTCTACTACACTCAATGCTCCTGTTAGATTTATCTTTTTTTGGGTACCGTATCCGACAACAACGACTTCTTCCAATTTTTGAGAATCTTCCTGCAATTCTATATTGATTATTGAATTGTTCTCTGTTTTTACTTCCTGAGTATTATAGCCTATATAGGAAATAACAAGAATTGCATTTGCGGCTGTTTCTAGTTGGAAACGACCGTCTATATCGGTGATAATGCCGTTGGTTGTTCCTTTTTCCACGATGTTAGCTCCTATGATAGGTAGACCGTCGGAATCGGTGACCGTTCCTGTTATTTTCTTTTTCTCAGTTTTCGATTGATTAGAAAGTAAGTCTTTCTGAATGATGATATTCTTATTCTTGATCTCATATGAAACTTTTTGACCATGTAGTATTTGTTTTATAACCTGATCTACTGTTCCATTCTGTACATCTACCTGAATGACTTTCTGTGTGTCTACATCCCCGGAAGCAAAAACAAAGGAATAACCGTTTCCTTCCTTCAATGTTTCCATGGCTTTTTTCACTGTTACATTATTTAATTTGAGGTTGATATTCTGCGCAAATGCAGTCAAATTAATGCATAATATTGCCAGGACCATATATATGGCCTTCTTTTTAATTTTCATAAGTAATTAGAATTAATTGTTTTAAACAAGAAATCTTAATACCGGAAGTAAAGTTTTATTATATTTGTCATTACTTTCGGAAACTCGCAGAGATAGAGTCCGGAAACTTGAATCGGGAGATTGTGCAGATCTTCCGGTTCTTTTTTATTTTGGACTCTGTTCCTTTTACTAACCAGGGTCTTTTCTTTTCATATAAATTCAATTTTAAAGTTAATAATACAGTTATCAATAAAAGCTTTTATTTAGTATATAGTTGTATTTCTTTACCATTTACTTTGTATTCAAGTTTGCCGGTTGAGGCTAACATATCCAGTATTTCTTGGATCGTTTGTTCTTTCCGTAAGAAATTCCCGTAAAAACGGAATGTTTTTAAAGACTCGTCTTTTATATAGATTTTTACGTTGTAACTTCTTTCCAACTCTTTGATGATATCCGGCAATAATTCTTCATCGAAGAAAAGAAAGTCGTTAGTCCATTCTGCAGCATAGCGTACTTCTGCCATGGAGACTTTTAATTGACCGTCTTTTTTATTCAGTATAGCTTTCTGATCGGGTTCCAGATAACACAGGTCATTGTTTTTCAGATAATTTGTCAGGCGGACTTTCCCTTCTAGCAAACTGACTGAAATCTCCTCATCTTCCGGATAGTTCCTAAAATTGAATTTGGTTCCCAACACCCGTAGCTCCAACTCTTTTGTTTTGATCTCGAAAGGTATTTGCTCATTTTTAGTGACTTCAAAATATCCTTCACCTGCCAGTTGCAGTTTTCGTTCGGCAACACCGAAGCCTTGTGAATAGGTGATTTTCGAGCCGGCATTCAACCATACCAATGTGCCGTCCGGGAGGTATAATTTTGTTTTCGAGCCTAAAGGAGCTTCTATCACCATCTCGGCAAATTGTTTCTTGACCTGTTCGGAGCCACTCCAATAAGAGGCGAAAGAAATGAGACATAAAAGAGCAATTGCTGCTGCCGCATACATATATTTGTGCAGAGGATGTTTTTTGATCACTTTTTTCTCTGCTGCTACCTGGGTTTTGGAAAGGAACCGTTGGAATGCTGCTTCTTTATCGTATCGTGTCTCTTCATTAGCTCCGATCGTAGAGAACCAAACTTCCCGTATCTGTCGGAAATATTTTTGGTTTTCCGGAGAAGCCTTGAGCCAATCTTCGAGCTCAGTTAATTCCTCTGTTCCCAAACCTCCTGAAAGGTAATTTGTGATCAGTTCGTCTATTCTGGTATGTATGTTTGTTGCTTTCATTTTTCGTTCTCTTGTATATATGACAGTTAGAAAAGGGGAGAGGGTAGTGCGTTCGGATAATTTTTTCAATTAAATCCAAAAACAGCATATGAGCAGGAGCAAATACTTACTTAGATCAGCACTTAGGCGAGATATCGCATTTTTTATATGATATTTTACCGTATTGACGGAAATGCCGAGTTCTTCAGCTATTTGTTCATATCGTTTTTCTTCGAAGCGGCTTTTTTTGAATACAACTTTACATTCTTCAGGAAGTCTGTCTATGGCATTCCTGATCTCTTGTTCGAGCTCATTCTCCAGCAATCGTGCCAGTGGGTAATCGTCGGATGGGAAGACAGAATTTATCCACTCATTTTGCTGGTCGATGACTGAAAAGCGGACTTCTCTTTTTTCTCTTTCCAGGTTCAGATAATTTATACAACGGTTACGGACAGCCTGAACCAAATAACTGCGCAGGGAGGTGGTAATTTCAAGGGTATCTCTTTTCTCCCAAAGATGAAAAATAATATCGTCGACAATACTTTCAGCCAGAAAATCGTCTTTCAGGAATTCATAGGCAATCTTACATAACAGTACATAATGATGATCATATATGTATTTGTATGCTTGATTATTTCCTGATTTCAGGGAATGAATCAAATGTAGTTCTTCCTTTTTTTCCATATAATTATCCGTTCTCCCTGTTTCTGAAAGATGTATTGTCGCAAATATACACGATTTAGGTGAGTTCTATCAATTCAATTTATCCTCTTGTATCAGACAGCAGAACTCTTT
>ENA-OWPN01000631-OWPN01000631.1-human-gut-metagenome-genome-assembly--contig:-NODE-631-length-45004-cov-3.312843_pt1 | contig 45004 bp, 49 predicted proteins | sample MGYA00248266_ERZ651850 | MGnify/ENA primary metagenome ERZ651850 (study PRJEB26924, sample SAMEA4378296) | human gut metagenome | biome: human gut; feature: human-associated habitat; material: faeces... | reverse complement strand
CTGGTATCATAAGGAAACCGGTGAGATTTATGTAGGTATGCAGGCACCTGCGGATATTGATAACTGGGTACAGGATGAGGATGTTCTGGATACCTGGTTCTCAAGTGCGCTATGGCCGTTCTCTACACTGGGCTGGCCGCAGGAAACAGCGGACTTAAAACGCTATTTCCCGAATGATGTGCTTGTGACCGGCTATGATATTATTTTCTTCTGGGTTGCCCGTATGGCATTTCAGACGCGCTATTGCATGAACAGCCGTCCGTTTAAGGATGTTTTGATTCATGGTCTGGTACGGGATGCACAGGGACGGAAAATGAGCAAATCGCTGGGGAACGGTATAGATCCGATGGATGTTATCGCGGAACACGGGGTAGATGCGCTGCGCTTCTTCCTTACGACAAATTCCACGCCGGGTCAGGATTTGCGCTATATTGATGAAAAGGTTGCGGCAAGTGCAAACTTTATCAATAAAATCTGGAATGCGAGTCGGTTTGTCCTGATGCAGATTCCGGAGGATATGGAAGTGTCGGATATTGATTTAAGCAATGCCTCCATGATTGATAAATGGATTTTGAAGCGTTTCAATGAGGTATTGGAAAGTGTCACTACCAATATGGAAAAATATGAATATGCACTCGTCGGTAATGAGCTGTACAGCTTCATATGGGATGATTTCTGCAGCTGGTATATTGAGCTTAGCAAGGCAGGTCTTTCCAGTGATGATGATACGGTGCGTAAGGCAGCACAGTCTACGCTGGTAACGGTATTGAGCGGTATCGTACGCATGCTGCAGCCGTTCATGCCGTTTGTTACAGAGGAGATTTATCTATCAATTCCGCATACAGAGGAGAGCATCAATCTGGAGGTATGGCCGCGCGCTGTTGAGGTAGCTATGAGTGATGAGGAAATGACAGCGATCCGTCAGCTGATCACGATGATTGAAGCTGTCCGCAGTCTACGTGTGGATTACAATCTGAAGCCATCCATGGATATTGATGTTATCATTCGTGATGAGCATGGAACTGCTTTGCCAAGTGTTGCGTATATCAATGCTATTTTACAGAAGATGTGTCATGCGACTTGGATCGATGCGGATGAGCAGAACGAGGAAATGGCAGTACGTCCGATTCTGCATGGTACGCTGAATGTGCCGCTGGCAGCGATACTGGATGTCGCGGAGGAAATTGAAAAGCTGAGCAGGGAAATCAAGCGCTTAAAGCAGGAGATCAAGCGCGGAGAAGGTATGCTGAGCAATCCAAATTTCGTAAACAAGGCACCACAGGCAAAGGTTGACGCAGAGCGTGAAAAGCTGGAAGGCTATCGTTCCCAGTATACAATCGTTGAGAAGCAGCTAGAGGATATGAGAAAAAAGGCATAATGTTTGATTGATACCAAAAGGCATCGCAGATGGAGTACTTTTTCAAAGCGGTGTCTTTTTCAATACTGTTTTTTAAGCAGATACCATACAGGCGTGAGCAGCGATTCACTCTGCAATATGAAAGGAAAGCTTCAACATCATGGGTATGATTCTGAACTTATACTGAGCTGATTCGCTTTGCGATATGGGCGTATAGCTTTAAAGGCATAAAGCGATTGCGTCAGATCGTATGATTTCCTGTTCTTTGAAATAAAAATGAGAGAAAATGTAAAAACATGAAAAATGTAGTTGACGAATGTGGAAAAAAGGTGTAACCTATGAAACATAGAAGCTATCATTAGGGAGGATCAGATTATGAATATCGAACGTATAGAAACAGCAACGAGAAAAGAAAAACCGGATTGGAACAGTGATCTGGGGTTTGGAAAAATATTTACCGACTACATGTTTACCATGGACTGGACAGCAGCGGATGGCTGGTGTAATGCAAAAATAGAGCCGTATGCGCCAATCTGTATGGATCCTGCAAGTCTGGTTTTACATTATGCGCAGGAAACCTTTGAGGGCTTGAAGGCGTATAAGACAAAGGATGGAAGGGTGCTGCTGTTCCGTCCGGAAATGAACGCCCGCCGTTTTGCGAATTCCAATCGCCGTCTGTGTATGCCGGAAATGGATGAGGATATGTTTGTTGAGGCAGTATCCGCGATTGTCAATTACGAAAAGGACTGGATTCCAACAGCGGAGGGAACTTCCCTGTATATCCGTCCGTTTATGTTTGCCACAGAGGCTGCGGTCGGTGTTCATCCAAGCAATGCCTATAAATTTATGATTCTGCTGTCCCCGGTTGGTGCATATTATCCGGAGGGTGTCAATCCGGTGAAGATTTACGTTGAGGATGAATTTGTACGTGCTACCAAGGGAGGAACCGGCTTTACGAAATGCGGTGGTAATTATGCCGCAAGCATCGCTGCACAGGTGAAGGCGGAAAAGCTGGGCTACACGCAGGTGCTCTGGCTGGATGGCGTGGAGCGCAAATACGTGGAAGAGGTCGGCACGATGAATGTCATGTTTAAAATTGAAAATAAAATCGTAACGGCACCATGTGATGGAACGGTTCTTCCAGGCGTTACCAGAGATTCCATTTTACAGCTATTGAAATCCTGGGGCTATGAGGTGGAGGAACGCCACCTTGCGATTGATGAGCTGATGGAGGCAGGAAAAACCGGGAAGCTGGAGGAAGCCTTCGGTACAGGAACGGCTGCGGTTATCTCTCCAATCGGTGAATTAAATTACAAGGGGGAAATCACAGTCATTAACGATTTTAAAACCGGTACGCTGACACAGAAGCTGTACGATACACTGACGGGTATTCAATGGGGAGATGTAGAGGATACCAATGGATGGACAAGAGAAGTTAAATAATCATACCTGGAATCAACCGTTCGGCTGATTCCTTTTTTTGCGCCTTCTTATACAATAGGAGTGTCCTGAAACGGACGAGGAGGAGTCTATGAATGAAATATTAAGCATACGCCATCTGCAGAAAAGCTTCCAGGAGCGCAAGGCGGTGGATGATTTATCATTTGATGTACAAAGAGGAGAAATCCTTTGCCTGCTGGGTCCAAACGGTGCGGGTAAGAGTACGACGATTCGTATGATTGGCGGTATGTATCCATATGAAAAGGATACGCTGTTTTATGAGGGGAAAAGCCTGCATACCTGCCGCAGGAAATTCCTGCATGAAATCGGGTTTGTACCGCAGGATATCGCATTGTATGAGGATTTGAGTGCGCGTGAGAATCTACGCTTTTTTGCATCGCTGTACGGCTTGCGCGGTGCATTGCGAAAGGAACGGATCAATGAGGCGCTGGAGCTTGCAGGACTGCAGGATCGTGCAGATGAAAAGGTGAAGCGGTTTTCCGGCGGTATGAAGCGCAGATTGAATATCGCCTGTGCCATTGCGCATCATCCAAAGCTGGTTATCATGGATGAGCCGACAGTCGGAATCGATCCGCAGTCAAGAAATCATATCCTGTCCTCTATCCGTACACTGCGTGATAACGGGATGACCATTTTGTATACGACCCATTACATGGAGGAGGTGGAGGAAATATCCACACGCATCCTTATCATGGATCAGGGAGCACTGATTGCACAGGGAACCAAGGAGGAGCTGAAGGAGCATCTGGATGCGAAACAGACCTATGTTATGGAAGTAGAGAATCTGCAGTCGCATGATCTGGATGCCTTTTACAGCATTGAAGGGGTGCAGGAAATCGTGCAACAGGATACACAGCTACGCATTTCCACACTGAAGAATGTCGAGAATCTGGACGAAATCATCCGAACAGCCTTAAAGCAGCAGCTGGTGATTCGTAGGCTGAATTGTGAAAGCATCAATCTGGAGACGGTATTTCTGGAACTGACCGGACGCCGTCTGCGGGATTAGGAGGAGCTTATGGAACGATGGTATCTGCTGAAGCAGGATTTGAAGAATCTGTTCATCAATCCGATGTGGGTATTTTACAGCACACTATTTCCTTTTTTGCTCATTGTTGTCATGGGATACCTGAGCAGAGATCTGTTTGGGGAGGCAGTCACCTCCTATGATTACTATTTTGTGACTTTTTTTGTGTACTGCGCTGCTAATTCCGCTACGATTGCGGCAAACAGCTTCATGGAGGAAAAGCTGCGTGCCGGGAATATGCGTATCCTGTATGCGCCCCTTGATCCTCATCTACTGTACCGCAGTAAAATCATTGCATCGTGGCTGTTTTCCAGTATTCTGCATCTGGGAACAGCTGCACTTTGTATCCCGGTGTTCTCTCTGCATGTGGATAACGTAACGGTACTGATCGGTATGCTGGTGTCTCTGGAGCTGTTTTCCTGTATATTCGGTGTGCTCATGTGTCTGCTGTTTCACAGTGAGCATCTCGCCAATCAGGTCATAACGATTGTACTGCCGATTTTTGGTGTACTGGGAGGCGTGTTCTTTTCCCTTGACCGCTATGGCGCTGCCGCAGCCTTTCTCAGCCGTCTGTCCTTTATGAAATGGGTGATAACAGCAGCCTTTCAGGCGGTGTACGATGATATCACAATCCATGCTGTATTGGTGATTTTGGTATTGCTATTGGGAAGCGCGGTATTGCTAAGGCTTTGTAGAAAGCTGTTTAGAGAGGAGGATTGTATCCTATGATAACGGTTATGAAGCAGGCCTTTGTCCGGTTAAAAAGAGAAAAGGGAAGTGCTGTCGTATATCTTGTGTTAAGCATCGCCAGTATTCTTGTGGCGCTGTATCTGTCATCGCTGAATACGTCGCTGGGAAGCATTGCCGTACAAAGTGATACAAGACCATGGAAAAGCAATGCGCAGCTGCGCGTTACGTATGTGGATGAGCCAATCGCTATGTCACGTCTTGTTGCACGGGAACAGGATGCCTTTGTTTCTGTGCGTAAGGATGGCAGTCTTTCCATCACATCCGTGAAGTCCAAAGGCTTTCAGAAGGAGCTGAGGCAGGCATTACAAGGACAGCATGGAGCATCTTCAACAAAAAAACAGCGTGGGATCGGATCTACGGTGATCGGCTTTGTGATGATGTTTGCCATTATGCAATCGCTTGTTTATATGATGCAGTATGGAGAGGACAGAGAGTGTCACCGTATGGAACGCATTCTCTTATCCCCGGTTTCCTTTTCTGCATATCTTGGCGGTATGCTGCTGTTCACGATTGCTGCCGTGATGCTGCCTGCTCTGGGTACGCTTGCCCTGTGCGCTCTGGCAGGTGTTAACATTGGCTTTTCCTTGCCAGTGTATGCGGCGCTGCTCGGTGTGCTTTCCCTGTTTGCGACAGGCTTTGCATTCTTTCTGTACACGCTGTTTTCCCGCAAGGATACAGCGAATATGCTGGGCAGTGCACTCGCCGTGCTGGCATCTATTTTATCCGGCGGTTTTTATGAGGTCGCAAAGCAGGGAGGGATTCTTGATGCAATTGCATCCGTCTTGCCGACCAAGGCGATTTTACAGATGAGTGAATCACTGGAAGGCGGCTTGCAGCATGAGGCATTTGTATATGCGGGTGTTGTCCTTTTATGGGCGTCTGTATTGTTTTTGGCAGCGCTGGTTGTACAGCATGTCCGTAAAACAGCAGGGAACTGATTGCAATGCATCTCTCAGCGTTGTATCATAGAGGAAAAGGGGGATGATGCCTGTGAATAGAGAAAGACTGTTATCCAGTAATCTCTGTATGCCGAAGCCAAGAGGGAATGCCGTGCTGAGAGAGGCTTTGTTTCAGCGGCTGGATGAGGGATTACAGCATCGCCTGATCTGTATCCGTGCACAGGCCGGCAGTGGGAAAACAACACTTTTAACCACCTATTTCTCACAGCGTAAAAAGCAGGTGCTGTGGCTGAGTCTGGATGCGGAATGCAATCATATAGAACTGTTTTTCGGCTATCTGCTGGAGGCTTTGTCACCCGTGCTTTTGCATGAGGATTATGAGCGCATGAAAAAGGCTTTGCTTGCAGGGAAGGGGATTGACTGGCTGTATGAGCTGGTGGAGCTGTTATCCGCATGCAGTGACCATGTGCTTGTATTGGATAATGTGCATGTACTGCTTGACAGCTCCTTATGCAATGCTCTTTCCTGGTTTCTGCATCATCTAAGTGATTCTACCCGTGTAATTCTGTGCGGCAGAGAGCTGCCGGATATGTATCTGTCCGATCTGGCTATGGAGAATGCCCTTGTAATACTTAATCAGGAGGAGCTGCTGTTTCGTGAGGATGAGGAGCTGCAGTTTTTAACATGCACACTGAAGCTGCAGGCAGAGGATACACTTTTACGGCACATGTGCAGGATTGCTTCCGGCTGGATAGGAGGTCTGCAGCTGCTATCTATGGCTGGTGTAAATAAACAGCAGGATATCCTTCACATGCGCAATGATGAGCTTTTGTATACGTATATCACGAAGGAAATATTTGAGCCGCTGTGTACGCAGGAACAGGAGTTTCTTTTCGCTCTCAGTATACTGGATTCCTTTGACCGTGCCTTTCTTGCCGTCTATCTGCGCCATATGGATACGGATGCCTGCCTGCGTGCGATCGTGGAACAGCATTTCATACTGGTTACGCTGGATGAGGATGCACAGCGCTATTGCTTTCATGATATCCTGAAGGATTATCTGCGCAGACGGCTGCTGGAGGAGCCAAGCAAGGAAAAGCAGCTGCATATTCAGGCAGCACAGGCATATCGCACAATGGAGCTGTATGCCGATTGTGTCCATCATTATCTTGCCTGTGAGGAGTATGAAGCAGCGATGGAGATCCTTTCCCAGACACCGCAGGATCACCGGGTCTTGTATTACCTTTCCCGGATTCCGCTGGATGTGATCTGCAGCAGAGCAGATTATGCCTATCAGTATTTCTTTTACTATTATGCCAATTTCGAGGAGGAAGCCTGCCGCCGTATGTACCCGCTGATCTGTGAAGCCATGAATGAGGATCCAACGTTTTTGGCGTTTAAATGCACGCTGCCGATCATGAACGGGGATTATATGAATGAGACAATGACGCTGATGCCGCTGAACGAATTGATGGCACTGCCGCTGTCGGATGTCACCAAAAGCTTTTTGCTGTTAAAGGATGCCTTTTTGATGGCGATGCTGCATGATATGAAAGGCTGTCGGCAGTATCTAAAACTGATTGAGAGCATTTATGAGGCTACACACAACATCTATACCGGAAGTATGCTGTATCTCATCCGTTCCCAGATTCATGAGGCGCTGGGGGAGTTCAAGCAGGCACTGCTTGCCTATGATAAATTACAAAGGCTGCTGCAGGAGCTTTCCTTTCAGAAACCGTCCTATTATGTCGGTATAGCCGGTATTTATATGAAGCAGTTGAAAATAAAAGAGAGTGAAGAAGCACTGCGGCGATGTGATGAGACAAATACACGCGGATTGTTTAGTATCCGGCGTGCAGGAAGCTATACCAGAGCCCAGTTATATTGTGCCATGCGGGATGAGCGGGGATTGGAATTGCTGGATGTGCTGCTTGGCGATCGGCTGTATGAAAATGTTCTGTTAATGGCATCGCTGTTAAAGATTTTGTACGTATGGAAGCCGGAGCATGCAATTTTTTTGACCTTCCAGCAGGCATATGAGCAGGAACGACCGGATGATTTTGAAGCTCAGCTGCTGTATGGAATGCTGCTGTGCGATCAGGGAAGGCAGGAGGAAGCGGTGCAGCTGCTGGATCAGATTTTACAGGAAACGCGCAGAATCCAATGCCGTTATTCTCTGATTGAAGCCTGCATAATCAAGCTGTGCAGACTGACACAAAGGGAGCAGGTGATCAAAAATCTGTTCATCGAGGCGCTCACGTATGCTGCCGAGCAGGAAATACGGCTGCCATTTTTGTATATGAGGGAAAACTGGCATGGAGCTTCTTCCCTGTTGAGAGATTGTTTGAAAAGGGCGAGTGATAAGGAGCGTGTCTTTTGGAGAAGTCTGGATATGCCCCTGCAGGATCCCATTTTGAGTGAGCGTGAGCTTGAGGTGTTACAGGAGCTGGCTCAGGGAAACAGCAATAAGGTGATTGCAGAGCATCTTTATATATCACTGGCAACGGTAAAGACGCATATCTTAAATATATATGGTAAGCTGCAGGTGACAAACCGTGTTGAGGCATTGAATTATTACCGTGAGCATTTGCAGGACGGCTGCGGTTAAGAGAAAACCCTCTATGAGAGACAACGTATAGAAAGCGTTGAAACATAGGAGGGCTTTTTTAGTTTATCCAGTACAAAGGAGAGGTTTATTCGATATAGATTATTTTATATTATTTTTAAAGACCAAATTCTTTGTGTCCTGCTTTGGACAGAGGAGAGGTTCCATACTGTAATTGTTATGTTTTAATATGGATGATAGCATATAAGAGGTAACGTGGCATGACAAAAAAGGAAGTCCACCTCTATGCGCTGTTCATAGAGGTATGACTTCCTGATTGTATAAGTGCTGTTGCGTCAGCTTTTTTTAATTTTATCCTTCAAGCCGTCACTGAAGACGATTTGATAGCCCTTCACGCTGATTGCCTCGGTGCCATCCTCCGGTTTCTGAATATCGTCATATACCCAGATGGCATTTGCCCGTATGCCTTCTTCCTTATTCAGCTTATTGAGCAGCTTGACCCCGTCCGCATGACTCATGGTATACAGGGTGGTGGAAAGAATATCCGCTATTCCGCTGTTATCGGTAATCACTGTTACGGCACGGCTGTGTCGGGCCGGCATCAGGGTGAGGGGATCAATGATATGATGCATGATCTGTCCCTTATAGGTATAGTAGCGCTGGTAATCGCCGCTGGTCACAAAGGAGGTATTTCCTTTTGATTTTACAGAAATCAGAGAGTCCGTAGCCTGTGCCTTCAGATTGGGAATCTGAATACCGACAGACCAGGCTTCATCCTCTGGCTTATCTCCAATCAGACGGATATTGCCGCCGCCGTTGAGTATGGCGTGCTGCAGTCCGTCCTTTTGTAGCTGCTCGGCAATCAGCTCCACGGCATAGCCCTTCGCAACTCCTCCGACATCCAGAGAAACCCTTGCATCATCAATATATACCGTGCTTTTCTTTTCATCGATCTGCACATGCTTCCAGCCGCTGTGGCGTTGTGCCTCCTTCAGCTCCTTCATGGAAGGGATACTGCTTTCCTCATCCTTCTGATTAGCAAGCGTACCCGCCTCGCGGTAATCGTGCCATATATTGAGAACACTGCCCATTGTGATATCAAAGCGATGATCGCTGATGGTATCGTAGGCTTTGGACAGCTTCAACAGGTCAATGATGACCGGCTCCACCTTGACTGCCTGCTTTCCGGCATTGTCGTTGATTGTTTTAATATTGTTTACCCCGTCATAGCTGTTGTATTTGTCGAACAGCCGGTCGTAATAGCGGAACTGTTTTTTTAATTCCTGACTGTATTGGTTGAAGGCAGTCTCATTTTCCGTATACGCAGTAAAGCTGACCACGGTATCAAAACCGATATCCGTTGCCGTCATCGTATATTTGCTGAGGGCTTTGCCCTGACATCCGCTCAAAAGCATTGCACTGAGCAGCAGTCCCAGTATTTTTTTCATAGTATCACCGTTTGACATTATACCATTATTTTCATGAATTTAAACCGGGATGCATAAGAAAACATTATCATTTTCTGTATGGGCAAAGCATTCCCTTTCAGTAACAATTTATCATTTTTACAAAACTATCCAAATGTAAGGAAATTGCGCAAAAAGGGAAGCAAATTACAGGACAAAACCCTAAGAAAATGTTAAATTTCCGCTTTTTATCATGGTATGAAAATGCTATAATAAAACCGGTATGTAAAATGTGTTAACACATTCACATATGATATGGAAGAAGTAAGAGAAAGGTAAGGTGACTGTGATGTCATTGTTTAAAGGACCCATGCGTCAGCACATTCCGGGACATAAGGAACTTAGCGACCATGTAGACATCATGGAAGTGAAAGCCGGCAGCAAGGTATATATTCCTTTAATCTGCGGGCCTTCTGTGAATCTGGAAATCCTGGTTAAGGAAGGTGACCATGTTTCCATTGGTACGAAAGTTGCCCAGTGCAATGAACGTAATGTTGTTCCTATTTTTGCAAGTGTTTCCGGTACTGTAGCAGGTACGCAGAAGCTCATGCATTCTTCCCTGAAGCCGGTGGAGCATCTCGTCATTGAAAACGACGGATTGTATGAGCGCATACGCTCCTTTGAGCCGCTGGATTATCAGCATGCGGATCGTACAGCACTGATTGATTTCATGATGAATGCGGGAATCATCGGTCTAGGTGGTGCGGGATTCCCTGCATACATCAAGTACAAATTTGCAAAGGATGTAAAAAAGCTGATCATCAATGCGGTGGAATGTGAACCGTTTATCACTGCGGATTATAAGATGATTCAGGCACACAGGGAAGAATTTGTCACCGGTGTGGCAGCCATGAAGAAGATGGCAATGGCACCGGAGGCTGTGATTGCCATTAAAAAGACGCATTCGGATCTGATTCAGTTTGTCGAGGAAGCAATCAAGGGTATGGAGGGCTTCAGCGTTGCGGCTGTACCGGATGTATACCCAATGGGCTGGGAGCGTGTTCTGGTGCGTGAAATCATGCATGCGGAATATGAAAAGCTGCCGGGTGAGGTCGGTGCCATTGTCAATAATGCGACAACGGCGATTGCCTTCGGAGAGGCTCTGTTAACGGGAACGCCAATCGTAAGCAAGACGCTGACGGTTTCCGGAAATGCAGTAAAAAATCCTGTCAATGTACAGGTACCTATCGGTGTTCCTGCATCCGAGGTCATTGCGGCATGCGGCGGCTACACCTGTGAGGATGTGACACTGATCGCCGGGGGGCCGATGATGGGGAAAACGATCGTCAATGATAAATTCGTCATCGACCGCAATATGAATGCATTGACCATTCTGGAGAATAAGCCGTTTGACAGCATTGCCTGTCTGCGCTGCGGAAAATGCTCGGATCACTGTCCGGCAGGCTTACAGCCGGTGCGCATTGCCCAGGCGGTAAAAACGAACGATAAGAAAGCCATGGAGAAGCTATGTGCCATGGATTGTATTGAGTGCGGTCTGTGTACATATATCTGTCCGTCCCGTCTGGATGTGACGGAAAATGTCCGCCGTGCAAAGCGTCAGCTGATGCTGGCTAAGAAGTAAGGGAGGGTATACAATGAAATTTACATTCCATGCATCACCGAACTTACGTCAGAAGCAGAGCACACAGCAGATCATGCTGGAGCTGATGCTTGGGTTACTCGTGGTGTTTGCGTTTTCACTTATTTATTATAATCAGGCATGGGGCTTTGAGCACATGCTGCAGGCAATCAAGCTGCTTGCGGTATCCCTGCTTGTTGCATTTGTAACAGAGCTTGCCTGGGCATTCTTTATGAAGAAGGATCAGAAATTCGATCTTCCGTATATTAAAAAATTTATGGGTGGATCCTTTGGCTGGATCACAGCGATTATCCTGACACTGATGTGTCCAATCAGCATCCGTCCTTATGCGCTGGGTGTTTCCACCTTCTTCGCAATCTTTTTTGCAAAGCTCTTGTTTGGGGGCTTTGGAAACAATATCTTCAATCCTGCGGCAGTCGGCAGAGCGATTGTCTTTGCGACCTTCATGGGAGCGACAACCGATGTGATCACCTCGGCAACGCCGACGACTGTGATTGCCTCTGATTTTAACTGGCTGGTGACAAATCCGGAAATGATCAAGGACATGATGAGTGAAATCGGCGGTCTTGGCACGCTGCTTACCGGATGGTATCCGGGGGCAATCGGTGAAACGAGTGCCATTATCATTCTGCTGGTTGGTATTGTGCTGTCCATCCGCCACGTCATTGACTGGAGGGTTCCTGCGGTATATCTGGGGAGCATCTTCGTTCTGGCAGCCGGTATTGCCCTGCTGCGCGGTGTTGGCAGCTATGACGGTATTCCAGGCTTTATATGGTATCCGCTGGTGCATGTTTTAACGGGTGGCGTTGTCTTTGGTGCAGTCTTTATGCTGACTGATCCGGTGACCTCTCCAACAAGTGCACAGGGACGCTGTATCTTTGCACTGGGGGCTGCCATCATCACTGTACTGATTCGTGTAAAAGCAAATCTGCCGGAAGGCTGTCTGTATTCCATTCTGATGATGAATATGCTGACTCCGATGATTGAAAAAGGGCTGGAAGGAAAACAACTGGCGCTACGTAAAAAAGCGACCATCATCTTCAGTGTGATCGCTGTTATCGGTATGGGAAGCGTACTGCTTGCTGGAAGCGTTATTGAAGCAAAAGAGCCTGCACCTGCTGTTATGCTGAATACAGCAGATAAGGACGTCAATAAATTTGAAGCCAGGCTGAATGGAAAAACTGAAAACAGCGATGGCTCTACAACCTTCCATGTGGAAGCACAGGGATATGCATCTACCGAGGATCCAAATATCTACAACAAATTTGATATCACAGTAAAGGATGATAAGATCGTTTCTGTGGTACCGACAGAAATCAATGATACGGAATATCAGGGGGACAAAATTGATAACCCTGCCTTCCTGGATCAGTTTATCGGACAGGATCTGAAAAAGGATGTTGAGGTTGAAAAAAACGATGTGGTAACAGAAGCTACGTTCTCTTCCAAATCGACGGTGCGTGCCGTTGAAGAAGTGCGTAAGGCTCTGGGATATTAGGAGGTAAGAATATGAAAAAGATTATACATCTGACTGTTTTCTTAGCTCTGATTGCTGCCCTTGCCGGAGGAGCACTGGCGTTTGCCAACAATATGACAGCTCCTGTCATCGCTGCCAATGAGCTGGCTGCGGAAAAGGAGACACTGAAGGAAATCTATCCGGATGTGAGTGATGATGCATTTGTAAAAGTAAAAGACAATGCTTCCAAAACCATTGAGAAAATCTTCAAGGTGGAAGGAAAGGGCTATATCTTCAAAATGAAGGTAACCGGCTATAAGGACGGTACCAGCTATCTGGTTGCCCTGAATAAGGATGGAAGCGTATATGACTATGTTGCTATTTCCAACGGAGATACACAGGGGCTTGGTTCCAAGGTTACGGAACAGCCATTTCGTGATTCTTTAAAGGGGAAGGATGCAACCGGTGAAGAGATTCTTGATGATACGATTACCGGAGCTACGGTTTCCAGTAAGCCGGTTATCGAGGGAATCCGCGAAGCAGCCAAATATCAGGCTGAGAATCTGAAATAGGAGGTGGATGAAGAATGAACCGTAAAGAAAATTTTACAGCAGGATTCATCCGTGAAAATCCTGTATTCTCTCTATATCTGGGACTTTGTTCCACCCTGGCCATCACGACCACGCTGAACAATGCCATCGGTATGGGAGTTGCTGTTATCGTTGTATTGATCATGTCCAATGTGATCATATCGCTGATTCGTAACATTACACCGTCAGAAATCCGAATTCCGGTGTATATCGTTATTATTGCGACACTTGTTAAAATCATCCAGATGCTGATTAAGGCATATGCGCCAAGTCTGGATTCCGCATTGGGAGTGTTTATCCCATTGATTGTTGTAAACTGTATTATTCTGGGACGTGCAGAAGCCTTTGCAAGTAAGAACGGGGTATTTGATTCTGCGCTTGACGGTCTTGGCATGGGGCTTGGATATACCGTATCCATCATCCTGATGTCCGCAATCCGTCAGATTATCGCAACGGGTATTCTGTCCTTTGACAATCCGTTCGATGCCGCTCAGAATATCTTCTCCATTCGTATTATTCCGGAGGATTTTGCAATTTCCATGTTCTCTCAGCCGTTTGGTGCATTCTGTACGTTTGCATGTCTGGCTGCCGGACTGGCTGCATATAAGTCTCACCAGCAGAATAAAGCGAAAAAACTGGAAAAGGAGGCGAAATAAACGATGAACTGGAGCAATTTATTTGTTATGCTGATTACGTTTGTGTTCATTAACAACGTCGTCCTGAATCAGTTTCTTGGTATGTGCCCATTCATGGGGGTATCCAAAAAGAGCAGTTCTGCCATCGGTATGGGTGCTGCCGTTACCTTTGTTATTGTAGCTGCGTCTCTGGTAACCTATGGCCTGTATTATACAGTACTGGATCCGCTGGGACTTCAGTATATGGATTTGATCACCTTCATTCTGGTCATTGCCGCATTGGTACCGCTGGTCGAAATGATTATCAAGAAGCTGAGTCCTTCTCTATATAAGGCGCTGGGTGTATACCTGCCGCTGATTACGACAAACTGTGTCGTATTGAATGTAACCTTGAACAACATCACCAGCGGCTACAACTTCGCAGAGATGTTGACATATTCCATTGCTATTCCAGTCGGATTTACGATGGTACTGTACATCTTCTCTACGATTCGTGAGCGTCTGGATGCCTGTGATACTCCGCTTTCCTGGAAAGGAAATCCGATTGCCCTGATCGTTGCAGCAATCATGGCACTTGCCTTCAGCGGACTGATGGGTCTGGTTTAACATGAAGGCATTACTTCCCGTCCTGTATCTGGGAGCACTCGGTGCTGTTTATGCGCTGGTGTTTTATTTCAATCATAAAACACCGCTTCCCAAGGGATGTGAGGATTTAAAAGCACAGTGCAAGGGCTGTCATGATCATTCCTGCTGCAACAACCCTGCACATGAGGAATAGAAAGGGGTAGTCATATGGTAACTGCAATCATTATGATGCTTGTTCTGGGAGCAATTCTTGGTCTGGGACTTGGAATTGCCGATAGATTTTTAAGTGTTGAAGTCGATGAGCGTATTGAAAAGGTCAGCAGCATGCTGCCGAACTATAACTGCGGCAGCTGCGGGTATGCGGGCTGCAGTGGACTTGCCGAGGCACTGGTGGAAGGTGAAGTCACTGTTGTCGGTACCTGCAAGCCTTGTAAACCGGATCAGAAAGCAGCCATTGCTGAATATCTGAATACAACACCGGGGCCGGATGGTACCTGTGTTAAAGTAAAGGCTTAATTTACCTGTGAAAAGCATTCTTCTTAACGTATAGGGAGAATGCTTTTTTTGTTTTCAGATCGAAGCGGGAAGCAACTCAGTTAGGCAACAGCATACCTGCGTGTCACTGTTTGTTTTCTGTCAGCTATCCTGTTTTTCAACAGGTATATCATCTGAATGACGCTTTTGATTACAGCTGCAGAAGCATTGCAAGGCCTCAGGAGTATTGCAAGTGCTGTAGTTTCTCTGTATAATGTCTTTATATTATGAGGTGACATGATGATAAATGGATACTATTGTACAAATGTTTTTTCTAAGCAGGCAAAAGCAATGATTGAATTTTATGGAAGAGTATTAGAAATCCCATATATTAAGACGGATGTTGATGAATCCAATGGAGTCTATCTTGGATTTATAGAACATGCACCAATGCTTTGTATATGGGATTGTGAGGTATTTGATACACAGCCGACAGGATTTCAATCCTTTGTTTTTCAAACAGATAATCTGGATGTAACTATGAAAGATTTGAAGGAAAAAGGAATTACATTGTCTGATCCTGTTAGATATGACTGGGGAACTTATGAAGTTCGATTACATGATATAGATGGGAATGAAATCGTTATTGTTGAGCATATCTAATTTATAAATCAGAATTTGAGGAGGGATATTTTTGGAAAAAAGGACAAAAAAGGATATTATAATTATTATGATATGTAGTGCTCTCTTCGCAGCACTATATATCATATTTGAGAATTCAATTATGGAATATGGTAAAAATGCTGAGATTTCTATATGGTTACGTTTTTTACCTGTATTCGCAATTCAGTTTGGAATGTCGTGTTTAGGTATAATCATTGTTTTTATAAAAAACCATGAAAGTCTGTCTACATATGGGGTAGTTAAAAAGCATTCAATACTTTCTATAATTGGATGTTTGGTATGTGCAATTCCAACAGTATTATTTCTATTCTGGAATAAGGAGCTGCATGGATTATTTCCGTTTCAAGGAATGTTCTTAACCAATGATATATTACAGACACCCATCCCTCAAAATATCATTTTATATTTACTTGTAATGCTTGTGTGGGGCTTTGGTGAGAGTCTCTTTTATGTGATTTTATCGCAGAAGGTGAATTCCTTAAAAAAGCCAAAAGGATTATTGAATGTCGGCGCTTTACTAAGTGCTTTGATTGCTATTTTAATTCATGGAATGCTTGGCTTTGACATGGCTACAATACTCGAAGCTATGGCAACCTTTATCCTGATGTATGGATCCATTGTTGTAAAAGAAAAAACAAAGAATTCAATAGGAAACATTTTGATATTCTTTGTGATTTGGAATGCATTATAAAAATGTCAGCGAACTTTTATTTATTATATGGGAGTGTTTAGGCACTTCTGGATAACTCAATCGATTTCATTACTTTATATCTGATAATGTGAAGCCTCAAGACGTTGTAAGGGATATGTATGCTTTAGAATTTGTAGACGAAAAGAGGACATAAATATTATGAATGTAGAAAACAGTATTATGGCCACTAAGCAAGGATTTGAGGATAGCTTCTCTTCAAGGGAGTATTACGATAAACAGACACAAGACGGAAATCATTTGAATAATATTCTCGATTTTTTACCATTTAAAGCGAATATGAAGCTTTTAGATTTAGGCACAGGAAGTGGCTATCTGTCTTTCCCTATAGCAAAAAAATATCCAAATAGTTTTATCGTTGGACTGGATATTGTTGAAAAAGCATTAGAAGTCAATCGTTTTAAAGCAAAAGAAGAAAACATCCAAAACATTAGCTTTATAACTTATGACGGTGTTGATTTTCCATTTGCTGATAATGAGTTTGACATGGTTATTTCAAGATATGCATTACATCATTTTCCAGATATACAAAAAAGTATTTCTGAAATTAGCCGTGTCATAAAATCAGATGGCTTCTTGTTTATTTCAGACCCTACACCTAACATCAGTGATACCAGCCGCTTTGTTGATGGGTACATGCAGTTAAAAAAAGATGGTCACATTAAGTTTTATACAAAAGAGGAATGGTTACAAATATGCGGTAAATATGGGCTGCGATTCGAGAAATCTTTTGATAGCACAATTCGATTTCCAAAGAAAAAAGCCACAGCTTACGGATTTGATGAATTATTAAAGAAACATGATAAAGAGATCATTGAGAGTTATGGACTTAAAATAGTGGGAAATGAAATATATATAACAGAACAGGTTAATAATATTTTATTTTATAAAAAATAAATAAAGAAGTTGCTGAGGATAAGCGAATGGACGTACAGGTATTCTGGAGTGTTATTGGAAATCACAATGACCAGACAAAATTGATACAAATCGGTTTATTTATTTTTTGAAATAAGTAAGTCTAAAGCGAAATAAACGAATATAAATTTGTGGAGGTATTTTATGTTTAATGAAATATGCATATATGAGGCAAAACTGACTAAGCTAGATGAAATTGAAGAATTGATGAAAGAAGTAGCGGAATTTTACTTGAAGCAAGATGGTGTTATTGATGTACACTATATAAAACGTACTCACCGACAAAAAGATTTCAATACCGTTAAAGAGGGAGAACTACCTGTTCGTCTTACAAGAAATGTAGGTAAAGTAACATATGTCCTATATTGGGTATTGGAAAATGAAGAAGCTCATGCGAGAGTATCTAAACTCGGGATAGAAAAATTTTACAAACGATGGACTAGATGTTTAACGACAATGCCTAAAATAATCTTAGGGGAGAATATTGTTTGATTTACAAATTCCAGTTTTTTGAACTGGGAAATTAGAATTTGTGAACACAAAAATTCTGTGTTTTTGCGAAGGGAGGATATTGATTTATGTTTTCAATATTAGGTGCAGTATTATTTGGAGTTATAGCAACTATGACAGTTCTTGTTGCGTGTGGTTTACCTTTGGGTGAATTTACAATGGGTGGACAATATAAAATCTTACCAAAAAAATTTAGAGTTATGGCAGTCATTTCGTTTGCTGTCCAAATTTTTGCAATAATAATTGTTTTGCAAGCAGGAGGTTTTATTTCCTTGTGGTTGTCTTTTAAGGTTACTAAATATATTTGTTTCTTCTTTGCCGCTTATCTATCTTTGAATACGATTATGAACATGGTTTCAAAAAGTAAGAAAGAAAAATATGCTATGACTCCGCTTTCACTTATTGTCGGAATATGTTTTTGGATAACGGCATTTCAGATGTAGTATGTAAAATGAGGATAATCTATGGTACGTCAAATTCCAGTTTTTAGAAATAATTAGGCATGGTAAAATTAGAGGAGGGGAAATATGAATTTTATTGATAAAGCATATGAGCAACATTTAACAAGAGATGACTTTTTACAAGCTATGCCAAATATTTATGCAGAGCCAGAGGTTTATAAAATTTTAAATAAGTATCCGACGTTCGTGGCAGATGTGATTTTAATTATTGATTATGATACTGCCTTACAAATGGATGGCTTAGATGATGTTATAAGTGGAAATTTAAGCAGCAGATATACGGAAATCGTAGCTGCACTTGAACGATGTGGTGCTCATTTAAAAAGGGCGAAAGAATTATATAATACAAATAGAGATAGTTACGATGAGGAGTACGATGCTATATTTAACCAATTTGCCTTACATAATGATTATGATGGGTTTTGGGATATAATCAGAGCATATATTGATAAAAATTTACATTAGACTATTCGGAATTTTACAGGAGGTACATATGAAAAAGTCGATAACATTTATTTTAGTATTGGTTTTTACTTCTGCTTTCGTAGGTGTGTGAAGAATGATACTCACAGGATAAACATTACTATACCTGCTGGAAGTTCAGAGGATTTCATTTACTCGGACGAGGAAATATTGGCTACAGGAAATAAAATTACTATCTCTTCTGGTGAAGGATTGAAAGATACGTCGGTGATTTTACAGCCAGTTAATGAAATGATAGAAACTGGATATGAAGCAACATATCTAACTCCTGGAATGCCCGTTGAATTTGATGCGGTAAAGGAAGAATGGTTCAAAATAGGTGTAATGATACCGATGCAGATATAACTGTTTATGTTGATGTTGAGGACGTAGAGGTCAGGATTGAATAAGTTCCAGTTTATCTGGAAATAAATTAGAATTCATGGAGGAGTTTATGGAGATAAGAAAAGCAACAGAATTAGATAGAAATGATATAGCCTTTATTTATGCAGATGCTTTTTCAGAGGATTGGAAACAACTTTCTACAGATATCGAAAAAATGACAAGAGCATTAAGAAATGGACATATTCTAAATAATTATATTGTAGCAGTATGTGATGAAAGGGTTGTTGCTTTTATAGCTTTGGTGACTGATGAAGTTAGAGCATTTCATATACCTATAAAAGATTTTCAAAAAGAATTCGGCTTTTTTAAAGGATATATGGTAGGCATGGCTATGAAAAATGATATGGAGAAAGAAATTCCATTAGATAAGGGAATGGCATATATAGATATAATTGGTGTGTGTAAAGATTATCAACATAAAGGCATAGCAAGTTCTTTAATTGATTATGTGTTTAATAATTATGAATATTCTTCATATCTTCTTTCTGTAACAAATATCAACAAGAAAGCAATAGCGTGTTATAGAAAAAAAGACTTCAAAGAAGTTAGACGTGAAAAAGTGAAATATTCGAAGCAAAGAGGTTTTTCAGAATATTTATATATGGTCTACCATGTAAATAAATAAAAGTAGTATTAAATAAGATTGTTAAATTAGAATTTTTGGAGGTGTTCATCATGAGCAAAGTTCATGAATTTTTAAAAGAATGCGGGTATTTTTATGTTTTAACAATAAATGAAGATTTCCCCGCTGGCAGACCTTTTGGGGCAGTTATGGAATATAATAATAAATTGTATATTTCTACAAATAATGAAAACCAGGCACATAAGCAGTTAAGAAAAAATAGCAATATTCAAATATTATCAAAAGAAGATGGGACTAGAGAGTGGCTAAGAGTGACAGGTAATGCAGTAGAGTGCGATGATTTGAAGTTAAAACAAATGATGTTAGATGAGTGTCCTGTACTTTTAAATCATTTTTCATCAGTACATGATGAAAGGTATTTGCTCTTTGAAGTAAATGTTTTAAAGGTTGATTTTCATAAATAGATTTTAGAAAGAATAGAGAGTAGTAAAAATAAAAAATTGTTAATGAATAAATAAGGTTTCTCAAAAATGAGAAACCTTATAGTGTATCAATATTATTTTTTGAGTTGCAAACCATCTTTAAATGCCTCGCCTACTCTTTCACCCACTTTATAATAACCGTGTGTATAAGGATCAAAGGCAATGGCATTCACTAAGGACATATCAATTTGATTATCAATCATAACGTGTTCGTCTGCAGTTACACCTACGACTTTACCAATAACGCCGCATCCATATTCTCCATTTTGATATTCTATGAACTCACATTCTAAACAAAGCGGGAATTCATTGATAATAGGTGCATCTACGTTTTCAGATTTTATAGCAGTTAAACCGCTATTTTTAAACTTATTGGCAATTCTATTGCCAGACTCTACACCAAAATAGTCTGCTTCAATAACATGTGCAGAATCAGCAATGCTGATTGTAAAAGCACCTCTTGCCTTGATGTTTTTTACAGTTTTGTGCGTTTCTGTTAAATTTAATACAACATTTCCTCTTTCTTGCATGGTACCCCATGCTGCATTCATGACATTGATGCTGCCATCTTCATTGTAAGTAGCAATCATTAAAACTGGCATAGGAAAAATACCTTCTGTAATTTTAAGCCTCTTTCTCATTGTAATTACCTCATTCTTATATGAGTTGACAGAACTTATGTTCTTATATAGAATTATAGCAAGTAACAGAAAGTAAACAAGTACCATCTTTTATGATAGGTACTATCATAGAGGAAAGTGTTAAATGCTAAAGCAATATATTGAAAATGCAAATTTTGAAGATACAGGATTTAGTTATACATTATCGCTTATTTCTGGTAAGCATAAAATGGTAATCCTTTACTGTTTGATGGAATTTGAAGTTGTAAGATTTAATGAATTAAAGAGATACCTGAAAAAGATAACTGATAAAACACTTAGCAATAATTTAAAAGAGCTTGAATCAGATAAACTTATTATTAGAAAGGAATATCCTCAGATTCCACCAAAGGTTGAATATAAACTAAGTGAAAAGGGAAAATCTTTAGTTGATGTTTTAGATCAATTATGCGTATGGGGTGAAAACAACAAAGAATAATCTCCTTCAGCATCTCGCTATTTTAAAAAAATAATATAAAAGATAAATTTCAATTTGTTAAACTGGAAAATTAGAACTTGAGGCATTGGAATACAGTATAAGTTAAGATATGAAATGTGGAGGTGTATGATGAGGAAAGATTATAAGAACTTAATTTCATTTTTACTTATCGCATTTTTGCTCCCTTTTATATCTGTTTCTGCTCAAAAAATAATAGGAAACAATTCCGTTTCCTTTGTTCTTTTTGGAATACAAGCTGCCGCTCCAACATTATCAGCGATTGTAACATTATTTTTTAACAAAAAGGGAAATAAGTTTTTGAAAACAATGTTTGGAAAAGAATATCTACAAAGGGCCATCCTTCTCCCACTTATTGTTGCGTCCGCGACAATGTTTTTGGCAAAGCTGATTTTTTGTGTTTTGTTTAAAGCAGATTTAGGATTAAAGAGTATTTCAGTTGTTCAGTTGGTGATGATTATTTGGGCGCTTTTTGCAGAGGAAATAGGATGGCGTGGATATTTGGAACCATTGCTTATAAAGATTGGTATCAACAAAAGAATTGTTCCCGGTATTGTAGGAATGATATGGTGCTTATGGCATTATCATTACTTTATTCAGGGGAGTATACAGGTGCCGGTTCTGTTGTTTTTTATAAGCTGTATTATTGAAAGTTATATTTATAGTTTTTTAATGTGTACGACAAGGAATAATATAGTGTCAGCAATGACATACCATTTTGGATGGAATTTATTTATCCATATAGTGGCGATAAACCCTGCCGATAACAGCGGAAATATATTTCCGTATTTTATTATGGTTATATTAGAAACGTTTGTTGTGTTTATATTCTGGAGCATTAGGAGAATAAAGGAAATCCCAGTTTGTCATACTGCAAAATGAGACTTTGTAAGAATCTAAACAAATGAAAGGAGCATAGGATCATGAAAATGCCAACAGGGAAAATTGATACTAGCATGTTTGCCCCTTGTGGAATGAATTGTAAAGCTTGTTATAAGCATTGCTATCATAAAAAGCCATGTGCTGGGTGTTTAAATAGTGACCTTGGAAAACCAGAGCATTGTCGCAAATGCAAAATCAAAGCTTGTGTCAAAGAAAAAAAATTATCCTATTGTTATGAGTGCTTAGATTATCCATGTAAACTAATAAAAAATCTTGAGAAAAGCTATAACAAGAGATATCAAGCTAGCCTCATGGAACATAGTGCTTTCGTAAAAGAATATGGATTAGATAAGTTTATGGAGCAACAGAAAATTAAATACACTTGCCTTAAATGTGGCGGTATAATTTCTATACATGACAGGGAATGTAGTGAGTGCCAAGAAAAAATGAAATAGGTAAGTTAGAGCTTCTGGGGCTGTATAAGTACGCTCTTTATTGGAATAAGGAATCTTCAAACCATACCGCAGAGTAAGATGATATGAGAAATGCCAGTATACAAATGAATATTTGCAGGACTTTAATCTTGTAATTAGTTAAAAAAGTAGTAGTGAAAAGGAAAATTATCAGGTAAAAAATGGAACAAGCTTATAGAAAAGCGATAAAAGAACATGTGAATTTATTGATCGTTATTTATAATGCTTCATTTTAGAATGATTTTATTGGATAATGTCCTGGTTATGGGAAAACAAAAGAAGAAATGGAAGCTTCTATTGAAGATTCTATCAAATATATTGTGATATATGGTACAATTCCTGTAGGGATAATTTCAGTTTCTGAAAAAAACAAAAGGATACTATCATCTTGGCTGTCTGTGTATTATACCTAAATATCAGGGAATGGGAATAGGCACGCAGGTATTTCGATATATATTATCTTTTTTATCAGACTGGAAGCAAATTACCCTGATTACGCCTGCTGATAAAGAACAGAATATAAAATTTTATACTAGAAGATGTGGATTTCGTCTCGGAAATAAAGTGAAGGTAGAAAACGTTGAAGTTGTAAACTTTTATATGAAGCGTGATATTCCAGTATATCTAGAAGAAAAACAAAAATTCGAAAAGGAGATATTTGATGAGAAGTTTAGATAGTATGTTAAACATTGGAAAAGAAATGAAAGCAAAGCTTTTCTCAATCGGTGTTGTTTCAGCGGAAGACTTAATTAGACTAGGAAGTAAAGAAGTATATTCTCAATTAAAAGAACGATATCCAAACGTATGCTTAGTTCATCTATACACATTGCAAGGTGCAATTGATCATATTGCCTATGATAAGCTTTCGGATGAGGTTAAACTTGATTTAAAGCAATTTAGTGACAGTATGAAAGAAAAATAGTACTGCACAAATATGGAGATGTTATGGTTAGAGAAATTTATGAGTATGAATTAAATGATTTATTGCATTTGTATATACATTTACACGAGGATTCCGTTCCTGAAATGACAGCGGATTTGAAGAAAACATGGCAATCCATTATGGACGATAAAAACCATCATATTGTCGTTAATGAAATTGATGGTAGAATAGTTTCATCATGTGTATGTGTAGTTATTCCAAATTTGACAAGGAATGTTAGACCATATGCATTTATTGAAAATGTAGTTACACATAGTGACTATAGAGGTAAGGGGTATGCTACAGAATGCCTGCATTATTCTAAAGAGATTGCAGAAAAATCTAATTGTTATAAAATGATGTTACTAACAGGCGCAAAAGATGAGACAACTTTAAAATTTTATCATAAGGCTGGCTATAACAGCTTAGATAAGACAGCATATATTCAATGGCTATAGTGATAAATTCAAGCTGTTAAAATAAAAAGAAATTTGAGAAATGGAATATGAGCTTTGCTTTTATTTTATATACCTTTGAATAGATGAAATTCAGTTTCTTTGTATGTTTAAAGGCAGAACCAGATGGTACATTTCAGTAATTAGAAATGCATACAACAAGAGAAAAAGCCATTGAGGTTAAAACGGTGATTAGGTATCAATAACTTAAAATTTAGGAGGATATGATGAGAGAACTATTTGAGGAATTTCCATATTTGGAAAATGATAAAGTGATTATAAAAAAAATGGAAGTAAATGATGTTGAAGCGCTTGCAGAGATTAGCAATAATGATAATGTATATAGGTTTATACCTCCATTTTTATATAAGAAAAGCAAGAAAGTATTAGAGACTGCAATTAAAAATTTGGGGAAAAGGGATTTTGAAAAGAAAAAACTCATAATTGCAGGCGTTTATTTAAAGGATAACCCTAATAAACTGGTGGGTTTAGCAGAAATGTTTGATTACAAAAAAAGAGAAAACAAGATCACAATCGGCTATAGAGTAAATGAAGGTTATTGGAATAAGAGGATAGCAACAAATACTTTAAAGCTAATGGTTGATTATTTAGTGAACGAAATTGGTATTACAACACTTAATGCCTTTGTTATGCCAGAAAATGTATATTCATCGAAAATATTATTAAATAATGGATTTGTCAAAGAGGATTATACGATAAAGGAGAAGAACTGGGGCGGTCAGGAAATCGTATCTGTTGATGTATACACATTCAGAAAGATGTAGACAGTTTTCAGTTTCCAGAAGAAATTAAAAAAGTCAAAATTAAAAGTTATTAAAGCCATGAAGGGAATTGATATAATGAATTCAGCTCGAAAAGTGCTTGTGACGGGTGGAACTGTTTTCGTCAGCAGATATATTGCAGAGTATTATGTTAAAAATAAGTATGATGTTTATGTGCTTAACAGAAATAATAAAACACAGCCCAAAGGTGTAACGCTTATTCAAGCTGATAGACACAATTTAACTAATCAGCTACAGAATTATCATTTTGATATCGTAATCGATACTGCATATACTTCTGATGAAGTCACAAAATTACTTGATGCATTAGGCAGTTATGATGATTATATTCTCATTAGTTCAAGTGCTGTGTATTCAGAAAAAACTCCGCAGCCTTTTAATGAAGCTGCTGCATTAGCGGTTAATAAATATTGGGGGAAATACGGAACTAATAAAATAGAAGCGGAAGAAGCTTTATTAGAAAGGAATCCAAATGCATATATTCTTAGACCGCCATATTTATATGGACCGATGAATAATGTATATAGGGAAGCATTTGTATTTGATTGTGCTTTAGCTGGCAGAACGTTTTATTTGCCTAAAGCCGGTGAGATGAAATTGCAATTTTTTCATGTTCATGATTTATGTAGATTTATTGATGTCCTTATAGAAATCAAACCCTCTCAGCATATTTTCAATGTCGGAAATAAAGACACGCTATCTATTCGTAGATGGGTTGAGCTTTGTTATCAGGTTGTTGGAAGTCAGGCAGAATTTGTCAATGTGTATAAAGATATTGAGCAAAAAAATTACTTTAGTTTTTATGAATATGAATATCAGCTTGATGTTTCAGAATTATATAAGCTCATGCCGAATGTAAAACCAATATCCGCAGGATTAAAAGAATCATTTGGCTGGTACAAAAATAATATGGAAGAAGTTAATAAAAAACCATATTTTGATTATATTGATAAAAACTTGATGTAAATAGGATAAAATCTATGTTTGTATAAGTTGTGGAGGAGTGCACCTTATTCAGCAACTAGTCAATGAGGTATGATTGACGAATACTATATTTCTATGCTTCCAGCTATTTTGGGTGGAGGTATTCGCTTATTCAAAAGGGCTGAAAAAGAAATAAGACTGAAACCGTATAAAACGCAAACCTACAACGGAATAACAGGTTTGGTTTATCTTCGTAAATAAATCGAAAACTGTGAGGGAAACAGTGTATAGCTTTACTTAAGTGAGAACTGCTATTTTGGCAGCTGAAGAATATATTTTTGAAGATGTTAAAAGGATTGATCAGATCGATTGAAAACTATATTGTAGTATCCTTTGGAATATCAAGTGATTTGGAACAGATAAAATGCAAAAAAAGATCGGAGGACAAGGTGTGGAGCTTAGAAGGTATCAGCAGGCAGACTGCAAAGAGCTGACAGAATTGTTTTATAATACGATACATATTGTGAATGCAAAAGATTATACGGAGGAACAGCTAAATGTATGGGCAACAAGACAGGTGGATTTGGACAGATGGAACCTGTTACTACAAAAGCATTATAGTATTGTTGCTGTTGAAAATGATCGTATCGTAGGCTTTGGTGATATGGATAAAACAGGTTATCTTGACCATTTATATGTTCATGTGAGCTTTCAGGGGCACGGTATTGCTACAGCTATTTGTGACCGACTTGAGCGCTTTGTTGAAGGGAATATAATGACACATGCTTCTATTACAGCCAGACCTTTCTTTGAAAAAAGAGGCTACAGGGTTGTAAAGGAGCAGGAGGTAGAGAGAAGCGGAGTTGTTCTTACAAACTATGTTATGATAAAGGAGCGATAAAAACAGGATTGCCTAAGAAGAATATGCCTGCTTTGTTTGATGTTTAAAACATTTATAAACATGGATGAAATGTTAAGACTATAATGGTATAATGGGAAATGACATCCAAAAGGAGGGCTTGAGCTATGGGAACTTACATAAATCCAAACAATGACCTTTTCAAACAAATATTAAAGAATAAGATATATGTTGATAAATCTTTGCTGATTGAAAAAACAAATGAAATCATTGGTAGTAATGAATCAAAATTATGTGTTTCACGCCCTAGACGTTTTGGAAAATCGACGGATGCCTGTATGCTGGCTGCCTATTATTCAAAGGGTGCAGATTCCTCATCGATATTTAATTCCCTAAACATTGCACAATCTGATTCCTATTGGGAACATCTGAACAAGCATAATGTTATTTATTTGAATATGCAGGACTTTTTAACAGGCTCAAAATCTTGTGCTGATTTAGTTAAGCTTATTACAATAAAGGTGGCAAAGGAGCTGGAACAAGCATTTAATGTTCCCATAGATCAGAAGGACTATCTGTTTTTCATTCTATCTGATATTTACTCTATGACAAAAGCTAGCTTTGTCTTTATCATTGATGAATGGGACTGTATCTTTCGAACCACAAAAAAAGAAGATTATGAAACATATTTAGATTTTTTAAGAACCTTGTTAAAGGATAAACCCTATGTTGATTGTGTTTATATGACAGGCATTTTGCCAATAAAAAAATATGGTACACATAGTGCATTGAATATGTTTGACGAAATCTCTATGATTATGCCTGCTCCCTATGAGCAATTCATGGGATTTACAGAAGCAGAAGTGAAAGAACTGTGTACGCAATATAAAATGGACTTTGGCGAAATGCAAAGATGGTATAACGGCTATCACTTTAAAAATGATATTTCCATTTATGCTCCTCGGTCAGTTATTTTAGCACTTCATAAAAGAGAATACAGTAATTATTGGACAAATAGTGAAACATATGAATCCTTAGCGAAATATATTGAAATGAATTTTGATGGTCTAAAGGAAGCTGTCATACGTTTGCTATCCGGACAACAGGAATATGTGGATACTGGTACGTTTCAAAATGATATGACGACCTTTCATTCAAAGGATGATGTACTTACTTTATTAGTGCATCTTGGATATCTGGGATATGATTTTGAGAATAAGAGTGTTTATATACCAAATAAAGAAGTTGAAGATGCGTTTATTCAATCAATAAAAAATTGTCATTGGGATTATGCAAGTGAGGCTGTTATCAATTCGAATCATACATTAGAGGCATTATGGAACAGGGATGCAGAAAAAGTAGCGTATTATATTGAGCAGGCACATTTAGAAACGAGCATTCTCCAATGTAATGATGAAAATGCTCTAGCCTATACGATTTATTTAGCCTTATTAGCAGCGAAAAATTATTATACAATGGTTCGTGAATTTCCATCAGGAAAAGGTTTTGCGGATATCGCTTTTATTCCTTTTCAGGATAAGCCTGCAATGCTTGTGGAATTGAAATGGGATAAGGATGCCGATAGTGCGATCAAACAAATAAAGGAAAAACAATATCCTGCTTCTTTAGCAAAATATAAGAATAATATCATTATGGTAGGGATCAATTACGATAAAGAAACAAAGAAGCATACATGTATCATCGAATAAAGGAAGCAAAGGAACAATTTCGAGGTTGTTCCTTTTTCTTAACAAAGGAGCTGATCGTAATCATGTGTTTTTATGTTATCTTTCTTCCTTCTCTTGAAATTTCCCTTCAATAAGGGTAAACTTATCACATGAAGTTTTTTGTCAAGGCAGGGAAAAGGGTATGTTTGGATATATAGTCGTCAATAAACCAGAACTAAAAATTAAGGATTTTGATACCTATCAGTCTTTTTACTGCGGATTATGCAAAGCTCTGCATGAGGATTTCGGACGCAGAGGACAGCTGACATTGAATTTCGATCTGACCTTCCTGGCAATTTTACTCACTGCACTGTATGAGCCGAAAGATCAAATAGTCACAGAGCGCTGTGTTGTTCATCCATTGCATTGTCATGTGAAGCGTGATAATGCGTACATCCGCTATGCGGCAGATATGACAATTATTCTGACCTATCTGAAATGCGAGGATGACTGGAAGGATGAACACCGTCTGCAGGCAAAGACGATGCTGCACCTATTAAAGCGGCAAATGCGGCGTATGGAGCAAGCCTATCCGGATAAGATAAAAAGCATTCGTCAGGCATTGGAGAAAACTGCTCAGCTTGAAAAGGAACAGAGCCGTGATCTGGACCAGTTGTCCGCACAAAGTGGCATCATGATGGCGGAGATTGTAACGTATAAGCAGGATGAATGGTATGATGTGCTTTACCGGCTGGGAGATTATCTGGGAAGATTCATTTACATCATGGATGCTTATGATGATGTGGAGGAAGATAGAAAGCAGGGACAGTTCAATCCGTTTCTGGAGGAATGCGAACGGGATGGGTTTGATGAGCGTATAAAAACCATACTGGAGCTGATGATTTCCAATAGTGCGGATGCGTTTGAAACGCTGCCAATTCTGCAGCATGCGGATATATTGCGCAATATCCTGTATGCGGGAATCTGGACAAAATATGAAATGGTAAGAAAGAAAAGAACAGGTGAAAAAGATGGATGATCCGTTTAAGATATTAGGGGTGTCAAGGGATGCCAGCGAGGATGATATCAAGCGCGCTTATCGGCAGCTTGCAAAGAAATATCATCCGGATGTGAATAAGGAGCCCAATGCGGAAGAAAAATTCAAACAGATTCAGAATGCATATCAGCAGGCACTGGACTATAAAAAGAACGGCAATGCTTCCTGGCAGAGCTTCAACGGCTATCAGCAGCAAAGCAGCTATCAGCAGTCATTTTCCAATGAATATCAGGCAGCGGTCAGCTATATTAACATGGGCCGCTTTCAGGAAGCAATCAATATACTAAACGGTATTCAGAACCGGGATGCATCGTGGTACTATCTGTATGCAATCAGCAACTACAGCATTGGAAATCAGATAGCCGCAATGGATGCGGCAGAGCGGGCATGTCAGATGGATCCTTCCAACCAGCAGTACCGCCAGCTGTATGCACAGATGCAAAACGGCAGAGCACGCTATCAGGGCATGCAGAGTCCCTTCAGCGGCGGCGGATCCAATTTCTGCTGTCAGTTGATTTTATGCAATATGTGTCTGGGAGGCGGCTGCTGTCCGGGCGTATATATGTGCAGATAGGCTAGTACACAATTTTAAAACATACAGGAATCTGCTTCTATAAAGAAACGGGTTCTTTTTTTGTTCAACTAGCAGAGTCGCTTAAATTCCATTTTGATAGCATGCAGGAATATGCGGCAGGAAATAGCGGCAATGCACATCCTTTATATATGGGAAAGTGTTCCTGTTCACAGCCCCTTGAAAAAATAGAGAATTATCAGCATTTTATTTAAACTGATCGTATAGGCTTTGCTACATAAGCCCCATAATCAAATTGTTCTAGGAAAAGACACAGATAAGACCTGCCAGTAAATCGTAGCGCAAAAGCAGCATATTTGTGAAAATTTACACGATAAGGATTGACAAAGTAAAGATTTAGAGTATGATATATATGGATATTAACCAAGGGTAACATTTGGGAAGTTGGGTATGCTTATGACAACATTGGATAACATAAAACCGGGGCAGGGTGGTATCATCCGTGCAGTCGGAGGAGAGGGAGCGCTTCGCAGACGTCTGCTGGATATGGGACTTACGCCGCGTACAAATATTTACGTGAATAAGGTTGCGCCTATGGGGGATCCCATGGAATTAAATCTGCGGGGCTATGTACTGACGCTGCGGCTGGAGGATGCTGCAAAAATTGAAGTGGATACGGAGGCTGTGAAATGAAGGATGTACTGATCGCATTAGCCGGAAATCAGAACTGTGGGAAAACGACACTGTTCAACCGTCTTACAGGCAGCAATCAGCATGTTGGTAATTTTCCCGGTGTAACGGTTGAAAAGAAAATGGGACAAATCAAATCCTTTAAGGAGGCTTCTCTGGTGGATTTGCCGGGTATTTATTCCCTGTCACCCTATACGAGTGAGGAGGTAGTGACAAGGGACTTTATTCTGAAGGAGAATCCGGATATCATCATCAATATCGTGGATGCCACGAATATTGAACGAAACCTCTATTTGTCTTTGCAGCTGATGGAGCTGCAAAAGCCTATGGTGATTGCGCTGAATATGATGGATGAGGTGACTGCCAGCGGAAACAGCATTGATGTAGAGAAGCTGAGCCGACACCTGCGCTGTCCTGTCGTACCGATCTCTGCCAGTAAAAACGAGGGTATTGACGATCTGATTCGCGTTGTAAAGAAACAGATTCGAGAGGGAAAACAAGCGGTGAATCCGGATTTCTGTACGGGTGAGGTACATCGTGCCATTCACTCGATTGCTCATATCATAGAGGATCATGCAAGGAATGCGAAGGTGCCTATGCGTTTTGCTTCTACTAAGCTGGTGGAAGGCGATGAACCGATGCAGCAGGAGCTGCATTTGCATCAGGACGATATCGACATCATAGAAAAAATAGTCAAAAGCATGGAGGATGCGCTGCAGACAGACCGCGAGGCGGCTCTTGCGGATATGCGCTATTCCTATATTGAGGAGCTGGTGGCAGATTGTGTTGTCAAGGTGCATGAATCCACAGCACAGGTGCGCAGTGAGAAAATTGACAAGCTTCTGACCCATAAATATTTTGGTATTCCGATATTTATACTGATCATGCTGTGTATCTTCTATCTGACCTTTGGGCCAATCGGAGGTACGCTGCAGACATTGCTAGAGGATGGAATTGGTGGCAACCGAACAGCTTGCTCAGCTTCTGTCCTCCATACAGGTCAGTGACTGGCTGCAGGCACTGATCATTGACGGAATCTGCAACGGTGTGGGAAGCGTATTGTCCTTCCTTCCGGTTATTGTTACGCTGTTCTTCTTTCTGTCATTATTGGAGGATAGCGGCTATATGGCACGTGTTGCCTTCGTTATGGATAAGCTGCTGCGAAAGATTGGATTGTCCGGTAGGAGCTTTGTCCCAATGCTGATCGGCTTTGGATGCAGTGTTCCCGCTATCATGTCCGCTCGTACGCTGAGCAGTGAACGTGACCGGAAAATGACGATCGTGGTAACGCCGTTTATGTCCTGCAGTGCAAAGCTGCCAATCTACGGTATGATAACAGCAGCATTCTTTCCGGACAATACGGCACTGATTTTGATCAGTGTGTATCTCATTGGAATCCTTGTCGCTATTTTATCTGCCCTTCTGTTGAAAAATACGATATGTAAGGGAGACAGCGTTCCCTTTGTAATGGAGCTGCCCTCTTATCGCATTCCAAGTGCGAAAAGCGTTATCCTGCATATGTGGGAGAAGGCAAAGGATTTTCTGCGCAAAGCGTTTACCATTATTTTCGTAGCTAGTATCGTGATCTGGTTTTTACAGAGCTATGATTTTTCCTTTACTGCAGTGGCAGATTCCGCAGATTCCATGCTTGCCAGTATCGGCTCCTGGATTTCTCATATATTCGCGCCGATTGGCTTTGCGGACTGGCGGGCAAGTACGGCGCTTGTGACGGGTATTACGGCTAAGGAAAGCGTCGTATCCACCCTGAGTGTGTTGACGCAGACAAGCAGCGATGCAGGGCTGAGTGCTGCTCTGCAGACAATCTTCACACCGGTATCTGCGTTTGCTTATTTGTGTTTCACCGTTTTGTATATGCCCTGTGTTGCAGCCTTTGCGGCTACCAGACGGGAGCTGGGTTCATTGAAACAGGCGCTTGCCACGGTTGCATATCAGACGCTGACAGCTTATATTGTCGCATTCCTGGTATTTCAGATTGGGCGTATGTTCTTTTGAATGGACAACAACCTGTTATGCGCATATACTAATAGGGAACAGGATGTGATAGCATGAATATTGCGGATATTATCGTTATTGCAGTATTGCTTATAATACTGGCAGGAATCGTTTATCTGACAAGACCTAAAAAGGGAAAAGACTCTGCCTGCGGCTCCTGTCACAGCGATTGCTCCAGCTGCTCGGCATTTTCCAGCTTTTATGAGGATTATAAAAAGGATCAGGAACAGAAATAAGCTGCCTACAGCTGTTTCTGTTTTTTTCACCTTTTCGTGCGATAACTGCGATTGACAACACAGTGCATTCTCCGTAAACAAAATGGAAAACCTGTGATATAGTATAGGTATTCAGGAAAGCAGGTGTGTTTATGATCATAGCTTATAAAAATAAAAGACCTTCCATAGATAAGGAAGCCTATGTATCCAGCAATGCCACCGTCATAGGTGATGTAGCATTGGAAAAGGGGAGCTCTGTCTGGTTTCATACCGTCGTTCGCGGGGATAAGGATCATATCCATATTGGAGAGGACAGCAATGTGCAGGATAATTGTACCCTGCATACCGATCCCCAGCATGTGCTTACAATTGGAAAGCGTGTTACCATAGGGCATAATGCTGTACTTCACGGCTGTCATATTGCAGATGAGGTATTGGTAGGTATGGGAGCCATTATACTAAACGGAGCATGCATTGGCTCGCATAGTATCATCGGAGCAGGAGCACTGGTGAAGGAAGGACAGATGATCCCTGAAAACAGTCTTGCTGTAGGCAGCCCTGCCAGGGTGATTCGCAACGTCCGTAAGGAGCAGATCGACGAGATTCTGGAAAATGCAGAGCACTATGCAGCGCTCGCTCAGGAATATAAGGAACATGATGTTTGAAAATCACGTATAACTGAAGCACTCCCTTCCATACTAATGGTGACAAAGGAGTGAGAATATGTTTGAACACAAGAAAAAGTTATTACATCCGGTTAAGGTAGAACGTCCAAATCCACAATACGCTGTATTGATGCAGGAGCAGTTAGGTGGAAACAACGGGGAGCTGAAGGCAGCTATGCAGTATCTGTCCCAGAGCTTCCGTGCACAGGATCCGGTTTTTAAGGATTTATTTCTGGATATCGGAACAGAGGAGCTAAGTCACATGGAAATGGTCGCAGAAACCATAAACCTGTTGAATGGCGGAGATGTAGATTACAAGCAGGTAAAGGTTGGCGAAATCGAAAGCATGGTGACGTTCGGTCTGAATCCGGCACTGGTGAATTCCAGCGGAAACCCTTGGACTGCTGATTATGTTACTGTAACAGGTGACCTGGCAGCCGATCTGCTTGCGGATATCGCCAGTGAACAGCGTGCCAAGGTCGTATACGAGTATTTGTATCGTCAGATTGATGACAAATATGTTAAGGAAACGATTATGTTCCTGCTGGAGCGTGAGGAAGCACACAATGCTCTGTTCTGCGAGGCGTTGAATAAAATCACCGATGATGGCAGCAATAAGAGCTTTGGTATGAGTGAGGATAGCCGTTTGTATTTCGACTTATCCAAGCCTGGACGCTATTTTGACGATCCTGATCCGAAAGCGCCGAAAATGGCCAATGCCAAGGATTCCAAAAGCACAAAAAGCAAAACGAAAAAGAAATAAAGTACAATATGGAAAGCCGCTTAGAATACAGGCGGTTTTTTTATTAAGCAGTATTAGGTATAAAAACAGAAATACAGGGTTAGTACATGCAGCTCTTCAGACTATACGCAGGAAAAGATACTGTAATCTTTACATAGCTGTTCGTATTATATTCTTTATGATAGTAATTCGTTAATGGTTTCATTTATTTTCAGAAAAAAACGTTATACTGTTTCTTTTTTTGCTCATTTATGGGATAATAAAGAGCATAAAAGCGTCATAGTGTCTTTTCCATACCAAAAGGAATATACTATAGCAGATAAGGAGGTTGTCGCAGATGAAGGCATACACTGCAGGAAGCTTATTCTGGAATACATTCAAATGCGAAAGCGTCCTGCTTCGTGAACGATGTTGCACTGGCTTTGGGTTCACAGAAGAATGGTTAGACTTTAGAAGGAGGACATGTTGATGAAGGAAACAGTAAAGCTGATTGGAAATACACCATTATATCATATAGAAAATACGGATATCTATGTGAAGCTGGAAAAATACAATATCGGAGGAAGTGTTAAGGATCGTGCTGTGCTCAGTATGCTGCAGGGTGCCATGGAGAAGGGCGAGATTACCAAGGACAGCGTACTTGTGGAGGCTACCAGCGGGAATACCGGTGTAGCGCTTGCTATGCTGGGGGCTGTGTATCACATACCGGTAACGATCATCATGCCGGATACGATGAGCATGGAACGCCGGCAGCTGGTAAGGGCCTATGGGGCAACGCTTGTTTTAACTCCGGGCGCAAAGGGAATGCAGGGCGCTATGGAGGAAATGGAACGCCTGATGACGGAGCACGACAATTATCGTTCCCTGTCACAGTTTGATAATCCGGATAATATCAATGCGCATTATGAAACAACAGGCAGGGAAATTCTGGAGCAGCTGCCGGATGTAGATCTATTTGTTGCCTGCATCGGTACCGGAGGTACGTTCAGCGGTATCGCAAAACGGTTAAAGGAGCACGATCCTGCAATTCTGTGCATGGCAGGAGAACCGGAAAAAAGTGCAATTCTTAGCGGCAGGGAAGCGGGGCCGCATAAAATTCAGGGGATTGGCGCAAACTTTGTGCCTGCCAACTTCGATCGTGAACTTGCGGACGACATTCTTTTGATTTCAGATCAGGAGGCTGTTTTTGAAACTGTGCGCTTTGCCCGTGAAACCGGAATTCTGGTAGGTATCAGCTCCGGTGCCAACATCGCTTTGGCAAAACGTTTATCGCTGCGTTATCCTGGAAAGAAAATCGTTACGGTTGCACCGGACGGCGGAGAGAAATATCTTTCCGTATTGGACTTTGATTAGTATGCTTCGTGTATTGAAGGATATCAATCACAATCTGAACCGCTCCCTGCAAAATGATCCTGCAGCGCATTCCAAGCTGGAGATATTGTTACTATATCCCCATATCCGTGCGCTTGCCTTTCATCGTGTGTCTCATTTTCTGTATAAGCACCATTTGTTTTTTCTGGCGCGGCTGAATTCCAATATTGCGCGTCACTGGACAGGGATTGAGATTCATCCGGGGGCAACCATCGGAAGAGGGCTTCTGATTGATCATGGCATGGGAGTTGTGATTGGTGAAACTGCTGTGATTGGGGATGACTGCCAGCTTTATCATGGTGTGACACTCGGCGGAACCGGTAAGCAGCATGCCAAACGGCATCCAACCCTTGGTAATCGTGTAATGATCGGAGCAGGGGCAAAATGTCTTGGCAATATCACAATCGATGATGATGCCAAGGTGGGAGCGAATGCAGTTGTTTTAACAGATGTACCGGCCGGAGCAACGTTCATCGGGCTGGCCGCAAAGGATAAACGCGAAAAACATTGTCTGTTTTATTAAACAGTAAAGGTCTGAGGGATAAGCCGTTTTGTGCATTCCTTGGGCCTTTTTTGTTGCTGTTCGCGCGGATAAAGAAAAGGCTTGCCGCATGGAGGGCATTTGGCTTTCCTGTTTACAAGGTGCAGCCTTATAAGAGACTTATAAGAATTACACATATACTTGTAATCTGTTCCCATTTGTTTTACAATAATCCTGGATACTGTACATAAACGTATACGTTTTTGTACAGTGCTTTTTTTTGCTATTTTCCTTAAAAAGCATCAGCTTTTTGCCTGTTTTCATATCCTTTCCTGTGATTTCTAATCGTATACCTTATGAAATACTGTATCGAAATTGAGGTGAATATGCTGATGAAGCTGATCATATTACTGATTCTGAGTATTGCAGGGGGAGTATTGCAGAGTACACAGGTCTGGCCCTGTGTTCTGCCGAAGGAAGGAGGCCTGGCAGCTATTTGCTGCTATTACAGTTTGAGCATGACTGTGTGAAAAAGCTAGGGCTATTGGAATAGCAAGCAACTGGAACAATCCTATGGAATCCTTTTAACTCATATGCTATGCTGTTTTCTCTTTTCCAAAGAGCTGTACATAAGATTATTTCCTCCCTCATGCAGTTTGAGTGTCAAAATATATTGACGATATACACAGGGTATGCTATATTATATCTGTAATAGATATATCTAAAATGGATATATCCATTATGGAGGTTAAGAATATGTCAAAAAGCAATACGCTGGAGACGGAGCAGCTGACGGATGCGATGTATTACATTCTGCTGTCCCTGATGAAGGAGCGTCATGGCTATGCCATCATGAAATATATCGAGGAGCTCAGCAATCACAGTATTACGATGGGGCCGGGAACCTTATATACACTGTTGAAAAAGCTGTGTAAGGCGGAGTGGATCCTGCAGACCTCTGTCGATGCGGACCGGACGAAAAAATATCAGATTACCGATACCGGCAGAGCGGTGCTGGTGCATGAGATAAAACGAAGAAGGCACATGGTGGAGGACGGCTTGCGGATTTTAAAGGAGAACGGTTATGAAGGATAGAAAACGCGTAATGTGCGGCGGTCTGGCTTTTTCCGATTGTGAGGATATGGAAATGCTGCACCAGTATGCCAAAGAGGGCTGGGTGTTTCGGGAATTTCATGGTCTGTTCTATATCCTGCATAAGGAGGAGCCGGTAAACCGGATTTACAGCTATACCATGCAGAAGCTGGTGGAGGATGAAAAGGAAGCCTATTTCCGTCTGTTTGAGGAGGGAGGCTGGCACATTCTGAACCCGGATAGCAAAGAGGTATATTTTTTCTGGGCAGAGGAGGGCTGTGTGCCTCTGCACAGTGAGGTGGAAACCAGAATGGAGGAATATCGGCCGACACTGTATGTGTTTGCCGGAATGCTGCTGGTAGGCTGCCTGTGCCTGCTGTCCCTACTCTGGCTGCGGCATACTGCTTTTTATGCGGCAGTCCTCATGCTTGGCTCCATAATGAGCACGGTCGGACTTCTGATGGTTACGGGCATTACATTGCGTATGAAGAAGAAGCGTCTTCGCATCGTGAATCTGACCTTTCGCCAGGGGGCAGTGATCTTTGCGGCTGGTATCGTCCTGCTGTGTATCCGTATGCTTGACTTGGGAAGCGGCATACGCAGATTACTGCTCATACTCGGTGTGGTTTGTGTGATAGAAGGGGTTTTATGGATGTGTTTTCAGTATCGGGCATTTCGTGATAAAAAAGAAATTCGTATAAAAAAGAAAGATGAGGGTGTGTTATGATCGAGGTAAATAATTTGACAAAGCTGTACGGGAAATTTAAGGCCGTGGATGATGTATCGTTGAAAGCAGAGGATGGGGAAGTTACCATTCTGCTGGGACCCAATGGTGCGGGTAAGTCAACGACGATAAAAAGTATTACCAATCTGCTGCAGTATAAGGGGGATATCAAAATCAACGGGTATGAGAATGATTCTCTGGAGGCTAAAAAAAGCTTCGGCTATATCCCGGAGGCCCCGGTACTGTATGATCTGTTGACAATCGATGAGCATGTGGAGTTTATCGGCAAGGCGTACCGCTGTGAGAATTACCGTGCGCTGGCGGATACATATATTGCTCTGTTCAAGCTGGAGGATAAGCGAAAAAAAGCGGTGCGTGAGCTGTCCAAGGGAATGAAACAGAAGGTCAGTATGCTGCTGGCTCTGATCATTTCTCCAAAAACCCTGCTGGTGGATGAGCCAATGGTTGGTCTGGATCCGGCAAGTATTGAAGAAACCCTGCAGCTGTTTGTGCGGCTGAAGCAGGAGGGAGTGGCAATTCTGATTTCCACGCATATCATCGATGTGATTGAGGCAATCTGGGACAGCGCCTATATCATGGATCACGGAAAAATCGTAGCCCATGTACGAAAAGCGGAGCTGAAGGAGCAAACGATCAAGGAAATCTTCTTTGCGTCTGTGGAAGGTGATGAACATGAGCATACTGTATAAGCTGTATCTGACCAGGCTGAAGGCGAATATCCGGCATGTATTTTCCAAAAAGGGAAGTGCCGTCTTTGCCATCCTGATGATTATGCTGTATGGCGGTCTGATCGTCATGAGCTTATCCAAACCGGAATTTGCATTATCCATGCAGAACATTACCGATGCCAATATGGCGATCATGATCGGTGTTGGCTTTACCGCACTGATGGTTGGCGTCATGCTGCTGCAGAAGCGCAAGGCGCTGTTTATGGAGGCGGATGCTTTCTATATGTTCAGCGGGCCGTTTACGCGTGTGCAGATCATGCGGTTTCTGATGCTGCAAAACATTGCATCCTCTTTTCTGTGCGGAGCGATTTCCCTGCTGATGGTGATTCTGTTGGGAAGCACGATTGAATTATCCTTTCCATTTCTGCTGCTGGCCTTCCTTTGCTTTTCTCTGGTGTATTTCGTCTTTCTGGTCGTTTACTATTATGTGTATCTGTTATCCATTCAAAAGGATAGCTATCGTCATATTCCACAGATTGCCGCAGTGCTCTATGTGCTGATGGTTGTGGCAGTATATGGTATGGTAATCATACAGAATCAGGGACAGCTGGCAGGCAGTGGAACGCTGTTTCTGAATACGGAGCTGTTTTACTGGGTACCGCTGTTTGGCTGGATCAAAATGATTCTGGTTTCCTATATCGCTGCTTCCTGGGGAATGCTGGCCCTGAGAATTGCTCTGCTGCTGGTAGTCTGCGGGATTGCCTATGGGATGCTTTGCAGCTACAAGGGGGAATTTGTGGAACGCGCCATGCAGGATGCGGAAGAATTTACTGCCTTATACAAGGATGTACGTGCCGGTAAACGCGATGGAATGAGCGAACGCAAAATTCATGAGGTCAAGGCAGTATTTCGCAGCGGAGCGATGGCGATTTTCTCTAAAAACATTTTGCTGCTGCGTAAGACAAACGATTACATCCGTTGGACGGATATTCTGACCATTGGAATATACCTCGTTATCACCCTGCTTATGGATATGGGCTTTGGCTTCTTTATGTATATGATGATGTTCTGGCTGTTTACGATTGTACAGAATTCGGACTTTATGCGGGATATGAACAACTATCAGATTTATCTGATTCCCGATCATCCGCTCAAAAAGCTGCTCTGTGTTCTGCTGCCGACCTTTTTGAAGATGCTTTTGCCGATGAGCGGTGCCATTGTGGTGGCAGCCCTCATTTATCAAAGCGATATCGCAAGCGTTATCCAGTATTTCATCATGCTGCTGGGCTATGCAACCCTGTTTCTGTCAGCCAGTGTACTGTCGGTACGTATTCTAAAAAGCCGCAACAATCCGCTTATGGAAAATATGCTGCGTATGCTGATTATGGTCATAGCCGCCGCTCCAGGCATCGGCTTAACGATTTATTTTTTAAGCAAAGGGGATTTCACACTGGAAATTTTACAGCAGATGACACTCCTTTCCCTGGCGATGAACTTTGTTATTTCTGTGGTGATTATATTGATATGTGCGCCGATGATGAGCGGCAGAGAGATCAAAAGTGAATAAAATGATACAAAACTTATGGAAAGGAAAGGGAAATTTCTTTTCCTTTTCTTCTGTTTATGATATAGTATGTTACAGTATCTAAAAGAGGTAATTGTATGTGGAAATATCAATGTAAAAAGCATGTAATGGTTATACTGGTCAGCTTTGTGGCCGGTGCGGTTCTATTCGGCCTGATGGGCTATCAAAGAGAATATCTCACTTCTCTGCTGCGGCAGTCGGTTCCTGCGGAAATGGCGGGTGAGCTGATCAAGGCAGAGTATATGTATTATCTGATCGGAGGTCTGACGATTTCCGGTCTGGCAAACGGACTTATGCTGCTGACCTATGTGATGCAGCGCTTCAATATTCCGTTTATTCTGATGTTCTTCCTGTTCTTTGCAGGAGGCTTTACCATCATTGAAATGATTGGAGCACTTACCGTCATACCGGCAATCGCTGTTTGTATCTTCGGTATGCTGACGATTCCCAACAGGGGGAAGCGCAGGGAGTTCGCAAAGGAAAATGTCACCAGTGTGGCTGAGGTGGAGCGTGTTTACCGGCTGCATCACCAGTATTTGGATGCATATGAAGAACTGGGAAAGAAGGCATGGAGCTTCAATCTGAAAATGAATTTGCTGTATTTCACAGGACTGATCGCTGTTCTGCTCGTTATTTTATATGTACAGGATTTCTTTGTGGTCTTTATAGCGATGATGCTGTATTCCATTTTGTTCTTTCAGCTTACCAAGCGTAAGAACCAGTCCATGCAGCCGATCATATCACTGCTGTATGATCAGTGTAATCCAGAAGCCTGTGCAACGGCAATCTTTGCCTATGCGAAAAAAGGAAGACGAAAGAAGAGCTTTCCGATGCCGCAGCATCTGGCACAGTGTATGGTCTATCTGAATGATCCCCATCTTGCCATTGATGTACTGGCAACCAGTGCGCAGGGCAGAGGCAACTTTATCTTTGCTTATCACTCCTTAATGGCCTATGCATATTATCAGTTGGGAGATCGCAGTATGGTGAAATTCCATTACGATGAATGTGAAAAGGCCGGTGCAAGAGTGAACAACGGGCCGATGCAGATGATCAAGGCACAGTGTCTGGAGGGGATTCAGAATAAGCTGGATTTAATGGATCAGAATTTTGAAAGCTCCCGCAGCTTTTTTGAGAAAGCGATGCCAACGGCAGGATTTGAATTCCAGCGTGTGGATTTCAAATACTATCTCGGGCTGATCGGCTTTGTGCAGAAGGATCTGGATGAGGCAAAAAGCTGTTTCAGCTATGTGGTTCAGCATGGAAACAAGATATATTATGTGGAAAAAGCACAGGGCTTCCTGAAAACCATTGAAAAAGCAGAGGCTGCTATGCAGGCACAATACGATAACTAAAAGGATTCCGTGAAATCCTTTTTTTTGTGTTTCGTTTTCTGAAAACGCAAACATTGTGAACTTTATGTGAAGTGCTGCATTGTAGTTGACACGGATACGTTTTTGAATATAATAGTTAAGGTAGTTAATTATTAAGTTACTTAACTAATTGAAGAGGTGATACAATGGATGAGATGGATATCGTCCGGAAGGTTACACATCTGTTCTACATGTTTCGTAGAGACAGTCTGCTGAAAAAAGAGGATCATCCAAAAATGAAGCACCGGGATATTATGGTGCTGGATGCCATTATGAAGCTCAATGACGGCAATCTGGTGAAAATGAGTGATCTCAGTGATTATTTTCAGGTGACGCCTGCTGCTATTTCACAAATTATCAAACAGTTTGAGAATAAAGGGTGGGTGGAACGGATTCTTTTGGATACGGATCGCAGAAGCGTCTATATTCAGGTAAGCGAGGAAGCCCGGCAGATGATGAAGAACTGTGAAGCCTTTATGACACAGCGTCTTGTTGAATTCATTGAGGAACTCGGTGAGGAGGATGCCAACGCACTTGTCCGTATTTTGGAAAAGGCACTGGCACATTCCCACAAACGCAAAGAAAAGCTTGAGGAAGGAGAACAGAAATGACGAAATTAGGTAAATATCTGAAGCCGTTTTTCCTATCGGTTCTGGCGATTGTTGCATTGCTGTTTACACAGGCGATGTGTGAACTGGCCATGCCGGACTATATGTCCAGTATTGTGGATGTCGGTATCGTCTCCGGTGGTGTGGAAGATGGTGTCCCGAATGTAATTCGTGAAAGCGAAGTGAAAAAGCTGGTTCTGTTCATGGATGAAAAGGAACAAAAGGTTTTTACAGATAATTATACAAGAATCACAAGTGCGCAGGCAACTGCGGATCAGAAGGAAGCATATCCGATTCTGAAAAAAGAAACTGTCTATGAGTTAAAGGATGTAGACAGTGCTACAAGAGACAATATCAAGGAAGCGTTGCGCAAGGCGGAAACAACTGTCATGGGTCTGGAGCAGAGCATGGCAGAGGCTAAAAGCGGAAAAACAGCCTCCAGTAAGCAGTTGTCAGATGAGCAAAAGGAAATGATGAAGCTGCTGAGCAGTCTGCCGAAGGGAATGGATATTTTTACCGTATTGGAAACCATGCCTTCTGAAAAGCTTCAGGATATGAAGCAGCAGATGAACAAGGTGACAGATGCTATGGGCAGTGATACAGCGGATACAGCGAATGCCGCCTATGTTCGTAATGAATATAAAGCGATTGGTATCGATGTGGATGCCATACAGTATAGCTATCTAATTCAGCACGGTCTTATGATGCTTGCGGTCGCACTGGGCTCTGCAGCAGCAGCCGTAGCGGTCGGCTTCCTGGCAAGCCGTGTTGCGGCAGGTGTATCCAGAAACCTGCGTAAGGATGTATTCAACAAGGTTGAACATTTCTCCAGTGCGGAGTTTAATAAATTTTCTACGAATACGCTGATTACCCGTACGACCAATGATGTCCAGCAGATTCAGATGGCTCTGGTTATGATCATGCGTATCGTTATCTATGCGCCGATTATCGGTATCGGTGCCGTAATCAAGGTGGTAAATGCCAATGTGTCCATGACATGGATCATCGCTTTAGTCGTTGTCCTGATTCTGAGTGTGATGATGGTGGCCTTTGCCTTCGTCATGCCGAAGTTCAAAAAGCTGCAGAAGCTGATGGACAAGCTGAATTCTGTCGTACGTGAAATTCTTGACGGTATGCCGGTTATCCGCGCCTTCAACAATCAGAAATGTGAAAGTGAAAAGTTCGAAAATGCAAACGGCGATATTTTGAAAACGAACCTGTTTACATCACGTGCCATGGCATGTCTGATGCCGACCGTTATGCTGATTATGAACTGTGCGTCTATCCTGATCGTATGGGTTGGTTCTCATCAGATTGATTCCGGTGCATTGCAGGTCGGCGATATGATGGCGTTTATTCAGTATTCCATGCAGATCATCATGGCATTTATGATGATTACGATGATTTCCATCATGCTGCCAAGAGCAAGCGCTGCAGCGATCCGTGTTATGGAAGTGCTGCATACGGATACCAGTATCAATGATCCGCAGCAGGCATTGGAATTTGACGGGACAAAACGCGGATATATCGAATTTAAAAATGTCAGCTTCCGCTATCCGGGTGCTGAGGAGGATGTTCTTCACAATATCAGCTTTACTGCAAAGCCGGGAGAAACCACTGCCTTTATCGGAAGTACCGGCAGCGGAAAGTCTACGATTATCAATCTGGTCCCAAGGTTCTTCGATGTAACCGAGGGGGAGATCATCGTGGATGGTGTAGATATCCGTAAGGTATCCCAGCACACACTGCGTGAAAAAATCGGTTACGTACCGCAGAAGGGGTCTTTGTTCACCGGAACGATTGCGACCAATCTGCTGTATGCGAAGGAGGATGCGACACAGGCGGAAATGGAAGAGGCTGCATCCATTGCACAGGCTATTGATTTTATCGATGAAAAGCCTGAGCGCTTTGAAACACCGATCGCCCAGGGCGGTACCAATGTGTCCGGCGGTCAGCGGCAGCGTTTATCCATTGCCAGAGCTCTGATTAAAAAACCGGAAATCTATATCTTTGATGATACCTTCTCAGCACTGGACTTCAAGACGGATGCCAGATTGAGAAAGGCACTGAATGAGCTGTGTCAGGAAACCAGAAGCACGGTACTGCTGGTGGCTCAGCGTATATCCAGTATCATGCATGCAGAACGCATTGTCGTGCTGGATAAGGGACAGGTTGCCGGCATCGGTACCCATGAGGAACTGATGAAGACATGCGATGTCTACAAGGAAATCGCATACAGCCAATTATCAAAGGAGGAACTGGAAAATGAGTAAGGAAAGCCGTTCTTCACATGCACCGAAAAGAGGGCCGATGGGGCGTAGAGGCCCGGGAGCTCCCACAGAAAAAGCGAAAAATTTTAAGGGAACCATGAAGCAGCTGATTGCTTATATGCGTCCGTATTATCTGAATATTATTGTATCCATGCTATTTGCTGTTCTATCTGTGATTTTTATGGTCGTCGGGCCAAAAATTCTCGGAAAGGCAACGACCGAGCTAGTAAGCGGATTTACTGCAAAAATTGCAGGCTCTGGAACGATCAATTTTGACCGTATTGCGGAAATACTGCTGTTTCTGGTTGCTATCTATGTGGTATCCACCTTATGCAACTTCATTCAGAACTGGATGATGGCAGGCGTCGCACAGAAGGTATCCTTCAATCTGCGTAAAACCATGGCCGCAAAAATCGATGTATTGCCATTCTCCTATTTTGATAAGCAGTCTCATGGAGAGGTGCTGTCACGCTTCTCAAATGATATCGATACGGTACAGCAGACACTGAGCCAGTCACTGGCGCAGATGATCACCTCGATCGTCCAAATCATCGGCTTCCTTGTTATGATGCTGTCCATCAGCTGGCAGATGACCCTGGTAACGCTGTGTATTATTCCACTGTCCTTTGTGTTCATCGTACTGGTGGTCAAGCGGTCCCAGAAATATTTCAGCAGCCAGCAGGAATATCTTGGACACATCAATGGCCATATTGAGGAAA
>ENA-OWPN01000630-OWPN01000630.1-human-gut-metagenome-genome-assembly--contig:-NODE-630-length-45096-cov-20.097200_pt1 | contig 45096 bp, 37 predicted proteins | sample MGYA00248266_ERZ651850 | MGnify/ENA primary metagenome ERZ651850 (study PRJEB26924, sample SAMEA4378296) | human gut metagenome | biome: human gut; feature: human-associated habitat; material: faeces... | reverse complement strand
TTTCATAATTTTCTTCATTTTGCAAAGCTATTAAATAAAAAATACGGAACCCATATTGAATCCCGTATTTACATTTACACAAAATATTTTATAGTGCCCAATAAGAGTTGTTTGATTGAATAGTATTGTAAAACGCTGAATTTATGACCGTTGCCAAGTCATTACCCATTCAAACAGAAATATTCTCTAAGTCTCTTATTTAAAGCGTAGTCCAATATCATGGTGTGATTTTATATAAAAAAACAAGAATGTATTGTCGAAGTTTTACCCGGCAATGCATTCTTGTCAATTGTATTGAAAGGCATCAGCTGCATTATCCAAAAATATTTCCCGCTCGGATAAAAAAATGAGACTTTTCAAAGAACTAATTCATATGATTGATGTTAGATAGGAACATACTTGTTTTAATATTTTCTCTAAACCCAATATATTTATGTTTTTCTTAAAATTAATTCATTATGAAAAAGTTGTTTCTTTCTTTCGCAGCTATCAGCTGTATGTTTTTGGCTTCTTGTAATCAGAATGATGAGGTTACAGAACCTGCCGAACCGGGCACACCTGCCTTACTCAAAGTGACCCTTGCATCCGACGTGAACACAAAGGCATCCGGTGCCCCGGTAGCCAATGACGAATCCAAGATAGGACAAGGTATCATCCTCGTGTTTCGTGGCACAAGTCTCAACCCCGTACTTGACGGTAAAACCACCTTCGACTTCTCCACAAGCGGCAATACGGCTGTAAGCGTGAATATTACCGCCGGCGCCAACCGCCACGTCTACGTCATTGCCAACATCAGCAATGCAGCCGACTTTGCCGGGGTGACCCGCATTTCCGACCTCTACAACCTTGCCGCCAAGTACCAATTGACAGCCATGCGCACAGGTACTAACTTGGGGATGAGCGGATTTACCGAAAACATCGACGCATCTGCCGCAACTACCGCTTCGCCTGCCACGGCTACCGTTCAGTTGCACTTCCTCGGCTCACGCATCCACCTTGACTGGGATTTGTCTCAACTGCCCTCCAACATGACGGGTTTCACCATCACAGGCGCTTACCTGCTCAACGTAAAGTCGGCATCAGATTACTTCGCAGCCCCCGGTACTTACCTCACCGCCAACGTGACTTCCTTCTTGTACGGAAAGAGTGACATCACCGGATTTACCGGTAGCTACCTGCCCGTATCACCCGCAACCAATACGTACGATGCCGCACTGAAAATTGCCGACCTTAGTGCCGACAAAGGATTCGCCAAGAATTACTTCTATGCGTTGGAGAACAACAGCCAGTCGCCCACAATCGTAGCCCTCGAAGGCAAATTGGGAGCCGAAACTTACTACTATCCTATCATCATCAATGGCGACCAGAACGGTTCGGGCGCAAACAACGCCACCAATGCAGGCGACAAATCGCTGGTAGTGCAACGTGGCAATATCTATAATGTGAAAGCTATCATTAAAGGTTTCGGCAACAACGACCCCTATGCTCCCCTCAGCAAAGGCGCCATCAACGTAACCATTACGCCTGCCGCATGGAACCCTGTGATTCAGATAGATCAGGAATTCAACTAACATGAAACCTAACCTTATCTACACCGGTTGCTGCCTGCTGATGCTCTGCCTCATGCAGGCAGCCTGTGATGACGATGAGCACGATAACTGCCCTCACCCCAAAAGACAACACGTCCTCACGATTCGCTCGTACGACGGAGTGGGTAACGAAATCATCGGTACAGATGCCGTTTCCGAAGTAATGCTGTATGTATTCGATGCACAGAACCGTTTTCTGAAGAGCATTCCTTGCAAAGAGAACGAGACTGTGGGCATCGACTATCCCGAACAGCAGAGAATCACCATCGCAGGCTGGGGAAACAGCCGAAGCAGTAGCCAAAATATGCCGCAACCCACTGCGGGCGCACTGTTGGGAAATTTGCAAATGACGTTGCTCCATTCTACCGATGGATACCTCCTGTCGCCCGATGACTTATTCTTCGGTTTTGTAAATATTGATTATTCAGCCGCCACGCGCGCCTCGACTATCACCCATTTACTGAAATTACAACGAAGAGTTGCTTCCATGGAGATTCTCGTCAAAGGAATTTCGGGACGCTTTGATACTTCGGATACAGATTTTACCTTACAAGTGAGCGAGACGGCAGAGGGTATCAACTTCCTTGGCGAATTGTCGACAACGCGCAACAAGTACTGGCCCGAATGCCGATTCAATACTTTGCAGGAGCTGGTGGCACCCGTTTTCCGCACGCTCCCCTCAAAGGGCAAGGCTGTGACGGTCACACTCTATAAAGGAGGCACTCCGGTCTACGAAACCTCGGCAGACAATCAAGGAAAGCCGCTCATTCTCGAAACAGGCAAGTTGCTCTCCGTCTTCATCGACTTGGGAGGCAACCCCGAAGTAAACGTCAGTTTCATCATCAACCCGTGGAACGAATCAAACATAAATCAGGAATTTTAAAACCTCTACCACCCTATGAAGCCTACTACTTTTCTTCTTTCAGCCCTTGCCTGCCTGTTCTTCATAGCGTCGTGCGCCCGTGAAGACGATCTCCCCACCAGTCCCGACTTGGAAGAGGGAATGCCTGCCTTGATACATCTGCTGCTGAAAAACCGTGAACTGGAGACACGGAGCACCGGACTGACATCTGCCGAAGAGAAGAAAGTCAGTTCTATCCAAATCCTCATATTCGACCATACAGGAAAGATTGTAACCAACGCATCTTACAGTGATGCCAACGGACTAACGAACATTCAGAACATTTCCACCTTGTCGGGAAGCAATATGAGCATATACGCCATAGCCAATCTGACTGCGGTCAACACCAACTTTACGCAAGCAGTGAACGATATTCACAATCTGACGGACATGAACAACCTCATTGTGTACACCACAGGAGGCGATATGGAGATAAACCGTAAAATGTTGATGTGGGGATATGCTTCCAACGTGGCAATCCCCGTCAATCCGGGCAGTATAACCGTATCCCTGAACCTTAGTTATGTAGTCTCCAAAATACACGTCAACTTGATAAACAATGTGCCTGCCGGCGAACAGGTAACTTGGTCGGACTGGAAGTTGCAGGACTTCCCCCGCCTGTCTTACCTCATACCGCGCAGCAGTGATGCCGTGAACCCGGCGAACGCTTCGGACTACTTGTCGTCCATCGCCACCTTTGCTTGGACCGATACCACATTCACCGTAAACGGGGCGTCCAAACCCGGCAAGGCAACCGTGTTCTACCTCTTTGAAAACCGGCGCGGCGGCCGTACCGGCGGTTCGCCTGCCGACACCAACCCGTACAACAAGAATCTCTATGCCCCTGCACGCGCCACAGCCATCATAGCCAACGGATTCTATCAAAAGTCGGGTGCAAACACCGGCATCAAAGCCACCATCTTTCTGGGAGCAAACAGCTACAATGATTACAACTTGGAACGGAGCAAAGAGTATACCTACCAGATAACCGTCAACGGCATCAATGACATAGAGATCGACTCACGTATCGAGGGAGCGGCTTCGGGCTTTCAGGCATCCGTGCAGAACACCACGCTGGACTGCCATTACGATTGGCGTCCCATCAGGCTCGGTTCGTTTGCCAACACGCTCAGCCTGCAAATACTGGACAACTCGGGACTTCCCGCCACCTCCACCTTCTGGCTGAAAGTCTCTGCGCTCAACATCAATAAGTTTGTACCGGCAGGCACCAGTATGTGGGCACGTCCCACGTACAATCCGTCTACAGACATGAAAACCTCCATCAGCGGCATTGCATTTACGGATGCCACGCAGATGACCTTCCAAACCTATTATCTGTATGCCGACGAATACCTCTCGGAAGGAACAACCCGAAACGCCACCCTGCGCATCACCAATGCACAAGGAGCTTACGTAGACGTACCCATCACCCAGAAAGGCTACCAGACGATGGGTACAGTGGGTATGCGCAAATACAGTCTGCCGGGCGTCCTGCTCCCCACCGGCGACTATAAACTTGCCGTGGAGAATGTGGAGGAAACCGGGCTGATACTGACACCGGGAGCCGATACCGGGCTGGAAAAGACCTACACCATGCAATGGGGATTTCCCTCTACGGATATGCAGGCCGCGTTGCCACAGGTGGTATTCGATTACTACAAGCGCGCCGGGCTGGACAACACCAACAACCTCGTGTACCTGCCCTCGTCCACCATTCTGCGCAAGCCCTATCCGCGCACCGGTGAGAATGTGATAGCCGAAAACCTTTACGACCCCATTTTCAACACCTATGCCGCCCGCTATTGCTTCGAGAAGAACCGTGACACCAACGGAGACGGCTCTATACTGGGAGACGAAATAAAATGGTATCTGCCATCGGAAGACGAATTGGCGCTGATTTATGCGGGAGAACCCTCACTAAGTCAGACCTCTGCCGAAAAGATATCTGCCAATCTTTACTATTCGAGTACCGAATCGCAGAGTGGAAAAGACAATGCCATCTACACCCGCTTTGACAACGGGCGAAGCACCACCACCGCCAAAGGCAACACGCTCTACGTACGCTGCGTGCGTGCAGTGGCAAGCGGTACCGGCGGACTCACCAGTCCGTATGTAGAAACGCTAAGCGGCATCATCAACAACAACGGCTTCAAAAGTACCTCGCTGAAAAGTAGCGCCGTATCGCATCCCGTACCCGTACACCTATATTCCGATGCCACAAACCGTACGGTATCTCCACGATTCGTCGTAGCCAAAGCAGACATTGTCAATGTGAGTTGGGCAGCAGCCAACGGCTGGACTTCCGCTGCCAACAGTTCATCGGGAACAGGCACTATTGCCTCACCCGCCACCGGATGTCAGGCTTACTCCGAACTCGGTGCACCCGCCGGTAGCTGGCGTGTCCCCACCCAACGGGAGTTGTATCTGATATATACCGTGAGAAAAGAGTTGCTAAGCAGTCTCGCAGGCTTTACAGACTTCCTGATGGACGGAACCCAATACTGGTCGTCCACGACCAACTCCTCATCCGAAGCGTGGACTATGGATTTTGCTTTGGGGGCAATGATGAACCGTAGCAAGACAAGCCAATACCGGGTACGCTGCATCCGCGACCTATAAGAAAAAGTTTTTTTCATCAAAAAACAAAAGGTTTAATGTGTCAATTTAGGAAGAAAGCGAAAGGATACAACTACTTATTATTAACTGCCACCTATTCTTTAAGCTTCAGTAAGAAGTATGATAAGTCAAACACATCATCTATTACGGGTAAACCCATGATGTGTTTGACTTTAATAGATAATGCGTTTGCCCCCTACGCATCATGCGATTTTTCCGATAATAGTATTTGTTGCTTGTTCTTGTCCCAACTACAATCAATTATAAAAAGAATAGCAAGAGGAAATGAGTATTAGATAGGGGATAAGTATTGCACTATAACTAAAATATAAATCCCCATAACCATTACAGTTACAGGGATTTATATATTAGCAATGTATTATATTACTTACTTAAAGCCTGAGCCACGTCTACCGCACAAGCCACTGTACATCCTACCATCGGGTTGTTACCAATTCCCAAGAATCCCATCATTTCTACGTGAGCAGGAACTGATGAAGAACCAGCGAACTGAGCGTCTGAGTGCATACGGCCCATAGTGTCAGTCAGACTATGGTAAGTAATAGTATTGCATCCCCATAACCACTTACTAATCTATTATAGACCGTTGTGTTACAGTTAGATATTCAAGTATATTAAAGAACTCTCCAGTTTATTAGTTACTGTTATATTATTAAATGGTCGTTAATAAGTCGCAAATGACTAACTACTGACCTTTATTATTCTGTAAAGTAAAGATAGTCATTATCCTTTAAACCACAATGATTTGCTGCAACATTTTAGTGAATGGGGGCTATATGGAAAGTATTCTTTAGAAATGTAGTAGCTGAAAAAAAGAAACAGCACCTAAGTTTCCTCAAATGCTGCTCCCACTTAAATCATAGAATAATGTAAATTAGCTTATCTTCTTATAAGTGGTGGTAGTAGCATCATCCAGTACCTCACCTCCATCATCTGTATTATCCCAATCCTCAAAGACGAGAACCAATTTACTGGCAGTAAGTTCCTTCATAATGTAGATGTCAGTAAAACCTCTAAGCTCGTCAATAATAGTCAGTTCATTATCCTTCAAAGTCCATTTGTATAGCTGACTGTCTCCACCTTGAAGGCATGTTCCATCTGCTTTAAACTCCCAGAAGCCATCAGTATAAGCTTCATCTGAAATGGTAACTTCTTTACCGTTTTGAATTTCATGTACTCTTTCCCAAGTAGATTGCCACTTGCCAATCAGATTAGCTTGGTTAATCTCTGGTGTTTTCTCGTCATCATCCTTGCTACAAGATGATAGACCAACACACACAACAGCCATCATAAGGGCTGCTAAAATTCTAAATGCTTTCATTTTCTTTAAGTTTTTAATGATTAATATATAAGAGATTTATCTCTTCTTCATTTCGTAGTTCTCTACAGAACTTGCCTCTGTAGTAGTGATATGTAGTTCTGTGGCAGTCAGTTTGGTAATGGTAATAGACTTGCCAACTAACCAATCAGAGTTTTCAAGAATGAGCTTATTACCCTGTAAGGAACTGGCAAAGTAGTTGGTGTCATCTCCATCAAAGTAACCGCCATTACCGTGTGTGCCCTCAAAGAAGATGTACTCACCCTTTACGTCCTCTGTCCAATCTTCTTTCACTCCGTCACCGTTGTACTCCCAACCGTAACATTTAGTCATATCCCATGTGCCTTTAAGGTTGGCATAGGAGATAGGAAGTTCCTCTCCTATAATAGTACCAGTCTCTATGTTGATGCTAAAAGTGTAATCCTTCTTAGTGCCATCATAATGGATAATATCAGCTTTATATTTCCAAATGTTAGTGGAGTTATCAAGTATGCTTATTGTAATCTTGGCATCTTTGGGTTCTTTAGATAGTTCGGTAAGCTCTACATTCCATGTCTTCTTACCATATTCATAATCGTGTTTAGTTATATATATGCTATTTGGATAATCAGTTTTGTGAACTATGATAGCTTCTGTATAGGAAACCAAATTAGAGGATAAGGTAGTTCCAGTACTGGATACTGGTGTTAAGACAGCGATAGTATCTCCGCTTAATGTATAGCAGCACTTATTTATAAAAACTGATTCCTTGTACCATTCTTGAACAGGAGAATTTAATCCTTTTAGTTCTCTTGTCTTTGTTGGAGTTTTGAAGACATGTATCATCTCACTAAAATTACTATCACCAGAGGATAGAACAACTGCTATAAAACTATTAGCCTTAGAATAGGTTTGGCGTAGAGCTATGCCAGAGATTGTAACATCTTTGTACTCTCCATATCCCATATTTACTCTTCGTGTCTCATTAAATTCTTTGGTATCAGTCCATTCAGCTAACTTCTGTTTGGATTCTCTATCAAATGAAGCTATCCATAGATGGTTCTTTCTTAATCCAGCGAAGTTAGCTTGTCCAAATTCGTAGTATGTAAGTCCTTTATCTAATCCGCTACAAGAGCGCATCTCAATGTCTTTAAAGTCTGTAATTCCGTAATTGGCAAACTCCTTATCAGTGTCAGTCCCACCCATATAATCTAATGGAACTGATTCTAAGTCCTTGCTACAAGAGTAGAATCCAATAGCCAATGTAATCCATAATGCAGTTACGAGTAATAGTCTTAATGTTTTCATAATCTTATTTATATTGATTTATCTAATATGTTATGGTAGTAGTTTACAGCAATAATAAATTAGTGTCGTATTATAAACTCATGATTATTATATGTGTATTCTCCATATTCTCTGATTAGAGATAGAACCTCAGCCTTATGTGGTAGTTCTTCTTTAAAGTGGCATGAATATTTTACAGCACTGTCGTCATATAATATGCCAAGTGTCTTATCTACAAGCTTGGTCATAAAGCCCCTATTATTCTTCTTGTAAACAAACGTCTCAATCTCCTTGCGATTATAGTAATATTCATTATAAGAAGCGATTACTTTTTGGGCATATTGCTCCTTGAACTTAGGATAAGTTTCTTTATAGTATTTATCCCAATTCACTATAAACTGATAACGGTAAGTGCTTAAATCACTGTCTGTGTAAATTTTATTACCATATAGAACTGTACCTTTCATGGTTTCTGATATTTATGCTAACCTGTTCCCTCTGGAAGCATTTATAAATAGGAAAAGCGTGGGAACTATCGAATATTACTATCATGGGGCACTCTTGTTTCCAAGAGTTTCTGGACTGCCTAACACAAGTAATAAACAATAGCCCACGCCCCTATGAAGTTAACTCTTTCAATGGCATGAAAGATATGTAACAACAAACGAGACGTGAGCGTTCTTGCCTATTATCCCTGTGTTATAGAATTGTCCAGATTCCATGATAGGATAATATTTAAAACGCTCTTCGTTAACTAATAAGTCCTTCCAGTCTTTAACGCATTAGGTGTCTGGAATTGGTGCAAAGTTAAGAATTTACGTTTGAACGGCAAGAACTTATTGTTTATTAAATGCAGAGATAAGCCTAAAGTTAGATAGTTTGGGTAGGTAGCAAATTCACTTCTACCCTTATAAGAGTAAAATTCTCCACTTCTACACCTACATTGAATTATCATCTTTATGTCAGCATACTATTGGTGATTTATAAAGGGCTATTTTCGATATAAGTTTTAGAACTTTAGATGTGTATAGATTCTTGGAATTGGTGTAATTGACCTTATTATATAAGGGAGAAAAACCAAACTTCCAAGTATTAGAATTTAGATGCTTCTCTATTTAATATTTTAGATGTACCATATATATAAGGTGTAGATGGTTACTTCTCCGTTTGAAATTTAGGGTAGGACAAATATTGATTAGGGTATATAAAACTAACCTTACTCTGGATTTGTCCTACCTATGATTAGAAACTCAAACAGTCATAAGTTTGCAGAATTTCTTCCTGTCTTAATCCTAAATAGCGTTTGGTGATGGCTACTGAACTATGGTTGAACAATTCCATCAGCTTTACTAAAGCAAGTTCTGCATTATCACTGTTCATGTTATAGACCTGCCTGCCAAATGTCTTTCTAAGTGAATGGCAGCTAAAATTCTTAATCTTTAACCTGTACTTCTTCTTCACCTCTTTAAGAATGATATTGATTCTCTGAACTGTGAAGATAGTGCCTTTCTGACTTATAAGGATTGGCGCATTGATTCCAACAGGATTTATATGCTCGTAGCACTCCTTAATATGCTGTTGTAGCTGCGGATTCAAGCGGATTGTTCTCTGCTTTCCCGTTTTAATCTCAATGATAGTAAATTCATCAGTTCCTATTATCTGCTTCCATCGTAGAGCCAGAATATCAGATATTCTCAATCCTGTGAAGCAACCCAAAGCAATAAGAAGTGAGATTTTGTAATTCTCGTCTTTAGCCAGTTTCCTTATGAGGTTCATTGCATCAAACCATATTAAATAGTCTGCTGTTGTGCTTGAATATTTGAGTGACATAATGTTCTGTTATATAGGTAAATGAATATAAGTGAATATTAAATTTGAGTTGGATTATCTAACTTGTTGATTATTAGAAAAACATTCACTAATTGTCAAAGTGAATATTGGACACCCTGCTAAGGATGCCCAACTAAATTAGAATGGTTTATCTCCATATTCGTAAACGATGATAGAATTGCAAACTCTATCGTAGAATGAGAATCCACAGCAAGTATGAAAGTAGCTTTCATATATCGCTGCATATTCACCTCGTTGCCTGCTTACCCTGTCTAAGAGTGAATCAAACTTATGCAGCCAATGTTTAAGTGCTTGCAATCGTTTAATATATTGCAGGTTGTTTTCTGCACAGCATAATCTCTCCTGCAAGATGGTTATGTGATTAATTGCGTTCTCAATATCTTTGGTATTCATTATGTCTAATTTTAAATTGTATATATTCTATTATATAAGGGGAGCGTGGAATAAAAAATGGACACCAAGTTAATGATGCCCATTCTCTCTCAATCAACAATCCACTTAGCCCAAGAACCAAGCGTATTTGTTATCAAGTCCTTGCAGGACGTTGTTAATTCCTACACTGACTTCCGTAGCGTTTACAGCTCGTTGCAGATAAGTATCAATGTAGCTCCCCTTGTTAGCCTGCGTCAAAAGGTTGTGGAAATCGAACATTGATATGGTGTTGTCCTTTGCTCCGAACACTTCGTTGTGATAGTAGTCGCGACAAACAGAATTAATCTGACTGTCCGTAATCAGAAGTCTTGGAATGGCTTTCTGTCTTGCAGGTGACAATGCTTGATAGCAACGACAACGACCAACGATTTGGGCGAATTGTGTCTCGGACAATGAAGTGTTGGTAAGTGACTGCATCAAATGGATTTCTTTTGCAGGGTTGAAGCTGTGGAACAATTCAAGCACATTTCTGTAAAGCTCACTGATATTGGTTACTTCCATATTGAACTTGACACCCTCACCTGTAAGAACTTGGTTTGAGCAAACGACTACTCGCCAGCCAACAAAAACTGAAAACTTCTCCAAGCCTTTGGATGCACGATAAAGATTGAGGTCTGAATAGTTCCTCACTCCACCGATGCACAATTCAAGTCTTTGCCCTCTTACCGTTTCGATAATGGTTGGAATGGTAAAGGCGAATGCAAGTCTTTGGTAAAATTGTGTCTTTTCACACTCCAACAATTCCGATGCTTTCTTACCCAAACTTTGGGGAGTTCTACCGCGTACAATGTGTGAAACTCTGATTTCGGGTGCGTTTACCCTTTCACCTGCATAGAATGAGCAAGCCGCATCATGCACACATGAAATAAAGTCTTGGTGTGCTATTGTCAATTCTTGGTTAGCCCAAGTTGGAACGACACATTTATTAGTAAGCTCGTCCATAGTGATTGCATCGGTGTTTGCTTCCAAGAAGTTCACGCTCGGTTGTACGGTTGGCTCGTCTTGGATAATGGCAGCTTCTTCTGCGTACTCACCTAAATTAAATCTTGATTGGTTCTGTGCCACTGCTGGCATAATCTGTAATGTCTCCATAATGTAATTGAATTAAATTGATTATTGATTGATGAATAGCGGTAAGCGACATCCAAACTTATAAGTGTAGCACATGCCTTACATTTCAGATGATACTACTTACCGCTAAATAGCTATAAATGCTATATAATTAGACTATTTTTATCATACGGCTATTTAGTGTTACACCTTAGAGATTCATTTAGTTGGAGCTTGGGAAGTTGGTTGGTGAGTATAATTTTAATGGTGAACGGTGGTGTAGCCCCCATGCCTGTCCAAATTCTTATTTTACTTCTGGCAGGCATGAGGGGGTGTTGATTAGTAGTAGGGTAGTGCGTTTAACTCTTTTCAAATTCTTCTAATGCTGCTTCAATAGCTTTAATAGTGCGTAATGGTTTTAATGCTTTACCTCCTAACTTATTGTACCCCTCTACCAGTATAGGGTACTTTGTAGATATGGTTTCTAACTCCTGCTTCTCACTATCTGACAACATAGCTCCCTTGTTCTTTAGGTCACAGAATCGTTTATGATAGTCTCTGAATTGTGTGGAACTAAGAATCTTCTTCATTATATCCTCACCTGCAATATCCCATTCATAACCTTTGACGACTGACAAACCTAAAGTTCCATAAGCCTCTTGTAATGCTTCTGCTGACCTATATATAATATGTGTAGTCCAGTAGATGTAAAGTTGTAACTTAGCAGTCATGTCGTTAACCTCATATTTACCGTTTCTCTTGATAATGTATGTATCAGGACCTAACCTGTTACGTTCAGCGTCTTCCTGTTCTCTTTCGTCTTTTTCAACAGGTTCACTGTTATATCTTAGGGCTCTCTTATGTGCAGTAGCTAATTCTTTCTCCAATTCTTGTTTCTTGATTTCTAACGGGATATAGTAACTAACCTTCTTAGGGTTAAATATATGGACTAACTTATTCCTAAATGGATTAGACTTCGTTCTGATGCGTCCTGCAATCTGTGGTATATCCATATCCACACTAATCAAAGTATGTAAGTTATATCCATTGCTGACAATGAAGCATAATGCTGTTTCAGAATAGAAGTCCACACCTTCAAATGCCTTGCAGGTTACGAATGTAAAGCGTTTGGGCTTAGAGGCAGAATTTGAGATTTCAAAGCCTTCTAATTTGTAATGGTTATGCTCGCCATCAGCACAGATTATTCTACAATCATCATTCGTTAGGTTAGTCTTCTCCAAAATCTTCTTAATCTCCCTTACGCTATTAACAAAGAAGTAAGCCTCTTCACTCTTCATTCCATCTAAGACAAAGTAACCTATATCTTGATATTGTTTGATAATTTTAGCTGCTGTTTCATAAGCCTTCCCACTTTTATATGGATATATAGTAATCTTGTCAACAGTCTTCCAGTTCGCTACATATTCTTTCATATCCTTAAATATCTGGGGCTTAACAAAGTCTGGGATAGGAGTTGCTGATAGGAAACAATAGGACTTGAACTTATTATAGCGGTCTAAAACTCCGTTAACAGCTTTTTGCCTAAACAGGTACTGCTTGAACAGGTCGTGATATTCATCTACAAGGATTTTGTATTCATCTGGATTGATGAATGGCATTATCTTCTCCACTTTATCATAAGTGCAGATAATCTTCTTCACTCCCTCTTTGTTAAGGAACTTCTTTAACTTGGTCTTGGTGGAGACGGTGAATCTACCATATAAGCCAAACAAGTTAGCGTTTAGAGGACTAACACCTGGGACTATTTTAGATTTCTTCCAAACTAAATCATTGTCATCCTTATCTTTACTTGGATAGCACTTATTGATTACTAAGTCAGTCGTAGGTACTGCAATGATGTAATTCTCATCATTAGTAAGTGCTATGGTGGTAGCACCACAACCAGTCTTGACCTTGTTAAAGATGCAGTTCTCTGGGAAGTCTTCCATGATAAGGAAGCCATTCTCTTCTTGAATATTTAACGGTAACATCATATATCTTTGGTTATTTTAAATTAGTTAGCTGTAACCCCAATTGTTGGACTTTAAATAGGTCTTAGTTCCTAATATTAGGATTATCTACTATATTATATAGTGGAGAAAAACCACTTCCTAAGAATTTAGAATAGAGAAGCCCACCTGTCACATTGGCTTTCTCTGAGGTATGAATTGTATTATGCTGCTTTCTCTATCAATCCATTATTCTTTAGATATTGCTCGAGCAATGCGGAGTATATTTCATTAACCTTATCCAGAGTAATGGTAGGAATGAAGCTAACAGTCTCCTTATCCAGTGATTTAATAGTAGCAAGAACTTCCGTTATGCCTAACGGAGCTTCCGCACCTTGTGACTTATGGTTAGCTAATATCGTTATGGCATCAATCATGTAGCGTTCTTTTAGGAACTTATCCTCAAATCCTACTGATTGAAGTGTGTCAATAATTTCATCGCCAACAGATAGGTCATATTTGAACTTAGGGTCAACGTTACCAAGCATAGCATCATTCCAAACCTTTAAGTTTAGTGTTTTACCCAGATTGTAATATTTGGTAACAACGCTAATATTAGCTTTAAGCTCTTTAGCTTTCTCAAAGATTTTCTTGTAGAACTCGTTCTGTGTTGCCAGTGCTGCGTTACCTGCCTTCTCCAGACCATTGAAACCTCTACTCAACACATTGTTTACTCCTCTGTACTGCGCAAAGTCTTGTAGTGAAGCGAACTTTTTGATTCTTACATCTTCAATGATGGCAAGTGCTTCGTCCTCAACGATTGCATTAATATTAGATTCATGGTATGTCTTCCATCGCCAGAATCCATAAGCGGTATCTACGGAAACATAGACATTTGGAGTTCCTTTGGGGATAGTATTTCCATTAAGGTCTTTAAGTTCAACTTCTGCCTCATAGAACAGCTTGGCATCTGTGACAAATAGAGTTGTCTTCTCCAACTTGCTATCCTTTATTAAGTCCTTGCCTAATTCAACTGCCACTTTAGTAACGGTCATGCTGTAAGTCGAAGTGGCAATAATAATGTCAGCCCTCTTCTTATTAATAAGAATTGATTCTGCGTTTGCCTCTTCTACTTCCCAAAACTCAACTTTGGTAGTGGGTAGTTCTACTGATTGTAAAGCGGCAATGTACTTCCTTTTAGCTTTAGTAATATTGGTTTGGGCAGATTCAATAATGTTCTTGTCTGCATCTGAATTGTCTGCAAGGAACTTCTTCTTCTCTTCCAGTACGGTGCGTGCCTCTTCTACTGCTTGCGCTTTAGCGGTAGATGGTTTGACGTTCTCTGTTGTTACCTCTAAAGTGTCTGTACTAACTTGTACTTCTGCGTTATTAGCGTTAACTACTTCGTTTACTGTCTCTGCAACTGATGTTACTGTTGTTTTCATCTTCTTTGTTGTTTAAATGATTTATAATTTCGTTTACTGTAATCATCAACCCTATGCGCACTTGGCTTTCTGATTACGTTTGCAAAGGTAGCCGCTTTCTACTCTCATTATAGGGAATTGATTTTAGCCTATTTCTATTCCCCTAAATCATGGAGCTTGGTATGCCTCTCCCTTCAAGGCACAAATGTACTACAAAGTGAAACCTCTGATAGGGAATAAAAAATCCCACTATTCTATTCCCCTTAGTTGGAGAATGGAGTAGTGGGACGGTAGGAGAGTAAGGTTAGATTTACATTCTGACGGACGGATAGATGCTATTAATGGTTCTACTGACATTTAAGTCCTTATATTGCCTAAGGAATGATTTTAGGGTTTCATTATCAGTTTTCTTCCAACAATCCTTGGTGGAGATTCTGGTGAAAGCTATTAATTGGCAAACAAGGTCTTTCTCTTTAGTAGAGTAGTTTGCTCCCTTTCTTCTTTTAGCAACGATGGCAGGTTGCATATTAAAGAAGTTAAGGAACATCATAGCAAAGTAATAGATGTATGCAGAATCATGGATAGGAGTTGAAGTCTCTAACTTTTCTTTATGGTTCATTACTGAACATCTCTCTATGTTATCGTCCTTCTTAATCGTCTCCCAGCAAGCACTGGCTATGTAGTGTATAGCTGTTGGATTGTCAATGATTATATCTTTCTTCTTTCCCTCAATGCTAAGTTGTAACTTAATGGGGGGATTGAAAGTTACTCCCTGCTTTGGGTCATCGCCCCTCTCTACGCATTCAACGACTGTTGTGATGAATTTCATTAGTTGTTCATAAGGAGAATCTTCTGTATCTATGCCATCCATGCAGTAATGCCAGCTATAATCATATATGAATAAGATAAGAAACCAGAACTTGTCAGCATCTAATTCTAAATCTTTTATGAAGTTCTGTATTAATTCATTCTTCATGTAGCTGTCGTAATTGAAGTACTGAGTGATAGCTCCCTCATTATATCTCTTAGCTAAGGTTTGTAAGACATCAGATACTCCAACTATAAAAGGTTGATTCATCATCCTCTCCCATTCTTCTGGTGAGACATCTGATTTCTTCACAGAGGTAAAGCCATATTCTCTGGGGTCGTCATAGTCATAATCAAAATCTGGAATATAGATTTGCTCTAATAGTGAAACGTATTCAAGTAACTGTTCTTCTTTAGCTCTATTCTCTCTCCATTCTATTTTGTCTATAGGTTTCATTATAATGTTAGATTGGTAATTGTTGCTGCAAAGTTAAAAATTAAACCCCACCCGCATTGCTGCAAGTGGGGTAATTTGTGAATAATAGAGTATGCTTTAATAATCAGAATCTCCTGTGAACGTATCCATCAGCTTATCCATTTGTTCACCAATGCACTTGTCTATTAGCTTTGCATAGTGGGCGGTCATTCTTGTATTAGTATGTCCTAACATCTTAGAAACGACTTCCAGAGATATGTTATTGGCTAAAGTAACTGTGCTTGCAAAGGTGTGCCTACTTGTGTGGAAACAGATTCGCTTATTAATTCCACAGAGAATGGCAATATCCTTTAGATATTTGTTGATGTCCGCAGGGTCTTGAATAGGGAGTAGCTTCTCTCCACTTTTGTACTTATCCAATATCAGTTTGGCAATAGGGAGTAGGGGAATGCGTGATAAAACTCCTGTCTTAACTCTACGCTTCTTAATCCATATTCTGCCTGCACTGTCTTTCTCAAAGTGTTCTGATGTTAATGTTTTAATATCAATGTAACTAAGCCCAGTGAAGCATCCAAAGAGGAACATATCTTTAGCTCGCTCCAATCTTGGCAGGGGAGTGTCAAAGTTGATAATCTTCCTCAATTCTTCTTCATCCAAGAAATCTATATCTACGGGTTCGCGTTCTACTTTATAGGTAGAGAATGGGTTGAATGCCATATAGGAGTTGGCTACTGATAGATTAATAATCTTCTTTAATAGTTTTAGATGTTTGGTTGATGAGTTCTGTGCCATATCCTTATCAATTCTTAAAAATGAATGGAAGGATTGGATGAAGTTTAGATTCAGTTCACGTAAGTATAAATCTTCTCGTTTGTACTTCTGCTGAACAAACTCCCTTAATAATCTGATGGTATAGACAGACACCCAATGAGTAGCTTTAGAAACTCCATTGCCTATCAACTTCTCTTGTTCTTGGTTATGTTCTTCAAAGACTTCAAACAGACTTCTTTCTTTAATGGATTCCACCTTATCAAAGTAAGCATCACGCAATAGGTCTGCTGTGATTATAAAACCTCTGTCTAAGAGTTCTGCTTCTTTTTGATATAGTTTAGTCTTAATAGCCTTTAGGCAGTTGTTGAGGCTTTGGGCTTCTTCATCCTTGCCTTTTACTTGTTGCTTAACCTTATCCCATTTATCAATGGCTACTTGTTTGCCTGTTGAAAGAGTGCATCTGTCACCGTTTACTGTGATTGTAATCTCAATAGGAGCTTTACCACTCTTTCTTGCTTTACTTTCTCTTATGGCAAAGAGAATAGAGAATGAACTTCTTACCATAGTTTAATCATTTAAAATTAGACATTAGGGAAGTCCTTTAAATTTGATATATCTATCTGTATATTAGAATAATATAGCTGATTTTGCGACCACTTGTCAAGATTTGGTAAAATGGTCGCAATATGGTCGCAAATATAGCTTCAATTTAGTTCCATTTTAAGGATAATCAGCCACGCTTAACCTTTAGATAAACAAGCCCCATTTAAGCTATAATTTGTTTCAATTCCATTACCTAATCACAGCCCATTATAAGAAGAATAGCAAGAGGAAATAAGTATCAGAATAGGGGATAAGCATTGCAGTATAACTAAAATAGAAATCCCCGTAACCATTACAGTTACAGGGATTTATATATTAGCAATGTATTATATTACTTGCTCAAAGCCTGAGCTACATCAACTGCACAAGCCACAGTACAGCCTACCATCGGGTTGTTACCGATACCCAGGAATCCCATCATTTCTACGTGAGCAGGAACTGATGAAGAACCAGCGAACTGAGCGTCTGAGTGCATACGACCCATAGTGTCAGTCATGCCGTAAGAAGCAGGACCGGCAGCCATGTTGTCCGGGTGAAGTGTACGGCCTGTACCGCCACCTGATGCTACTGAAAAGTAAGGTTTACCGGCAAGAACACGTTCTTTCTTGTAAGTACCTGCAACGGGGTGTTGGAAACGAGTCGGGTTAGTAGAGTTGCCTGTGATAGATACATCTACGCCTTCTTTCCACATGATGGCTACACCTTCGCGAACGTCGTCAGCGCCATAGCATTTTACTTTGGCACGAGGACCGTCGCTGTATGCGATTTCACGAACTACTTTCAGTTCACCTGTATAGTAGTCAAATTGAGTCTGAACATAAGTAAAGCCGTTGATACGAGAGATGATTTGTGCTGCATCTTTACCCAAACCGTTCAGGATACAACGCAAAGGCTCTTTACGTACTTTGTCAGCTTTGGCGGCAATTTTGATTGCACCTTCTGCAGCTGCGAAAGATTCGTGACCTGCCAAGAAAGCAAAGCACTTAGTCTCTTCGCGAAGCAACATGGCAGCCAGATTACCGTGACCGATACCAACCTTACGGTCGTCGGCTACAGAACCCGGAATACAGAATGCCTGCAATCCGATACCGATAGCTTCAGCAGCATCAGCAGCGTTCTTGCAACCTTTTTTGATAGCGATGGCGCAACCTACCACATAAGCCCATTTTGCATTTTCGAAACAGATGGGCTGAGTTTCTTCACACGTCTTATAAGGATCGAGTCCGGCAGCTTCGCAGATAGCGTTAGCTTCCTCGATGTCTTTGATGCCGTTAGCGTTCAAGGCTTCGATGATACCTTTGATACGACGGTCTTGACTTTCAAATTTTACTTCTCTAATCATAGTTTCTTTCCTCCTTATATTATTCGTGACGTGGATCAATGTGTTTAACAGCTCCCTGTTCTGCAGTGAAGCGTCCGTAAGTACCGGTTACTTTCTTCAATGCTTCGTTGGCATCAGTACCTTTCTTGATTTCATCCATGAATTTACCCATGTGAACGAATTCGTATCCGCAGATTTCATCGTTCTTATCAAGAGCGATAGTCTTGATATAACCTTCTGCCATTTCCAGGTAACGAGGACCCTTTGCCAAAGTACCGTACAGAGTACCTACCTGGCTGCGCAGACCCTTGCCCAAGTCTTCCAAACCGGCACCGATAATCAAACCGCCTTCTGAGAAAGCCGACTGAGTGCGTCCGTAAACGATTTGCAGGAAGAGTTCGCGCATTGCTGTATTGATAGCGTCGCAAACGAGGTCGGTATTCAATGCTTCGAGTACTGTCTTGCCCGGAAGGATTTCAGCTGCCATAGCGGCTGAGTGAGTCATACCGGAGCAGCCGATTGTTTCGACCAATGCTTCCTGAATGATACCTTCTTTTACGTTCAAAGTCAGTTTACAAGCACCTTGCTGAGGAGCACACCAACCTACACCATGTGTCAAACCTGAAATATCAACGATTTCTTTTGATTTTACCCATTTGCCTTCTTCGGGTATGGGAGCCGGTCCGTGGTTAGGACCCTTCTTTACAACACACATGTGTTCCACTTCGTGTGAATAAGTCATAATTAGCTCTTTTTTAAGTTATAATTAAAAAAAACGTAGTTCTATGTTTTATTAAACGGTCACAAAGGTAGTCGTTTTCTTGCTTTCTGCCAACCGTTCAATTTGACTTTTTTTCTAAAAATAGGTAATAACGGATAGAGACTTAGCGTATTGCAATGTAGAGATTGCAATACGATTGGCAGCTTGACACCCTGTCACCATACTTGCATAACTTTTTCCTCATACGCGCGTGCAGGAAATGCACGTTTCATACATTCTAAAAAAAATCTCCTGCGCGCGCGAGGGAAAGTTATGTAAGTATGGTGACAGGGTGTCACAATGCTTTGTTTGCAGAGTAGAGGTTTAGCGTTGCAGAGTTGACCTTTGGCAACGTAAAGCTGACCTTTGACAGCTTAAAGGTGTACTATTGCATTTCCTTGAATAATTTCTTTATCTTTGCCGCTATATACTTAAAAACAGAAAATTAAGATTATGGTAGAAATAGCGGATAAAGTTCTGCAACAAGCTGCAGGTGAAGGAATGGATGCTTTCATTCAAGTATTTACAGATACGTACAAGGAAAAAACAGGTGGCGAGCTGACTGCTGAAACGATGCCTTTGCTCACCGGCGAACAACATTCGTTACTGGCATATCAGATATTCCGCGACGAACTGATGGAGGGTGGATTTTGCCAATTGATACAGAACGGGTATGGGGGCTATATCTTTGCTAACCCGTTTGCCAAGGTTATGCGCTTGTGGGGAGTGGGCGATTTAAGCAAGCTGGTGTATGCTGCCAAGAAGATATATGATGCTCACCGTGAAGACTTGGAACGTGAGCGTACGGATGATGAGTTTATGGCTATGTACGAGCAATATGAAGCTTTTGATGCGTTGGAAGATGAATTTTTGGAAAAAGAGGAAGAATATACAGCGTTGGTTGCCAGCTATGTAGACGAACATCTGGATTTATTTGCAAAAATAATAAAGTAGTGTTTGCAGTATTTTTTAAGTTTCTGCATTTACATTATGTGAATTGAAATTTATATCTTTGCAAACTCTAAAAAAATATGTTTATGAAACAATTAAAATTCTTGATGGTTGCTTTTACCCTGATGATGGGTGTTTCTTTAACTTCATGTATGGGAGATAGTGATCCTACTGTGGGCGGTACTTTTGTAATGGAAGTGGTAGACCCTATTTATTGCTCATTCAAATTTGCGGATAGTGATATTAAATACACTGCTGTGAATGCCAGCAAATTGATTACAGATACTGATTTAAAATTAAATTCAGGTGATATTGTACAGATTGCATGGAGTTATAATTCAGAAGAACAACCTGTGACAGAACAGACTAAAGAAATAAAAGTAACTGTTGCAGGCATTCAAAATCTGAGTACAGCTACCGCAAGTTATGTGCTTAATAGTACAGGGGCTGATGACTTTGAAAATGCGACAATTAAAAAAATCGGATTCGCCAGCGATTATTCAAACTCTAATAATGGTATCAGCTACTATGATAAGGAGACTATCCTGATACCGGTTGTTTTCTTATATAATTCAGCGGATTTAACCAAGCATCACTTTACTTTGGTTTATGACGAATCACAGGAGCCGGCTGATGATACGACTTTAGAACTGTATTTGCGTTATGAGACAACTGACACTGAAGTAAAAGCTGATGGTAATATTTATAAAGCATTTGGCATAGAGGAGGCTCTTTCTGTATTTAAGGCAAAAACAGGCAAAAGCGCTCCTACGAAAATAAAGATTTGGGCAAATGAAGGTCAGAAAGCTGATTCAAATAGTTTGGAGAACGCTAAAGACGAGCTTCAGTCCTATGAGGTAAGTTACTCATTTAAAACAGATGATAAATAATTGAATTACAAGGAACTATTTCATATAGCAATGCAACTGATTTCCTCTCCGGCACGTGCCTGGGAGGAAATTCGTTTGGAAGAGGATAGGCGAAAGGTGTTTACAGCTTTTGTCTATCCTATGATTGGTTTATGCGGATTGTCAGTCTTTATCGGTTCTTTGATGGCGAAAGGCTGGGGCGGTCCGCAAAGTTTTCAGTATGCCATGACACAATGCTGTGCGGTGGCGGTATCCCTGTTCGGGGGATATTTTTTGGCAGCCTATCTCATCAATGGGTTGCGTGTCCGTATGTTTTTTATGGACAATGATATTCCTTTGACGCAACAGTTTGCAGGTTATGCGTTGGTAGTCCCTTTCTTGTTGAAAATCATTATAGGCATATTGCCCGATTTCAGCATAATAGCCTTGTTGCTTCAATTTTATATTGTGTATGTAGTGTGGGAAGGAAGCGCTATTGTGATGAAAGTAGCGGAAAAAGACCGTTTGAGGTTCACCATTCTTTCTTCTATTTTGTTAATAGCTTGTCCGGCAGTGATAGAATTCATATTCAATAAGCTGACGGTAGTGCTGAACTGATTGATTTTATGAAACAAGCTCCTGTAAATATTAAGAATAAGCGTGCTACATTCGATTACGAATTGGTAGATACCTATACTGCGGGCATTGTGCTCACCGGTACGGAGATTAAGTCTATCCGTTTGGGAAAAGCCAGTCTGGTAGATACATTCTGTTACTTTGCCAACGGCGAACTGTGGGTAAAGAATATGCATATCGCCGAATATTTTTATGGTTCGTACAATAACCATAACGCACGCAGGGAGCGTAAACTTCTGTTGACAAAAAAAGAGCTGGATAAACTGCAGCGAGGCTCGAAAGATCCCGGTTTTACCATGATACCCGTCCGTTTGTTTATCAATGAAAAAGGACTGGCAAAGGTTGTTGTTGCTCTTGCAAAGGGTAAGAAGCAATATGACAAACGTGAGGCTTTGAAAGAAAAAGATGATAAGCGCGATATGGCGCGTATGTTCAAAAGATAATTATGGTTTCTATTGAAAATCAGGTGCGTGAGCGCATCCTTATTCTGGACGGTGCTATGGGCACCATGATACAACAATACAACTTAACGGAGGAAGATTTCCGCGGAGAACGTTTTGCGCAGATTCCCGGACAGCTGAAAGGCAATAATGACATACTTTGTTTGACACGTCCGGATGTAATACAAGACATTCACCGCAAATATCTTGCGGCAGGTGCAGACATTATCGAAACCAATACCTTTAGTTCTACAAGCGTCAGTATGGCAGACTATCACGTGCAGGAATATGTGCGTGAGATAAATCTTGCGGCTGTGAGGCTGGCACGTGAAGTTGCCGATGAATTTACGGCTTTAACTCCTGATAAGCCACGATTCGTGGCAGGTTCCGTAGGGCCTACCAATAAGACTTGTTCCATGAGTCCGGATGTGAATAATCCGGCTTTTCGCGCATTGACTTACGACGGACTGGCCGCTTCTTATCGCGAACAGATGGAAGCGATGCTCGAAGCAGGAGTCGATGCGTTGTTGATTGAGACTATATTTGATACATTGAATGCGAAAGCGGCTATATACGCTGCCGAGCAGGCAATGAAGGCTACCGGTGTTCGCGTACCGTTGATGCTTTCCGTAACGGTTTCCGATGTAGGCGGGCGCACTTTGTCCGGACAAACGTTGGACGCATTTCTGGCTTCTGTGCAGCATGCCGATATTTTCTCCGTCGGGCTCAACTGTTCTTTCGGAGCCCGACAGCTGAAACCTTTTCTCGAACAATTGTCCGCTCGTGCCCCCTATTACATAAGCGCATATCCCAATGCAGGCTTGCCCAACAGTCTTGGCTCATACGACCAAACACCGGCTGAGATGGCTGTTGAGATGCAAGAGTACATTCGTGGAGGGCTGGTAAATATAATCGGCGGGTGTTGCGGTACGACGGACGAGTATATCGCTGCATATTCATCATTGATAACCGATGCTGTGCCGCGTATTCCGGTTCCTGCACCCGCTAACCTTTGGCTTTCCGGTCTGGAACTGTTGGAAGTAAAGCCGGAAAATAACTTCGTCAATGTAGGCGAGCGTTGCAATGTTGCCGGTTCGCGCAAGTTTCTGCGTCTAATCAACGAGAAGAAATATGATGAAGCGCTGAGTATCGCTCGTCAACAGGTAGAAGACGGAGCGCAGATTATCGATATAAATATGGACGACGGATTACTGGATGCGGAAAGGGAAATGACGACTTTCCTCAATCTGATAGCTTCCGAGCCGGAAATAGCACGTGTTCCCGTAATGATAGACTCCTCCAAATGGGACGTGATAGTTGCGGGATTAAAATGCGTGCAAGGTAAGTCTGTCGTCAACTCCATATCTTTGAAAGAAGGTGAAGAGATATTTCTTGAGCACGCCCGTATTGTAAAGCAATATGGTGCAGCTACGGTAGTAATGGCTTTTGATGAACGGGGACAAGCTGATACATACGAGCGCAGAATCGAAGTATGCGAACGTGCTTACCGTCTGTTGGTAGATAAAGCCGGCTTCAATCCGCACGATATTATTTTCGACCCGAACGTGCTTGCAGTAGCTACGGGGATGGACGAGCATAATAATTATGCTGTCGATTTTATTCGTGCTGCCGCTTGGATACGGAAGAACCTGCCCGGCGCTCATGTCAGCGGCGGGGTTAGTAATCTTTCTTTCTCGTTTCGCGGCAACAATTATATCCGTGAAGCAATGCATGCGGTGTTCCTTTATCATGCCATTCGTGAAGGGATGGACATGGGCATCGTGAATCCTGCCACTTCCGTGCTCTATACCGATATACCCGCTGATATACTGGAGCGTATCGAGGATGTTGTCCTCAATCGCCGCGCAGATGCCGCCGAGCGTTTGATTGAGACTGCCGAACGCTTGAAAGCCGAGGCGGAAGCTGCCAAGAGTTCTTCTCCAAACGGTACTTCACGGCTTTCAGCTCCCAACTCTCAACTTTTCTGGCGTGAGAGTACCGTAGAGGAGCGTTTAAAGTATGCTTTGACAAAGGGCGTCGGAGATTATCTGGAAGAAGACCTTGTAGAAGCCCTGAAGAACTATCCGAAGGCCGTAGATATAATTGAGGGTCCTCTGATGGCAGGGATGAATTATGTGGGCGATTTGTTCGGTGCAGGTAAAATGTTCCTTCCGCAAGTTGTCAAGACGGCGCGTACCATGAAGAAAGCGGTAGCTATCCTTCAGCCGGTTATCGAATCGGAGAAGCAGGAAGGTGCAACCTCTGCCGGCAAGGTATTACTTGCCACGGTGAAAGGCGACGTACACGATATTGGCAAAAATATAGTTTCCGTCGTAATGGCTTGCAACGGATATGAGATAATTGATTTGGGAGTGATGGTTCCCGCTGAAACGATTGTACAGCGTGCCATAGAAGAAGAGGTGAATATGATTGGGCTGAGCGGCCTCATTACCCCTTCGTTGGACGAAATGGTGCACGTTGCCATTGAATTGGAAAAAGCGGGAGTGGATATACCGTTGTTGATTGGCGGCGCTACTACTTCTCCTTTGCATACGGCGTTGAAGATAGCTCCGGTTTACCATGCCCCGGTTATTCACTTAAAAGACGCTTCGCAGAACGCAACGATAGCAGCCCGCTTGATGAATCCCAATCAAAAAGCCGAGTTGATGGAAAGCCTCTCCAACGAGTATCAACAATTGCGCGAGAAGAATCAGGAGAAACAGATTAAGACAGTTTCCCTCGAAGAGGCAAAGGCAAACCGGTTGAAATTGTTTTGAGAAAAGCCCTGAGGTGTATCAGCTTTTAATCTTCTTCTTGTACTGTTCGAATCGTGCGGTGATGTCCCTTACGAAGTTATAAGTTTCTATTCCGCGGAAGTAACCGTACTTGCAAACCGGGTCGGTGAAGTATTCTTCATTGCTTTTCAAGAGGATGAAATTCTCCACATTGTCCCGCCATATGTATTTGTCCTTTCCGTATTTCTCGGCTAAAGCCATGGCATCGAGCACATGTCCGATACCGGAATTGTAGGATGCCAATACAAAATTAATCCGTTCCTCTTGAGGAATGGCCGAGAAACTTTTGGCGGTAGCGGCAATATACTTTGTGGCGGCTTTTATACTTTCTTCCGGGTTGTGCTCTTTGCCCGGAGGCATTCCCATGGCACGTGCCGTGGCGGGCATCAGTTGCATCAATCCCCTTGCACCTGCCCAAGAAACAGCGGTAGTGTCGAAGTTGGATTCCGTATAGGCCAAGGATGCCAATAAACGCCAATCCCAATTAATGTCCGGTGCATACTTCTTGAAAAGAGGGTCGAAATGCGATATTTTTCCTTCCCGCAGAGACAGGATAGGAGAGTGGGGAATGGCTTTGCTGATTTCAAAATATCGTTTCATACTGGCTGTATACGCCGGAGAGGTCATATTCTCTTCATGCCATTTGTTGGCGGCTTCCGCCAGTTGCGGACAATCCTTGCGTACAGCCCACGAGGCCCGTTGGTCAAAGCTGATGGAAAGCCCGATGTTCAGGTTGGGATAATAGGTAGTGTTGAGCCGGGCTACATCATTGTCCGCCACGGTGTAAGGTATCTTACCCTGCGATACTTGCATAATCAGGTCTTCTATCGTGATGCTGTCATTGCTTACTTTGTGGATATGGATGCCGCCACCCAATTCCTTGTCCAGATTGACAAGACGCTCATAGTATTTTCCGGGTTTCACATACACATCTTTTCCGATGAGTTCCGTTACGTCCTTCAGCGGTTTTGTACGTCCGCCTGCGCGTTGCACTATGACCTGATGTGTAATCACTTCTTCTCCGCAATATATCAGGCTGTCTTTCCATTCCTTGGTTATGGGCAGGTTGTAGGCTATGAGGTCGCCCTCGCCCGCAAGGAGTTTTTCAATCAGGTCGTGTACGCTTCCGGCAACTTTAATCTTCAGCTTCACGCCGAGGCTCTTGGCAAACTGTTCACTCAGTTCATACTGAAAACCCATGTCTTGTCCGCGATAGATGAAGTAGGACGTAGAACTGTATAAGGTCAGCACTACCAGTTCTCCGCTATCCTTTATCTGTTGCAAATCACCGGTTTCTTCCTTTTCGCTTGCCGCACTATGATTGCCGCGGCATCCCATGACGCTGCAAAGCAACACGATTGCTATCAGCAATTGACAGTGGAAAACTGACAATTTGCGTTTGGCAAGGGGAGCACTCTCGGCCATATATGCAGAATTAAGTTGGTTACAAGTGTTTTTTGATATACATCGTGAGGATATCAATCGCTACCTGATTGCTTCCGCCTTCCGGTATGATAAGGTCGGCATATCGCTTGCAGGGTTCTATAAACTGCAGATGCATCGGTTTCAGGATACGGGTATAACGTTCCATTACTGCTTCGGCAGTACGTCCTCGCTCTATGACATCACGCTGGATTACGCGGATGAGACGTTCGTCAGGATCTGCATCGACAAAGATTTTGAGATCCATCATGCTGCGCAGCTTTTTGTCACATAAGGCAAGTATACCTTCGATGATGATGACTCCCCGCGGTTCGATGTGAATGGTTTCGGGCTGGCGGGTACAGGTCAGATAGGAATATGTGGGCTGCTCGATGCTTTTGCCTTCACGAAGCATGGATACGTGTTTGGACAAAAGTCCCCAGTCGAAAGCATCCGGGTGGTCGAAATTAATATTCTGCCGTTCTTCTACGGGGACGTGACTGCTGTCTTTGTAGTAAGAGTCTTGGGGTAACAATACCACTTCACCTGCCGACAGGCTTTCGACTATTTTACGTACTACGGTGGTCTTTCCCGACCCGGTTCCGCCTGCAATTCCTATTATTAACATCCGTTTAAGTATATATTTGAAACAAAACGAGTATTTTTGCGGTTTTAAAAGCAACCGTTTCGGTTGACAAATATAGGTATAAATCATTTAAATAACAAAGTTATGGTAAAGCATATTGTATTATTTAAGCTGAAAGACGAAGCTCCCGCTGACGAAAAGTTAGCTGCAATGAATAATTTTAAGAAGGCTATTGAAGCGCTTCCCGCTAAGATATCCGTTATCCGTAAGATTGAAGTCGGATTGAACATCAATCCTGCCGAGACTTGGAGCATTGCTCTTTACAGCGAATTCGATACGTTGGACGATGTGAAGTTCTACGCTACGCATCCCGACCATGTAGCTGCCGGCAAGCTCATTGCAGAGGTTAAAGAAAGCCGTGCCTGCGTGGATTATGAAGTATAAATTAAAAAAAACGAAAGAATAAAATGAAGAAAAGCATATTCTCCATTCTTCTGTTGCTTTTCGCCGTGGTGGTGCAGGCGCAGATACAGGAACCTGTCAAGTTTAAGTCGGAGTTAAAGACTTTGCAGGCAGGTGAGGCAGAGGTCGTATTTACAGGAACTATTGATAAGGGCTGGCATGTGTACTCAACCGATTTGGGTGACGGCGGTCCTATTTCGGCAACATTTAATGTCGAAGAAATCTCAGGTGCGGAACTTATCGGGAAACTCAAGCCGATAGGAAAAGAAATTGCCGCATTCGACAAGCTATTCGAGATGAAGGTGCGCTATTTTGCAAATTCCGTTCAGTTTGTACAGAAGCTGAAGCTGACCGGTGGTGCATATAAGGTGGAAGGCTATTTGGAATATGGCGCATGTAATGACGAAAACTGTTTGCCGCCTACACAAGTGCCGTTCAAGTTTTCGGGCAATGCGGAAGGCGTGGTTCCTAAAGAACCGGCGGCCGATGCCCAACCGGTGAAACCGGAAGTTTCTTCCGAAACGGCCGAAACCGGAGAGGCGACTATTATAGGTGGGGCGGAAGGAACTACCGGAATCAAAGTTGCCGATAACGGAACTATCGACCTTTGGAAACCGGTTATCAATGAATTGCAAGCATTGGGCGAAACCACCTCGCAGGAAGATATGTCTTGGATTTACATCTTTATCACCGGATTTGTCGGCGGGTTGCTGGCATTGTTTACACCTTGCGTGTGGCCTATTATTCCAATGACTGTCAGCTTCTTCCTGAAACGTAGCAAAGACAAGAAGAAAGGTATTCGTGACGCTTGGACGTACGGTGCATCTATCGTAGTGATATATGTTGGTTTGGGGCTGCTGGTAACAGGGCTTTTCGGTGCTAATGCCTTGAATTCGTTGTCAACGAATGCTGTTTTCAATATCTTCTTCTTCTTGATGCTGGTAGTTTTTGCGGCGTCTTTTTTCGGAGCTTTTGAAATTACGCTTCCTTCCAAGTGGAGCAATGCGGTAGACTCTAAAGCGGAAAAGACAGGCGGCTTGCTCAGTATATTCTTGATGGCGTTTACGCTGTCGTTGGTGTCATTTTCGTGTACTGGTCCTATTATCGGTTTCTTGCTGGTGCAGGTTTCCACTACCGGCAACATGATAGCTCCGGCTATCGGGATGCTGGGTTTTGCTATTGCTTTGGCATTGCCGTTCACTCTGTTTGCACTGTTCCCGTCTTGGCTGAAGTCAATGCCCAAATCAGGCGGCTGGATGAATGTAATCAAGGTGACACTCGGGTTTCTTGAATTAGCGTTTGCGCTGAAATTCCTTTCCGTGGCCGATTTGGCTTACGGTTGGCGCATACTCGACCGTGAAACTTTCCTTGCATTGTGGATTGTACTGTTTGCCCTGCTTGGTTTCTATCTGTTGGGCAAAATCAAGTTCCCGCACGATGATGACGATGTAAAAGTCAGTGTGCCTCGTTTCTTTATGGCACTGGCTTCGCTGGCGTTTGCCGTATATATGCTTCCCGGGTTATGGGGGGCTCCGTTGAAGGCTGTCAGCGCTTTTGCACCGCCTATGCAGACGCAAGACTTCAATCTTTATAATAATGAGGTGCATGCCAAGTTCGATGATTACGACCTCGGTATGGAGTATGCCCGCCAACAGGGCAAGCCTGTGATGTTGGACTTTACCGGCTATGGTTGTGTGAATTGCCGTAAGATGGAACTTGCCGTATGGACAGACCCGAAGGTAAGCGATATTATCAATAACGACTATGTGCTCATTACGCTCTATGTAGACAATAAGACTCCGCTTCCCTCACCGGTGAAGATTGTGGAGAACGGAACGGAACGTACCTTGCGTACGGTGGGCGATAAGTGGAGCTACTTGCAGCGGGTGAAGTTCGGCGCCAATGCCCAGCCTTTCTATGTGTTGATAAACAATGAAGGTGAGCCGCTGAACAAGTCATATTCTTATGATGAAAGTATTCCAAAGTACATCGAGTTCCTGCAGACAGGATTGGAAAATTATAAAAAAGAAAAATAATAACTGAATAGAAGAAAGGATGCTGTATAAGTATCCTTTTTTCGTAACCCATTTTTTTATTTATGAAACACATTATCGACATTGACACTTGGGAACGTCGTGACAATTACGGTTTTTTCCGTACATTTTTAAACTCATGGTATTCGGTGACTACCGAAATAGACTGTACGGAGGCCAGTGTTGCGGCAAAGCAATCAAAACACTCTTTTTTCCTTTATTACTTGTATGCGGTTCTTCGTTCGGCTAATGAGGTGAACGAACTCCGTTACCGCATAGATAAGGACGGGCAGGTTGTATTTCACGACCGGGTAGACATTATTTCCCCGATTGCAGTTCCGGGAAAGACTTTCTATACGGTTCGTATTCCTTATCATGAAGACTTCAAACGCTTTTATGCCGAAGCGTATGCGCTGATTACGAATATTCCCGAAGACGGCGACCCTTACGGTGCCGAAAAGACATTGATGCAGCAAGGAGATTACGATGTGGTGCATCTGAGCGCAGTGCCCAAAATGTACTTCACATCGACCACTTATACCGTTGCCGAAGCCGGTAACGGTTGTAGCCATCCCCTGATGACCGTCGGTAAAGTAGTGTCTCGCGGAGAGCGTCTGGTGTTTCCGCTTTCCATTTATGTGAATCATGCTTTTGTGGACGGTTCGCATCTGGCTTCCTTTTTTGAGAAGATAGAGAAACACTTGAAAGAAATTACAGAATTATTACAGAATTAATCTTTAGCTTTGCAGATGTGAAGCCGATGTTAGATGTTTATATCAAGAGCATCTGTCATTCAGAGCGTAGCGAAGAATCTACTCTCTTGATGTATACACAGAGAAGAGATTCTTCGCTACGCTCTGAATGACAGATAGCATAAGCTAATTATGTGTATTTACTTATTTTGAAATAATTATGGTAAAGAAGAATTTTGGTGTATGGAGAATCTGTGGCTTGCTGGTAGCGGTATTATTTGTTGTGCCTATTTCTCTGTATGCACAGGAAAGGGACTTTACCACTTGGGCAAGTACCGGTTTTAAATATAAGGTAAAACCGGCATTTACCCTGTCCGGAAAATTGGAATGGCGTACAAAAGATAATCTTGACAAGACAGACCGTTGGGGGTTGGATATAGGCGGGGCATATTCTGTGCTCCCTTTTCTGAAAGTGGCTGCGGGCTACGAAGTCCATTATCGCAACCGGGGAGAAGCGGGTTGGAAATTCCGTCACCGTTATCATTTTGACGGAACGCTTTCCACTCGCGTACAAAGGCTGAAAGTTTCGCTTCGCGAACGTTTCCAACACACTTTCGATAGCAATGGTGATGAGTTCCGCTGGCGTTCACGCGTTAAGTTGGCCTATGATATTCCCAAATGTAAAATAGAGCCGTATGCTTCGGTTGAAATGTATAACGGATTGAATCGTGGAGAACGGTTTGATGTACAACGTATGCGCTATCGTGGCGGAGTGGTTCTTCCGCTCTCTTCCGATTGGGAAGCGGATATCTTTTATTGCCGCCAATGGGAGAGCAAGGGGCGAAAGGATATAGTAGGGGTGGCTTGTACTTATTCCTTCTGATTATAACAGGTTTGTTATCGCTTTTTCTTGCGGTGTTCCTTTTTCAGACAGAAGTTGAACCCTGCATATACCTGCAATGTACCGAAGCCGTTGTTCAAAGAGAAGTTGTTTCGGTAATAGTCATATGTTCTGCCTACGAATGAAGTGCCTACAAAATACTTGCTGTTGTTGTATACCACTCCTGCACGCAGGATGAAGTCGATATTGAAGTTCTTGTACCAGTCGTCCATTTCTCCTTCCGCTTTTTTAATGCGTGAGGTTTTGTAAGCCACTGCCGGATTGAGGGAAATGCAGGCAAGGCAGTTGCGGGCAAATACCCAATTATAGGCATAGCCGGCGTTGAGGCTGATATTGGTGTATTTTATATGGTTCACTTTCATACCCGGGTTCATTGTCTCCTGAATAACATCGGGCAGCTTGGTATAGTCAAAATCCAGATTATGAGTTGATACGGAGAATCCGGCAATGAAAGAGCCGGCGTTACGCCGCTGGTTAGTGGATTGGCTGAAAGCGGCAGGATAAGAAAAGCGCCGGTTGTTGAATATATAGTATAAATTCAGTCCTTTCATCTTTACTTTCAGTCCGTTGAAGTCTTCAGAATAATTGGCAGGTATATGGTCGGAGAATCCCGTTACGTTATGTATCTTGTAAGAGTTACCTGTACGTTTATATAAAATATCCACTCCTAACTTGGAACTGTAAAGGCTGAGGTCGAATTCAGTTCCTCTTTTTTTCCCGCTTTTCTTTCCGTAAAGGCCGTCCGCATCGACAGCCCACCCCAAGAAAATCCAGCGCCAGCCAAAATAGACTCCTATTTTATTATGAGGTTTGGGTGAGAACCGGAGGCGTTGAGGTTCGGGAGTGCCACTCCCTACGGAATAATATTCATAGTTGGTGAAGTGGTCGAGCATCAAAGCGTAGTTGTAGCGGTTTGGACTGATATAAGTGGTATCAAAATCGCTGAAATTGAGGAAACGTTTAATCACTTTCTTGAATCGACTGTCATTCCTGCGTGATATGCTGTCGGATATAATTGAATCATTTTCTTTGTTTTGGGCAAACAAAGAAAGTGTTAACAATACACCTATACAAAAGCTGATACCTCTAAGCATTCTTCTTTTATTAATTATTCGGTTTGTATAAATATAAACAAACTGAAGGATGAAAGTATTGCGACTCTTGCCCATTCTAACTGACAGACCATTTGGATAAACGAAGATATGAAAAAAACAGTATGTAAAAAGAGAATTTAGTTTATTTCTTAAGAAAAAGGGGAGAAACTTTTCTGAAATTCTGAACTTTGCCGGATACATATCTTTTCTTTTTGATATATATTCGTATTTTTGTACATTACTTATTTTGATTAATACTGGAAATAATATGATACAATCTTCACATAGTGACACCTATAAGCTGGAGACAACGAGAGTTTGTGCGAATTTACTCATAATGATGCTAATCGCCGTAGTGACAAGTATTATTCCTTTACTATTGAATAATAATTCTGCAATCTTCTATACAAGTTTGCCCTTTTATATTACGGTAGTCATACTTTTTACTTGTATTATGTATCTTCAATATTGGGGGATAGTTATTGGAGTGATGTCATTTTTAATATGTGGATTTGTTTTAGAGCTTCCTTTGAAAATATTAATAATAAATTGTATCGTTAATACTTTTCAGATTTTTCTATTACTTGTTGCTTTCTTTGCCTTGAAACGGTTGAAAATACCAAATAGGAATAAATATGCACAAGGGATATTTTATCTTTCACAATATAACTTTTTGCTATTGATTTTATTTATCCTATATATTTTATTTTGTATATTCAATTCTCATACATGGATTACGATTCTTTATACATTTGCTTCTGCCACTTTTGTTGTAACGATTATAAAAGTAATTGTTAATAAGGATCTTCATTTGCTTTTTTATACTGTTTGCATTGCTCTGTTACCTTCTCTTTTGTGCAGCACTATTTCTGCATTAGGAAGTGGAGTTCCTTCGTACCTGATGGGAGATTATATTTTTACATGGACTTTTTCTAATTATATATTATTGCAGACTTGTGGCTATTTAATATTTCAAATGCTATTTACCAAGTCTCGAACTCGACTACCCAATAAAGAAATTGTAGAGATAGATCTGAGTAGTATTGCCTATTATGTCGCTATGTTATTATGGAATCTTTTGATTATTTATTTACTATATTCCAAAATTCTGCAACACAATATTTATATCTACTTTTTCCCATGGATATTGGGAAATATCTTTTTCGGTTTTAATCTTTGTTTTAGTTTTTATAATGATGCTGAGAATGTTACAGATAAATTTGCATGGTATGAGCACAGAGTTGTTGTGGTTGAAAAGAATACAAGTGGTATAGTTACTATCATTACTTTTTTATTACCGCTCAGCGTATCTTTTATTGGCAATATTCCGGAAGAATTATTTGTTCTTTTCATTGCTAATATCTTTTGTGCCTGTTTATCAGTCGGACTGATTTGGGTACCAAGTCCCAATATAAAGTTTATAGCTTTATTGAAGAGTATGAAAACAATTTTCTATTTATATTCAATTACTTTGCTGTTGATTAGTGTTATAATGATTATGTTTAGCAAACATTAGTTGCCGACTTAACTATGTAGAGATTTGCTTTATTTCTTTTTTATTTCCCGAATTTTACATAGGTTTGTAACATCATAGCGATACCTTTGTAGGCAAACTTTAAAAATACAGTATGTACGCAACCGGAATTCTTAATGATGAGCATGCTCTTGTTCTCCGTCTGATAGAGGGGGATGAGGATGCTTTCTGCGAACTTTATGCTGCCTATAAAAATCGTTTGATATACTTTGCCATGCGCTTTTTGAAGTCACGCGAGTATGCAGAGGATATTTTTCAGGATGCTTTCACGGTAGTTTGGCAAGGTCGTCGTTTTATCAATCCGGACGCATCTTTTTCGGCTTATCTATATACGATTGTACGCAACCGCATACTGAATCAGTTGCGTGACTTGGCCAATCAGGATAAACTTAGGGAACAGATACTCTCGCAAGCGGTGGATTATACAAATAATACGAAAGAGACTGTTTTTGCCAATGACTTGCGGCAGTTCATTGTTCGTGCATTGCAACAACTGACACCCCGCCAGCGTGAAATATTTGAAATGAGCCGGGAACAGCAAATGTCTCATCGTGAAATAGCCGAAGCATTGGGTATTTCTGTCAATACGGTACAGGAATCCATTTCTATATCATTACGGATATTGCGTACTTATTTGGAAAAGAACTCAGTAGCGGGCGCAGACCTTGTTTTGCTTCTTATTTGCTTAAATTTGTAGGAAGACGCACGACCAGACCATTTGGCAGGAATTTTATTTCTTAAAAAACGCTAATCGCACCCCTGTAATTCTTCTCTTACGTGTATATCTCCATATAAAAGGTTTATTTTTGATAGCCTTTGTACTATTAAAATTAGGAACTATGGAGAATAGTGAAAGAGATAAATCATTGTTTCGCCGTTATTTAGATGACCTGTATACTACGGAAGATGCACGTAGGCTGATGGATGGTTTACAGTGTTCGGAACATCACGGTATTGACGGTTTTGAAGAACTGGCAACCGATATTTGGGAAGAATCTTCCGTTCGTCAGGCTCGTACTGATCTTGAACGCGAACAATATAAAAAGGAAGCTCGATTGTTGTTGAAGCATATTGAGCATAAAAAACGGACATGGTTTCGCCGGACAGTGGCGGCGGTAGCAAGTGTGGCTGCTGTAGTTTGCCTTATTTTTGGCAGTATCAGTTATATACATTATATAGACCGGCAACAGATATCCTATTTGGAAGCTTCCACATCTTTCGGTGAACGCAAAGAAATACAACTTCCTGACGGTACATACTTAACTTTAAATTCCTGTTCACGTGTACGTTATCCGAATCATTTTGCCGATGATGAACGCAGAATAGAGTTGGAGGGTGAAGGTTATTTCCGTGTATATCATAACGAAAAACAGCCTTTCATTGTAAATGCCCGTCATTTTGACGTGCGTGTGTTGGGTACTTGTTTCAATGTCAAATCCTATTCTTCGGATGAAGTGGTTTCTGTAGATGTAGAAAGCGGTAAAGTGCAGGTCGATATGCCCGAAGCAATGATGCGTCTGCAAGCTAAGGAACAGGTACTTATCAATACAGTTTCGGGAGAATATAACAAGTGGCACGAAGATCGTGCAGTAGCTGTTTGGCGAAAAGGTAGCTTGCGCTTTAACACTACTCCGATACGTGATGTAGCCAAAGAATTGGAGCGTATGTATAATTGTCGTATCACTTTTGCTGAAGGTCAAGACTTTAGCAACCTTATTTCCGGTGAGCATGATAATAAGAGTTTGGAGGCTGTGCTACAGTCTATTGAGTACACAAGTGGCATTCGTTATAAGAAGAGTGGAAATCAGGTATTATTGTATAAGCAATAAAATATGTTAATGAAACCCCAGCGCATTGAAGTAATAGTGTATTATATGTAAACCTCGTGAATATTAACCTTTAATTCAAGAAAAAGCAAGTATGAAAACACATCCTTAATTCTTAAAAAAATAGGAGCTGTCTCTCAGAGAAGCCCCTATCATAGTCCGGACGGATATTCATTCGTTTTCCCCCGTGTGAATAACGTATCGCGGATTACTAAAACCTTTGTTTTAAATAATTTATTTAATTACTAAAACGCACAAATTTATGAATATTCTTCCTAATTCTAAAAGGAAAAGTAGAAATGTATATTCGTTTTTAGCTTTTTTACTATTCGTATGCTTGTCATTTGTACCTTATAGTGTTCAAGCACAAAATCAGAACAATATTACGCTAAGTGTTCAAAATGAAACGGTAGAAAATGTTTTCAATCAACTGAGTAAACAAACCGGATTGAAATTCTTTTATGATGAAACAGTGATAAATAATGTATCACGTGTGTCTTTAAGTGTCAAGGATGCTTCTTTACAATCTGTATTGGATAAAATATCTTCTCAAACAAAGTTATATTTCAATAGGGAAAATAATACGATTTCTGTAGGCAAACAGAAAAATTCAAATACGGGTAAGCAAGTAAAGACTAAAACAATTACAGGTAGAGTAGTTGACCAAACGGGAGAGCCTATTATTGGTGCAAGCGTGGTAGTAAAAGGCACAACTAATGGTATAATAACCGATGTTGATGGGAACTATACTTTGTCTGATGTTCCGGAAGAAGGGACAATCTCTTTTTCTTATATCGGTTATAAAACAGCTGAATTTAAGGCGGATAATAGAGATTTGGCTAAAATTATTTTAAAAGAAGATAATGAACTTCTTGATGAGGTGGTAGTCGTTGGTTATGGTGTACAGCGTAAGCGTGATGTTACTACTTCTATATCATCAATGAAAGCCAGCGAGTTAGCCGTTCCTGTGTCAAGTGTGGATCAGGCCCTTGTCGGTAAGATGACTGGCGTACAAGTTACTCAACCGAATGGGGTACCCGGTGGCGGATTATCTATAAAAGTTAGAGGTAGCGGCAGTATTACCGCGGGTACAGATCCTTTGTATGTAATAGATGGTTTTCCAATGTCTAGTGATGCCGGTAATGGGGCAGGACAAAGTGTTTCTCCTTTGAGTACTATCAATATGAATGATATTGAATCTATTGAAGTATTGAAGGATGCCTCAGCTGCGGCCATTTATGGTTCGAGAGGCGCTAACGGTGTTGTAATTATTACGACCAAAAAAGGGAAAGAAGGCAAGGATTTGAAACCGACAGTACAATATGACGGATATGTAGGTTTCCAACAACGCACAAAAAAAATAGATATGCTGGATGCTTATGACTATGCAAAACTTAGTTATGACGGGCATAATAATGCATATCTTGACTTATTAGAGAGTAAAGGTATACAAGGAAGCATTACTGATACTAATGATGAACGTAATACTAAACTTGGAAAGAAACCGGGCACTATAAATCAGGCATATTTGTTGCCACCGGAAATTATGCCTTATATAAATGGTGAGACAGGCTTGACTAATACTGATTGGCAGGATGAGGTGATGCGGACTGCTTTGACTCATAGTCACAATCTTTCTCTTTCCGGTGGAAATAGCTCTACCAGATACTTTATTTCAGGGAATTACATGAAAGAAGAAGGTATTGTTATTGGCTCTGAATTTGAACAAATGGGCGCAAGAGGTAAGGTTGATACTAGTTATAAGAGATTTGCTTTTGGAGCTAATCTATCTTTTAACTATTCAGTGTATGACATTGTGCCTACTGAAGACCGTTATAAGAATGAAACTATTGTTGCTTCTGCACTGGCAATGGCTCCTATTATGCCTGTGTACAATCCTGATGGGTCTTATAACTTTGATCAATGGAACTGGCAATATAAGCATCCGCAAATTGTAAATCCGGTGGCATTGGCTAATGAAAAAGAGGATCAAATGAAGAGGTATCGTTTTTTGGGTAATGTATATGGAGAATATGAATTGTATAAGGATTTGAAATTTAAGACTAGTTTTGGGGTTGATTTTAATAGTTATAGTCGTTCGTATTACCGTCCTTCTACTTTGCCGACATCATTGAATAGAGTACCGCCTTCTGTACCGGAAGGGTCGAAACGTGATAAAAACCTGTTGAACTGGGTATGGGAGAATACGCTGTCTTATGTGAAAACATTTAAGCAAGATCATCATTTGTCTGCTGTGGCAGGTTGGTCGGCTCAAAAAGAGTCTGCTAATACCTCTTTGATTGCAGGAAATGGTTATCCAAATGATTTGGTGCATACTATAAATGCGGCATCGGCTATTACGAATTGGAGCGCTACGGCTTATGAGTGGTCTTTACTTTCTGCATTGGCACGTGCACAGTATTCTTATAAAGGAAAATATATGCTTTCGGCAGCTATTCGTGCTGATGGTTCTTCCCGTTTTGGGAAAAACAATCGTTGGGGGACATTCCCTTCTGTATCTGCCGGATGGTATGTCAGTGAAGAAGACTTTATGAAGAGTTTACATTGGCTTTCTTCTTTGAAGTTGCGTGCCAGCTATGGTGTGAGCGGTAATTTTAATATTGGCAATTATGATTATTATGCGACTTTAAGCGAGGATAACTATGCTTATGGAAAAAATGACGGAACTTTGGCAAATGGTTTATATCCGTCAACTGCTGGAAATCCGGATTTAGGCTGGGAAAAAACAGCTATGTTGAATTTAGGATTGGAGTTTGGCTTATTTAATATGTTTACCTTTGAACTGGACTGGTATACAAGTACTACCAGTGATATGTTATTGGATGTTCCTGTTGCAGAATTTTCCGGTTTCAGTACAATTCCTATGAATATCGGTAAGGTAAGCAATAAAGGTATTGAGTTTTCTTTGGCTACAACGAATAAGTGGGGAGATTTTACTTGGAATAATCGTTTTAATATTTCCGCTAATAGAAATAAAGTTGTTGATTTAGGGGGAGTTGATGAGATGCTGACAACAACAGAAAGTGTGACATTTATTACGAAAGTTGGCGAACCGATAGGTAACTATTATACTTTGGTTACAGATGGTGTTTTTGCTAATCAAGCGGAGATAGATAATTCTAAAGATCCGGATAAAACTAAACGCAAATATGCTTATGTAAAAGGTGCCAAACCGGGAGATTTCCGTTATAAAGATGTAGACGGAAGTGGAGAAATCGATGAAAATGACCGTACTATTACAGGAAACTATATGCCGAAATTTACTTATGGATTCTCTACCGAGATGAAATATAAGAATATCGATTTAGCCGTGTCTTTACAAGGAGTACAGGGGAATAAAATTGCTAATATATTCCGTCGTTATATCGATAATATGGAAGGTGGAAACAACTGTCAGGTTGATGCTTTGGATCGTTGGGTATCAGAGAGTAACCCGGGAAGTGGATTGGTGGTACGAGCCAATAGAAGCGCTACCGGAATGAATGGTACTACTTCAACTTGGCATATTGAGGATGGGTCTTATTTGAGAATAAAAAATATAACGTTAGGTTATACATTGCCTAAATCTTGGTTGTCTAATGTAGGTATTAATCATCTCCGCGTTTATTTGTCTACACAGAATCCGTTTACTTTTACAAAATATAGCGGATATAATCCCGAGGTAAATATGAAAGGCAACTCTCTTACACCCGGTATTGATTATGGAACTTATCCATTGGCTAAGTCCTTTGTTTTTGGATTAAATGTAACCTTTTAAATAGTATAGATTATGAAGATAAAATATTATATAGTTAGTTTATTCGCTCTATTGTCGGCGACAAGTTGTAGCGACTTTTTGGACCTAACTCCTATATCTGAAGCCTCTTCTGTTAATTACTATAAAAATACCTCAGATATAAATTCGGCTTTAACAGCTTGTTATGGTTCATTGCAAGGCACTTATCAATATGGAGAATACTTTATAGCTTTAATGGAACTTCGTTCTGACAATGTAGAAGATATTAATCCTGGGGGTGCAGCCGGTGTATTTTATTTTATAGATAATTTTACGGCAACTTCTGGAAATAATATTATTCGTCAAGCCTGGAAAGAACTTTATAATCAGATTTATAGATGTAACAATGTACTCGCTAATAGCCATGTTGTTGCTAATGATGAATTGAGGGAACAATATGAGGGAGAAGCGGCTTTCTTGCGTGCTTTGGCTTATTTTAATATTGTCCGTTTATGGGGAGATGCTCCTCTTATTTTAGAGCCGATTAAAGCTGTGGATGCAGTGAACTATGGCCGTACTCCTATAGCAGATATTTATAAAGTTATCGAAGATGATTTAAAGGATGCAGCTAAAAAGTTGGAACCCTCGTATGGTAGTGACGATTTAGGGCGCGCAACTTCCGTTGCAGCAGAGGCTTTGTTGGGTAAAGTGTATCTGACTGAGAAGAAGTGGTCGGATGCGGTTACACTATTGGATAATTTGATACAGACATATTCATCACAATATGGCTTATTAGATAATATTGCGGATGTGTTTAGTGTGAATAATGAGATGAACAAAGAAATATTGTTTGCTGTCCGTTATTCAAAGTCTGTTATTGGAGAGGGACATGGATACAATGATTATTTTAAGGACAAATCTGTTATTTATAGTGAATTAAAGGCTTCTTATGGCACTACGGATGAACGTCGTGATATGATTGAATATAAAAAGGTGGATGCTAATAATAATGTGATAGCTAAATATTATGATACGTTTGATGCAACAACAGCTAAGGTCGGTTTTGATCTTCCTTTATTGAGATGGGCTGATGTTTTGTTGATGTGTGCAGAAGCTCATAATGAGGTAGCTTACGATGGAACGGAGGATGGTAAGGCTATGAGTGCTTTAAATTTGGTTAGAGGACGTGCAAAAGCGGTTGCATATACTTCAACAGAATTGAACGATCAAAATAGCTTTCGTAAGGCTGTATTAGAGGAAAGACGTTTGGAATTTCCTTTTGAACTGCACCGTTGGTTTGATTTGATTCGTACAGATACAGCAATAGATGCCATGTCTAAGGTTGGATTTACAATTACGAAGAATGATTATTTATATCCGCTTCCGAAAACAGAGGTTGATTTGATTAATAATCCTGTAACATTCCCTCAAAATCCGGGGTATAATTAATATGAATCGGTATATTTTATTATTGGTTGTGGCGGCATTTGCCGCCACAACCGTCTTCTCACAGACTTTGGAGAAATGGGAAGAGGGGTATTTGGATATTCATCACATAAATACCGGACGTGGTGATTGTACTTTTTGTATTCTTCCGGATGGTACAACTTTATTGATTGATGCAGGAGAAATAAAAGCTAATACGAGAGTTGTTGCCCCCAAACCGGATAACCTAAAAAGAGCAGGTGAATGGATTGCAGATTATATTGCTTCCTTTATTCCAAATGGCAGGAAGTATATTGATTATTATTTGTTGACTCACCACCATTCTGATCATATTGGTGCTTTGTTTCGCGTAAAAGAAGAGAAAAAACGTTATTATTTAACCGGAGTTACAGATGTTTATCAGCATTTTCCGGCACATACAATCGTTGATAGAGGAGGAGACTTTTTTCCACCTTCTTTTTCCGATTCTTGTTATTCCAATTATTGCCGTTTTATAAAATCTATAGACAATAAGGTGGAACATCAAACTTTTAAAGTGGGTACTGATAAACAATTTAGTTTGCTGTATGATAGACTGAGTTATCCTTCTTTTCATATCCGGAATATATATGCCAATGGTATGTTAGCTTTGAAAAACGGTGAGATTGATACGTTGTTTTCTGACCGAATTCTTTATACCAAAAAAGAGATGCCCCGGGAAAATATGTATAGCTGTGTAGTTAAACTGACTTATGGGTTATTTGATTATTACACAGGTGGGGATATTCCCGGCTATCCACGTCCCGGACGTCCACTATGGCATGATATTGAGTCTCCTGTTTCTGATGTTGTGGGTAAGGTTGAAGTTGCGGTCTTAAATCATCATGGAAATGAAGATGGTACAAATGAGCATTTTTTGGCGCGTTTATCCCCTCAGAATATAATAATGTCTGCGTGGGATGCTTTACATCCTAATCATACAGTATTAGCCCGGGCTTTATCAAAAGAGATTTATCCGGAAAGTAGGAATGTGATATCTACTAATTTACATCCGGCTGCAAAGATAGTTATAGGAAGTTTGACGGATAAGATGGCATCTACTCAAGGACATATTGTTGTTCGTGTGTATCCGGGCGGGGCAAAATACAGTATTTATATACTGAATGACAGTGATTCCAAACATTTAATTAAAAAAGAATTGGGTACATTTGATTGTACGAAATAATTTTATGGTTATGAAGAAAATTTTATTATTCATTTACGTTAGTATGATATGGGCAGGTTATGTACTTGCTCAACAAACCGTAGACCATATTTTGGAAGGATTTAATGCACCAGCCAGTGAATCAGTGTTGGTTGTATCTCATCGTGCCGATTGGCGTAATGCTCCTGAGAATTCTTTGCAGGCTATTCAAAATTGTATTGATATGGGAGTTGATATGGTCGAGATAGATTTAAAACGTACCAAGGACGGACATCTGATTCTGATGCATGATAAAACAATTGACCGTACTACAACAGGAAAAGGTCGGCCGGAAGATTATACTTTAGCAGAATTGCATGAGTTTCGTATGCGTAACGGTGCAGGACATAAAACACGTCATCTTATACCTACCTTTGAAGAGGTGATGCTTTTGTGTAAAGGTAAGATAATGGTGAATGTGGATAAAGGTTATGATTACTTTAAAGATGCATATGCTATTCTTGAAAAAACGGGTACGGTAAATCAGTGTGTGATGAAAGCCGGTTTGCCTTACGAACAGGTAAAGGCTGAAAATGGTGAGGTGCTGGATAAAATGATTTTCATGCCTGTTGTGAATTTGCATAAGGAAGGTGCTGAAGCTGTAATAGACAGCTATTTGAAACACATGAAACCACAGGCTTTTGAATTGGTATTTAATAATGATGGTCCCGAAGTTCAGCGTTTAATAAAAAAAGTTCGTGATAGCGGTGCAAAAATCTTTATAAACAGCCTCTGGCCTGAACTCTGCGGCGGACATGATGATGACCGTGCCGTAGAGTTGCATCAGCCGGATGAAAGTTGGGGGTGGATAATCGGTCAGGGAGCTAAACTGGTTCAGACGGACCGTCCGGCTCTGTTGCTGGAGTATCTGAAAGCAAAGAAGTTGCATGAATAAAGATTGAAAATCATCATGTTTAAGTCTATTATTGATTTCTACCGGGTTTCGCAACCGAAATCCGGTCATGGCGGAGCTTTGTCTGATGACTCCTCTTCCGATGACTGCCTGATGGGACAGAAGCAACGTTTGAAGCGTTTACAGTGGTCCACTTTCCTTGCCGCCACTTTGGGTTATGGTATGTATTACGTCTGCCGTTTGAGTCTGAATGTAGTGAAGAAGCCTATTGTGGATGAGGGTATCTTTTCGGAAACCGAACTGGGAATCATTGGTGCGGTACTGTTCTTTACCTATGCTGTCGGCAAGTTTACGAATGGTTTTTTGGCAGACCGCAGTAATATCAACCGTTTCATGTCAACCGGTTTGCTGGTGACCGCATTGGTCAACCTTTGTTTGGGTTTTGTACATTCTTTTATTCTGTTTGCCATTCTTTGGGGTATCAGCGGGTGGTTTCAGTCTATGGGTGCGGCTTCCTGTGTGGTAGGTCTTTCCCGTTGGTTTACGGACAAGGAACGCGGCTCTTTTTATGGCTTTTGGAGCGCAAGCCATAATATCGGTGAGGCAATGACATTTATTATTGTGGCTTCCATTGTAAGTGCGTTGGGATGGCGTTACGGTTTTCTGGGTGCAGGTCTGGTTGGTCTGGTTGGTGCTTTGATAATCTGGCGTTTTTTTCATGATACTCCTCAGAGCAAGGGACTTCCTGCCGTCAATGCCCCTGCGGAGAAAAAGGAAATGAATGCTTTGGAAACAGAAGAGTTCAACCGTGCCCAGAAAGCGGTGTTGAGAAATCCTGCCATTTGGATACTTGCGTTCAGTAGCGCCTTTATGTATATCAGCCGTTATGCGGTGAATAGCTGGGGTGTGTTCTATCTGCAGGCAGAGAAGGGATATTCCACGTTGGATGCCAGCTTCATCATTTCCATAAGTTCGGTATGCGGTATTGTAGGGACTATGTTTTCCGGGGTTATCTCGGATAAGCTTTTCGGAGGTCGTCGCAATATTCCCGCCTTGATATTCGGTTTGACGAATGTGGTTGCCCTGTGTCTTTTTCTTCTTGTTCCGGGTGTCCATTTTTGGGTGGATGCTTTGGCAATGATTCTCTTTGGCTTGGGTATCGGTGTGTTGATTTGCTTTCTGGGCGGACTGATGGCTGTGGATATTGCTCCCCGTAACGCATCGGGTGCTGCTTTGGGCGTGGTAGGCATTGCGAGTTATATCGGTGCCGGCTTGCAGGATGTGATGAGCGGAGTGCTGATTGAAGGCAACAAGCGGCTTGTCGATGGTGTGGAGGTGTACGACTTTACCTATATCAACTGGTTTTGGATAGGTGCGGCTTTGATGTCTGTGTTATTGGCGTTGCTGGTGTGGAATGCGAGAAGTAAAGAATAAAGTTGTGTGGATTTCATAGAATAGCTTATCTTTACAGAAAAAATAGTATATGAAGAAGATTATCAACCCATGGAAAAACATGGAAGGCTATAATTGCTTTGGTTGTTCTCCTGATAATGAGGCAGGTGTAAGAATGGAATTCTATGAAGACGGCGATGAAGTAGTGAGTATCTGGAAGCCCCGTCCGGAATATCAGGGATGGTTGAACACATTGCATGGCGGCATTCAGTCCGTATTGCTGGATGAAATTTGCGGCTGGGTGGTGTTCCGCAAGTTGCAGACCGGGGGAGTGACTTCTAAAATGGAGACTCGTTTTCGTAAGTCCATATCTACTAATGATACACATTTGGTACTGCGGGCGTCGCTACGTGAACAGAAACGTAATATTGCCATTATAGAAGCAAGGCTGTATAACAGCATGGGCGAACTCTGTACGGAAGCCACATGCACCTACTTTACTTTCCCGCAGGAAAAGGCGGAAAAAGAAATGTGTTTTCATCACTGTGATGTAGAACCGGATGAAATATTACCGCTTATTTGATGAAAGTGAAAGAAAAAGTGAACTTTTTGTGATAAATCTTTGGTTGTTTAAAACAAATCGTTTACATTTGTCGCATCAAAAGTAGAGAAAGTATGAAGAATATCGTTGCACATCATCACCATTATCATCCTGACGAATAACTCGGTGGGCGTATGAGGATATGTGTATAACGAAGAACATATAATGAACGAGGCTTGCCGAACACTGGTAAACCTCGTTTTTTTATTAGCAAACCATAAAATAAACACATAGCGAAAAAGTAAATTAGAGCAAAGCGTAGCGAATTGGCTGATAGAGCGTTCGTTACGCTTTGTTTTTCTATGGGGCAGAGCCAACGAAATACCACCTCGAAGCCAAACGGTGCAGAAGTTCAGTTACCACCTCGTTACTCCCGTAACGGGTGCAAATTTCTTGCTAAAAGGTTCTTTTTCTGCGTTTTGCGTTGATTTACATAACTGTCGGTAACTCACTAAGAACTAATTTTGTAACCAAAAAAAGGAGTGAGTTATGCGTAGTACATTCAAGGTAT